>Ga0209812_10002541_pt1 | contig 10804 bp, 10 predicted proteins | sample JI71714BDNA_FD_187502 | JGI IMG/M metagenome (GOLD analysis project Ga0209812, IMG submission 187502) | Wastewater effluent complex algal communities from Wisconsin, to seasonally profile nutrient transformation and Carbon sequestration -... | ecosystem: Engineered > WWTP > Effluent > Algae...
CGCATCAGGTGCCGAGCCAGGCTTGGCGGGCTACGGGATCTCAGGCCGCGACAGCGTCTGACGCATCTGCAGATGCTGCAGCCAGACGTGGCGCACGAACGGATCTGCGATCTCGAAACTCCCGTGCCCCTTGCGGACAATGAGGTTGGCGGAGACCAACTTTTCGATGGCAGGGGTCATGTCGTTCGGCGAGACCTCTCGACCCAGGGCCGCGGAGAACGCAGCGAGCGTCTCAGCCGCAAAGAGCCCCCGATGCTGGCCCGCGGCGATGCGCGAGAAGGCCAGGACCGCGAGCTCGCCCGCGTCCTCGATGGACTGGATGTCGAGTTCGGCTGCGGCGGTGGCCAGCGTGGCGCAGATGGTGGCGAAGACCGTGGCCGCGTCGGCTCCGCGCCCGGCGGCCACCTCGTCCTGGAACTGCCTCACGGCCTTGGCCAGCTCTTCAGGCCGGCTACCGACGCTGCGGAATCCTTCGATGGCAGCCTCCAGCGGTGGCGCGACCAGGCCGGCGGCCTCGACGCGGCGCAGGAACCACTCGACGTAGTCCTTGCCCAGGGGCTCGAAGGAGGCCGTGTGCGCGCCGGCAAACGCTTGCGAGCGACGCGTGGCCATGTCCGTCACGAGCGACTTGTGCGATCCGGTTCCGACGATGAGCAGCAGGCCCTGCAGGTCGGTGGCGGTGTTGACCCGGTCGCGCGCGGCCTTTAGCGCGAAGAGCATGTCTTGGCCATCCTGTGTAGCCATTGCCTGTTGCACCTCGTCGATGACGAGGACGACGTGGCCTTGTGCCTTGCTGACGAGTTCGACGAAGACGTCCGCGAGCGAGGCGCCACCGGGTGTGCCCAGGGCGTCGAGTTGCAGGCTCAAAGAGAGGCCGGCGACGCCGAAGTCCACGCCTTTGACGCGGCGGAGTTTCTGCATCAGGCTGGATGCCGGGTGCTGGAGGTCGGCAGCCGCCGCTCGAACGGCCTCCAGCAAGAGCGTCATGGGCGGGCGCGACCGGTCGGTCCAAAGATCCACGTAGAGCGTGAGGGCGCCGCGCCCGAGCAGGGCCGGGATGAAGTCCTGCCGGATGAACGTGGTCTTGCCGATGCGGCGAATGCCGGAGAGGAACACGCCCGAGCGCAGGCCCTGGTCGAGGGGGCCGGGCTCCAGGAGTTGCCGGGCGAGGGCTTGGGCGTAGCCGGGCCGGTGGAAGAGGTTCGGGTCGGACACGGGCGGCACTGGGATTTGGATGTTTTTGGCGTGGCGCCAAATTTCGGCTTTGTCTGAAAGAAAGTCAAGCCGGGCAGCTCTGTTCGGTGGCGCTCGCTCGCGTGCGCGGTCGGGCGTGGACGAATGGCCTTGCGGCATTCGGGCGTCGATCAGTTCTCGACGCGAAAGCGCTCGAGCCTGCCGCGGTCCAGGCGCACCTTGGCCAGGCGCGGACCCTGCACGGGCCAGGAGGCGGCCGCCAGCGGAGCCATCGTACGGCCCTTCGCTGCTTTCCGAGCCGCCAGCTACCTTGATAATCCTTGTTATCAAGGCACTTGTTTTTGGCCTCCAAAACCCCTCGCATTCAGGCACACTTGCGACAATCCCAGTCCTGACAGGCACTTAGCGCAGCCGGCTCCAGCCACCCCCGACCTCACCCAGCCAGACAACCGCCGCCTCGATCCCGATGAAGCCCCCTGCCCCGACAACGATCCGCCGCCTGGGCCACCCCCAGATGGCTTTCGTGCGCAGTTGGGCCGAAGGTCTGGATCTGGTGGCCGCCTGGGACCGCTACCTCTATGTCGACGGCCAGGGCGACGGCCGCCGCGCGCGCGGTGAGCTTCAGCGGCTGCTGGACGAACTGCGCAGCCTGGCGCGCGCGCACGGCCGGCCGGATCTCGCCACCCTCCTCCGCCGCGACCCCGAGGCCATCCCCGACAAGGGCGGCAAGGTGCCGACGCTGGACGAGTTCGCCGCCCAACAGCCGGCCGACTTCTACACCGAGGCCGAGCTCCTCGAGCTCTACGAGGAACAGCACGGCCAGGCGGACCCTCGCGGCGCCGCGCGCCGGCGGCAGCGGCTGCGCGAGCGCCTGGTCCAAGCGGTCCAGTGGCTCACGAAGGTCGGCGTGCGCGAGCCGGCGCCGGCCGACCCCTTGGGCGCCTGGCTGGACGAGCGCGTGGCCGCCCGGCTGGCGGTCGTCGGCATCCGGACCCTCGAGGAACTCGTCTTTTGGGTGGGCACGAAAGGCTTCCACTGGCACCGCGGCATCCCCAAGGTCGGCCCGGAAGGCGCGGCGCGGATCGTGCGCTGGCTGCGGGAGCACGAGGGGACGCTCGGCGCCCTGCCCTCCCCTGCCCTGGTGCCGATGTCGCAGGTCGACACGGCGGCGCTGACGCCTCCTCCTCGGATCGGCATCGTGCCGCTGGAGAGGTTCCGGCCGCCGTCGGAGCGCGACGGCTCCCGCGGCATCAACCGTGCGCCGATCGAGCGCTGCAAGGTCGCCGCGGCCAACGACTACGAAGCCATCCATGCCTGGCTGCGGCTGCGCGTGCAAGGCACCCACACCTGGCGGGCCTACCGCAAGGAGGCCGAGCGCTTCCTGCTCTGGGCGGTGATGGAGCGGCGCAAGGCCCTGTCATCGCTGGACGGGGACGATTGCGTGGCCTACCGGGACTTCCTGGCCGCGCCCGGGCCGGAGTGGGTGGGGCCCCGGAATGCGCAGCGATGGTCGGAGGCCTGGCGGCCGTTCGAGGGGCCCTTGTCGGTGCGGTCGCAGGCCACCGCCATGACCATCGTGCGCTCGTTGTGCGAGTGGCTTGTGCGCCGGCACTACCTGGATTCCAACCCCTGGGACGACGTGCCGGCAAGGCCGGACGCACCGTCGATGCCGCAGCTGCGAGCGCTCTCGCAGAAGCAGTGGCAGCTCGTCCAGGAATGGATCGACGGTGAACTGGCGTCAGCGCCTTCCCCTGCCCTGCACCGGCTGAAGTTCATCCTGGACTTCGGCTACATGACCGGCATGCGCCTGGCAGAGCTGGCCGCCGCCAAGCTCGGCTGGCTGCGCCACGAGCAGCTCGACGATGGCGAGTGGGCCTGGTCGATCATGGTGCTGGGCAAGCGCAACAAGTGGCGCGAGGTGCCGCTGCCGGAGCCGGCGATTGATGCGCTGAGGGCGTACCTGGATATTCGAGGGCTGCGTACCGAGCTATTCGACAACGACCCTGAAACACCCGTCATCGCCAAGCTGAGCCTGGAGGCGCCACTCACGACCGCCCGGATCTACGAGGTGTTGGTGACGGGCTTCGAGCGTTGTGCAGCGACCATCTCGGTGCGGGACCGACGCGCTGCCGAGCGGATCCGTGAGGCATCGACGCACTGGCTGCGGCACACCTATGGCTCGCACTCGGCGGCGCGCGGGGTGCCGCAGGACGTGCTGCAGGCCAACCTGGGCCACGAGAGCCTGGCCACGACGTCGATCTACGTACGTGCCGAAAAGGCCCGAAAGCACCGCGCCATGCAGAGCGCCTTCGGCAACAGCTAGCGAGTCGGGCTGAACTGGCGCCTGCAGCTTCAGCTCCATGCGGATCGTATCTTTCGACCTTACGGGCCCACACGCTTTGCGGGTGACCTTCCAGGACGGTTCACAGCTGGACGCGCGGTTCGACTCGGCCCTGCTGGTGGGCGCATCGGCGAATCTGCGTTCGCCGGACACCTTCGCCCAGGCGCGCCTTGTCCATGGAACTGTCGGATGGGACTGCGGGCTGGCTATCGACGCTGAATTGGCGCGCATCAAGGCTGACGCGGCAAGTGTCTGGTGCCTGTGCGCGCTGTGAGCGCGGGCAGTGACGACCCGCCAGCTACTTGGCTTTGCCCAACATCTTCTCAATGTAGGCAACGAGCGCCGACTCCGCCTCCGGCGTGACTGCACCGGCCGTAAACTCCACGCTGAGACGGCCACGGCTGTCGCGCTTCATCACCGCACGTCGCCCGCCAGAACCCTCGACCACGCGAGGGCCGGGTGTTGAACCGTTCAACACCCCAGTCGCCGCGAGCGCCGTCAGCGCCGCGAATACCTGCACTGCCGAGCCGCCCTGCCCTGTCTTGCGGATGCTGGCAGCACGGGCCAGCACACCTTCCGGGTCCTTCTGCAGAGCCTCGGCGAGCGGCTGTGCCCAGCGGAACTGGATGTCCAGCGGAGATGCGAACGCGGCCACCACCGCATCAGGGAGTCGTGCGAGCGACACGCTCTTGGACACCAGCGACACATCGACTCCAACGGATTCAGCCAAGCGTCGAAGCGAGGGATACAGCCCCTGCTCCAGCGCGCGCCGATACATGCACCCCTGCTCCCAGGGGCTCAGATTCTTCCGGGCGCGGTTCTCACGTTCCATGGCCTCGAAGAGCGCCTGGTCGCTCAACTCGGTGATGAGTGCCTGCACCGGGAGGCCGAGCTCCAGACAGGCGCGATGCCTGCGATGACCAAAGACGAGTTCGTAGGCCGCGTTGGCAGGTGTTGAACCGTTCAACACCTCGTCGCGCAGCGGTCGCACGCTGATGGGCTGAACGTTGGTTCCGGCCGCAGCGATGTCAGCCTTCAGTTCCAAGAAAGCGGCGTCGGAGTACGAGTGCTCGTGGCGGTTAGCCCACCTGGAGGGACGCACCGTCTGCGGGTCCAAGCTGCGAACCGGCTGTGCGCCATCGAAGGCTTTCAGTCTTTCGCGCAGTTCGTCAGCTTCCTTGATCGCCGCTGACTGGGACGCCATGAACAACGCCATTGACCCCGGTGCGGTCTTGGGGCGTGCGTCACCAGGCTCCACGCGCTCGGGCGCCGGGCTTGCAGCGGGTACAGGTGCGGGCGGCGCCTGGATCAGGCTGGCCTTGGCTGCAAGTTTTTTGCTCATCTCAGGTGCTCCTTGCGATCGGGTGTTGAACCGTTCAACACCCGCCCTCGCCGCTCCCAGACCGCTCTGATCGAGCCGTCGATATGGCCGACGAAGCTGTCGTACGCGTCCCGCGCGCGCTTGAAGGTGCGGGCACTGCCGTCATACCTCGACACGTCGTAGACGGTACCGAACTCGGCGCTCGTCACCCCCGTAACCGCCGTCTTGGGAATCTCCACCGGCAACACCTTCTCGGCATAGGTCTGTCCGATCCACTGCCGGATTACGTTGCTCGCAGTGTCGGCAGAGTCGACACGCGCCAGCAGCACATGGATGAACTCGAAGGTCTTGTCCAGGCCCCTCTTCGTGAGCAACTCATTGGCCAAGTCGGCGAACAGGCTCCAGAACTGGGAGGCCGACGCGAAATCGAGTGCGTTGGGCGGCAACGGCATGATCACGCCGTCAGATGCCATGAAAGCGTTGATCGTGGTGTACGAGAGTGCAGGGGGGGTATCGATCACGATCACGTCGTACTCGCCCCGAACGTCGTCGATCCCGAGGTCGAGCACGCGCCAGAACTCAAATCCTGGCTCCTGCGTCTGGCGGGCCGGCAGCGCGAACTCAGCACCGAACAGCAAAGGGGCTGCCCCGACCAGGTCGATGCCGTCCCAGTAGGTCGGGCGGATGGCGTAGCGGATGGACGTCTCCGTTCCCATCGCCAAGGGCAGAATCGTGTCAGCCTCCTCCACCTCGGTATCGGGCAGGATGCCGAAGAGGGTAGTCAACGAACCTTGGGGATCGGTGTCAATGACCAGAACCCGATGCCCTAACAGCGACAGCCCCTGCGCCAAGGTCACCGCGGTCGTGGTCTTCGAGACACCGCCCTTGAAGTTGCCGATGCTGATTGTCACGGCTTCGGCGCTAGCCGGCCTCAGCCGGTCCTTGCGGTATTCGCGCACCCAGGCACGAACCTCGGACAAGGAAAACTCGCGTCGACTCCCAGACGCGTTGAGCTTGCCCGCAGGCAGGTCGCCCCTAGACATGCGGTGGGAGACCGAGCCTTTCTCGACATCCAGCATCGCTGCCAGCTGCGAAAGGCTGAAGGTCGGCGGCAGCTTGCGCGCTGTTGGAGCCAGCATGGCAGCTCGGATCTGTTCCATCATGGCCATGGCACGTTCCGCTTGCGCGGTGATGTCGGCCAGGCTGATAGGCTTGGCCTGCTGAATGATCGGGCTGGTCATGGTGATGCTCCTGAGCGCCCCAAGTTTATCGCGCACTTGACACTAGACGCCTGGTTGCCACGCTTTCCGTAAAGTGAGCGTTTCCGGTAGCACTGGCCGCGAAAACTCCGAGCGGATGGATTTTTAGGTATTCAAGCCCTTCGAACTCCTTCAATACCTTTACGGCCCGATTTCCTCAGTCTAATCAAGCACTTAGGTGCGATCACGTGAGTAGATTCGGGACCTTGCGGAAAGTCTTCGGGACATGCGGTGAGTGGATCCGGGTTGAACCGGAGAGGTTTCAGGAACGTGGGTGAGTGAATACAGGGGACCGAGGGATCCGTTCCCGCATCAGCCACCCCTTCAGCCCTACCGGTCGAGGGCAGATCGTCGCTCCGCAAGGGCCAACGATGGCCGCAGCCACCAGATGGAGCACCAGACTCCCGAAAACTCTCCGCTTCGGAGCCCTCGGGATGCTCCAAGCTGAACGGTAACGTGAGAGCTTTCGGGAGCCTGGGCGTCAGGCATGGGCAGTCCAACGTTGGGGTGACGTCGCATCCGCGTGTCCGACGGTATTGGGCGGCCGCGTCGCGGGTGCTTCAAGGCACCATCGTGGCCGAAATCCCGAAAACTCTCCACTTCAGTGTCCGCATCGAACGTGAACCGGCGGCTCACGACAGCCATCGATGGGTATCCCACGAAGCTGCCAACTGTGAAAGCAGCTCTCACGTTTGGCATACCATCAGGCCATGGTCACAAGGAAGCGCGGCGCCCCGATATCCGGCCCCACTCCGGTGGTCGACGAACCCTCGCGTCCAGCATCAGCATTGCCGGTGTTCGGGGACAGCACGAAACTGTTGCGCAAGGCGGTCAACACGCTGGCCATCGTCCCGAAGTCCGCACGCATCACGACGCTCGGGCGCAAGACCTACAACGTCCTGCTCTACCAGGCGCAGGAGCAGGGGCTCGAGCGAGAGGTCTTTCGGGCGCCCTTGGAATCCATCATCAGCGGCCTCGACTTCGATAGCAACGACCACGCGCTCATCAAGAAGCACCTCCGGGCCATGGTCTCCACCACCGTCGAGTGGCAGTCGCCAACGACGGGGGAAGGGAGTGCCTGGCATGTCAGCGGCCTGCTCGCGCACGCAACCTTGAGCAAGCTAGGCAGCCAGGTCTGGGTCGAGTGGTCCTATGCTGTCAACCTGAAACAGGAACTGCTCGAGCCGACCGTGTTCGCGCGCCTAAGGCTGGAGGTGATCAGTCAGCTGCGTTCCCATGCCGCCGTGGCGCTCTACGAAATCTGCACGCGTTACAAGGACATCGGGCAAACCGCCCGGCAAGAATGGCGTTGGTGGGTACCCGTGCTCAGCGGCAATCCGGTCACCGAGAAGTCCGCCAGGCTTGAATACCGCATCTTCAAGCGAGACACCCTGAAGCCCGCTGTCGCAGAGATCAACGCCATCACGGACCTCGAGATCGAGCTGGTTGAACACAAGCAGGGCAGGGCGATCGGCGAGATCCAGTTCCGCATCCGCCACAGGCGCCAGGCCTCGCTGCCCTTGTCGACGCCACCGCAGCCGGTGGATCTGGCGCTGATCACACGCGCGCAACGGTTGGGCGTGCCTGATGACGCTGCCGAGGCAATGGCGCAGGATTTTGGCGACGAGGCCTTTCGCGCCGGGCTGGACTCCCTTGAGCGCCGGCTGGCCATCAGCTTTCCAGAACCATTGCGGGACCCGGCGCGCTACCTGCGCGCGCTGATGCCCGGTGAGGCAGCCAAGGCCAGGAAGCGCGCCGATGATGTCGCGGCGCATGCTGCCGAAAGAGCTGACGCCGTAGGCCCTGCCGGCCGTGAACTTCAGGAGAAGCGGCGTGCGCGCTGGCTCGCCGAGTGGACGCGCCGCCAGCATGAGAAGGTTTTCAGCGCTATCGGATCGCTTTCGCCCGAGGCCCAGAAGGCATTGGAGGAGGGCTTGCTCGCAGAACTGCAAGCTCGCCCAGCGCATCCAAGCATCCTGAAGCGCTTGGCCACCAGCGGGTGGCAGCATCCGATGGTTCGACAAGAGATGCTTCGGTTCTATGGGGACGCAGTGCATGGCGAGCGATGGGACCAGCCAAGTGCTGAACAGTTGCTTGCTATAGCGGCTGAGCTTGGGGAGAGGGGTGAGCCCGCGTGAACCGCGGTGTCTGCTCGACAAGCGCCCCAATCCAGGCGCGCATCAGCAATAGTCATCCTCGAGCTGATGCCGGAATGCCAGCATGCTGAGGCGGCACTCGTCCTCGATCTCGAACACTGCGAAGTAGACCGGCTCGGCCGGAGCCGCAGACGGGAGCCCTTGCCCGGCGCGAGGGGCAGACCGCCTTGGCGGATGTTGCCCATGCGCTGATGGCAACGCGGCGTACCCCCGCAGTTGGGGCCCGATAGGGCATGGACTTGGAAGACGGACGGGCGGCAGCCGCCGCAGAGGTCTAGACCTCGCGGCACGGGCTGGCAAGCTGGCTCTGGGGTTGCGTGAGCGACCCTGACCCCCTTGAGACCCCCGAGGTGGCTCTAGGGCTGTACCCAGGCCTAGAGCCTGGCCTTTTTGGCGAGCAACACGTCGAGAACGGGCCCTCGTCTTCCCCGCGCTTCCATGCTGGCACGCAGACATGAAGAGAAAAAGCGACGTTTGTGTCACACCAAGAAGAATATGAACTCAAACCCTCCTACACTGCAAAGCTTGAGAGGTGCCCAGCGCAATCAAGCGCCAGAGTCCGAACCAACATCCCGAAACTTCCAGCCCATGAGCCCCCTTGACAGCCCGAACCAGCACACGCCGCTCCAAGAGCGGTGGGGGGAGGCGCTGGACGCGGGTTTCTTGGTTGTCCCGGTCACGTTGCTGCGCCACCAGAAGGCCCTGCGCCTGACCGATGGCGCCATGGTTGTTCTGCTCAACATCCTGGCTGCCTGGTGGTACGAGAGCCGTCTGCCATTCCCCAGCACCAAGACGATCGCGGACCGGATGGGCGTGACGACACGCTCGGTCCAGCGGCACCTGGCCGCGCTTGAGAAACGGGGGTTGATCCGGCGCCTGCGCAATCAGGCCGGCAGTGACGGGCTGAACGTGCTGGTCACGCGCTACGACCCGGCCGGCTTGGTGGAGCGGCTCAAGGGGCTAACGAGCGAGACCTACCCCAAGCGCAAAGCAGGGCAGGGGGCCGCGAAAGCTGCGGTGGCGGCATGAGCAAACCGCAGCGCACCGCGGTCCGCGTTGCTAACACACGACATGTAGTGCTGTGTAGACTTACAGCTCAAGGCGGTACAGGGGAGGGGACGGCACAGGGCGATACACCGAATGCGCCCACCAAGGCCCTCTCCCTAGAATTGAAGGACTGGCCTCACCGTCAGGTGCTGGTCAGAAAGGCGAAAGCCTGGCAGCGCGCCAACGCATACCAGGCTTTCTGTGCAACTAAGCCCCCGTCAGGGCGCTCACCGGTGGCGAGCTTGAGCTACCGAGAAAGGATCGACGATGTGGTTAGCACCCGCTCGTAGGAGAACGTGATCGACCGCTACGCGGCTGCAGACCATTGCGAGCCTGCAGCTGTGTAGTTTAAGGAATCCCAAACGGCCCTAGCGCGGGGAAGACCCGCAGAGACGCTACTTTTTGCTGCACCGCGGCAAATCTGTGGCGGTCTTGCCTAGGGCCTCCTTGACCATGCAGTGAAAGACCATCATGACCATCAAACGTCCCGGTGAGAACACCGGTAAGCAGGGCGGCGTCTTCCAAGAAGTCGGGCCCAAGGGCGGCAAGCAGCCGAACTACACGACGGTGCCGGACAACCGGCCCTTGCCGCCTACCACCAAGCCCGGCCACGGCTGGACTCCCGTGAAGACCACGCCTGACAGCAAACGCTGATCTGGCGGGTCCAAGCAGGTGAAGGGCGGCTCCGAGCCGCCCTTTTTCATGGCCTGGCCCCGGGCCGTCTGGCCCGGGACGCATGTCACCTTCTGGCTATCCGGCCGGCGGCTCCTCCTTGGGCGTGACGCACACGATGCGCCCGGACACGGACAGGCCTTCAGGCAGAAGAAGATCAAAGCCGGCCCCGCTCTTGTGGGGCCAGACGCTGCCGATCTCGATCCAGCGGGACTTGCCGCCCTCGGACTTTGGTTCCTGCACGAGGTAGGCGCGGTGGGTGAGTTTTGAGGACATCTCAGGTCTCCTTGTGTTCGCCGGCCGGTCCATTCCAGCCGGGCACCAGGCGGCTCCCCCGCGCGAAAGAGCAGCCCTCCAGGAGCCGCGCCGAGCTGCACAAGGCCCAGGGCCGCGGAAGCGAGCACGGCGCCCCAGGCCTCGTCCTTGAGGGCGGCGCGGCGCGGGGTAGCGTGGTGATCAAGGCTGGCGATGGGAGAGGCCGGCAACCGCGGGAGACCTGCGGCCCCTGTAACCCGCCCAGCGCCAACCCGCAGCACCCACCCAAAGGTGACAAGCATGCTTGCATGCAGGCATGCGATCCGCTTTTTCCTTGCGTCGTATCCATGCTATGGATACTCTGTGGATAGAGCCAAGGAGGCCCACCATGACCATGCACATCAACCTGTCGCCCGAGATGGAGACCTTCATCAAGGGCAAGGTGGCCAGCGGCTACTACGGCAACGCGACGGAAGTGATCCGTGATGCCATCCGGCGCATGCAGGCCGAGGAGGCCCGGCTGCACGCATGGAAAGCGGCGCTGAAGAAGGGCGACGAC
>Ga0209812_10002543_pt1 | contig 10802 bp, 10 predicted proteins | sample JI71714BDNA_FD_187502 | JGI IMG/M metagenome (GOLD analysis project Ga0209812, IMG submission 187502) | Wastewater effluent complex algal communities from Wisconsin, to seasonally profile nutrient transformation and Carbon sequestration -... | ecosystem: Engineered > WWTP > Effluent > Algae...
ATGTCCTGTATCAGCATCCCGCCGTGCGGGAGGCGGCCGTGGTCGGCGTCGCCGATGATTATCGCGGCGAAACGGTCAAGGCGGTGGTAAGCCTGCGCCCCGGCATCCAGGCCGATCCCGATGAAATTCGTGAGTTCTGCAAGGATCGCCTGGCCGCGTATAAATATCCGCGCATCGTCGAAATCATCGACGAATTGCCAAAGACGGTGACGGGCAAGGTGCTGCGCCGCGAATTGCGCGACAACGCCTGATTGCGGCCTTGCCGGCCCTGCACCGGCGATCCGTCGATGCAGGGCCGGTCAGGACTTATTTGTCGTAGCTGAAGATCTCTTCGACAAAGAGCAGCTTGTTTTCGGGCGAGATCGCATCCGACGGAGTCAGCGAAGCGCCGTTCTGCGCGAGCGAGGCAAGCGCCGTGGCCGCGTCCTCGACCTCGTAGATCACGGCATAGCTGAAATCGGGATCGGCGAACTGCGTCGCATCGGCCTTGAACCTTTTGGCACCGACGAACCCGTCAAGCGCGCACACTTCGGGAACGTGATAGGTGTTGTACCACGCGTTGAACGCGTCTTCCTTGTCCGGCGACGACGGATTGGTCAGGGCAATCAGATATTTCGGCATTCGGTATTCCTTTCGGCCAGACATTACATTCGTTAAACAAAAACCGATTCCGTGGGCCGCGCGGTCACGCGCCGCGGCCACCGTGTCCCAGCCATGATTTCGACGAAGGACATGCGACGGACAAACCCTCACAATCATGAACGCGCATTCACCAGCTGGCCGGAAGCTCCTTGAGGCCGCGCAGCACGAAGGTCGGCCGCCACTTCGGATTTTCCACGTCGTCGATGCGCAGATTCGGAATCCGGCGCAGCAGCGTCGTGAGCGCGACCTCGGCTTCGAGCCGCGCGAGCTGCGCGCCGAGGCAGAAGTGAATACCACCGCCGAACGACAGCGGCCGCACGTTCGGCCGCGTGATGTCGAGCCGATCCGGATGATCGGGATAGACAGCCGGATCGTGATTGGCCGAGCCGAGCAGACACATCACGTTGTCGCCCTGCGGAATTTTCACGCCGCCGATCTCGACATCCTCCATCGCGACGTGGTAGGTGAGCTGCACCGAGGAGTCGTAGCGCAGGAATTCCTCGATCGCGTTCGGCATCAGCGACAGGTTGGACTTCAGCAGTTCGAGCTGGTCCGGATTGCGATGCAGCGCCAGCAGCGCATTGCCGATCAGGTTCACCGTGGTCTCGTGACCCGCGCCGAACAGCAGGATGATGTTCGCGGTCAGCTCTTCGTTGCTGAGCTTGCTGCCGGCCTCTTCCGCCTGAACCAGTTGAGTCGTCAGGTCGTCGCCCGGCTCGCGGCGGCGCAGATCGAACAGCCGCTGGAAATAGGCTTCGGAATTGGCGTGCGCGGCATTGGCCTCGTCGATCTCGGCGCGCGACAGCGGCACCGGATCGAGCAGACGGCCGCCGGTGCGCTCGCGCTTGAAGAAGATTTCGCGATCCGTCTCCGGAATGCCGAGCATGTCGCAGATGACGATGACTGGCAGGCGGAACGCGAAGTCCGAGATCAGGTCCATGCGGCCCTGCCCGATCACCCGGTCGATCGAGTCGTCGACGATCGCCTGGATCTTCGGACGCATGTCCTCGACGCGGCGCGCCGTGAACGCCTTGACGACAAGGCCGCGCAGGCGGGTGTGGTCGGGCGGATCCTGCGTCAGCATCCAGCGGCCCATCGCGCGATAAACAGGCTCGTTCAGCGCTTCCGGCCCGAAGCGGCGCGTGATGCGGGTGACGTAATCCTTGCCGAACCGCTTGTCGCGCAGCACCAGCGCCGCGTCGGCATTGCGGCTGACGAGATAGCCGTTCAGCGCCGGCAGATGCAGCACCGGCGCGTGCGTGCGCAGCTTGTCGTAGGAGGGATAGGGATCGCGGATGAAGTCCGGAGACAGCGGGTTGAACAGCGGCTGGGCGCTTGCCGTCTGGGTTGTAGCCCCTTGCAACTGCTCGTTCATGAATGTCTCCCTGAAAATAGTTAATGCGATCACGCCGCGTTTGGCTGCCGTTTTACGCGATCCCGGACCGGAAGCACAAGACAATTATACCTGCATTCCCCAAGTGGCGTGGCGTTTGAGGTGAAGATCGCCTGTATCCGAGCGCTAGACAAGGATTTTCTGCCGCAAGCGGCACCTGCGGTCGCGCAGACTGCTGGATCTGGACGGATCAGACCGCGAAGCCGCTGTTTCCTTGCCCAGGGGCGGCGTTTTTCAGCGCAGCGGACAGATCTGTCCAGCCGCTTTCGTTCAGTTTGAGCGTGGATCGCGATCATGCGCATAGCGGTGGCGCTCGCAATCGGCGGATAGCGGCGAGGATGGCGCGTACCATCGTGCCGGTGACAGCGACCTCGGCCAGCTGGAAGGTGATGGTGCGGGCGTGACGGACCACACGTGCCCCGATCTTGATCAGCTTCAGTTGCAGGCTGGTCAACGACCAGTCGGCCATGGCCTCGGGCAGCTCGATGCAGCGCAAGAAGGTGGCCAGGTTGTACGCCAGGGCGTGCAGTTGCAGCCGCACCTCATTGTCGCGGAACTTCCGGCACGACAGCCGCGTCCAGCGAAAGGCGTATTTGCCCTCTTTGATGTGCTGCTCGGCGGTGCCGCGCTGGTTGTAGAACCGCACCACCCAGTCCGGCTCCATCGGCAGGTTGGTGACGATGAAGCCGACACGCGGGAACAGTTCGCCCGGATGCCATTCGATCTTGGCGATCACCCGGCGTTCCTTGTCCCAGGACGCCGCCTGATACTCGAATTCCTCGAAGAACCGCTTGACCTTGGTCAGTGACGGCCGCCCGACAGGGCGCGTTAGCCGATGCGCGATCTTGTCCTTGAGGACCGCGTTTGCGGGCAGCCGGATGGCGTAGAAGAACCGCGCTTCTTCCAATCGCTCATAGATCGCCGGGATCGCGTAGGCAGCATCGGCCCGGAAGAACCTGCCACCAAGGTCGCGCTCCGCGTAGCGCGCAATGACGGGGTCGAGAACATCACGCCAGCCATCGGCGCTGTGGACGTTGCCATGGCGCAGGGCGCAGCGTTCCAGCATCCCGAACTGGTTGAACAGAAAGTTGGGGTGATAGCAGCTACAGTCGAAATGGCCATTCCAGGCGGACCCTTCCTGGTCGCCATGGGTCGGGCTGACCGAGCTGTCCATGTCCAGAACGATGTACTTCAGCCCGTTACGGTCATGGAACCGGTCGATCCATTGCCCGTTCAGGTCGGCCAGCGCGGCACGGTTCCCGGCCAGAGCCAGCGTCTCGGTCTCGAACCGTCCCATCTGCGATGCCGAGGCCGCTTGTGCATCGACCGCTCTGCCGCCGACAACTTGGCGCATGACCGGATCGCAGGCGAGACGGTTGGCGTCGTTGACATCCTCGTATCCGGCCAGCCGCCCAAAGACTGATTGCCGGAACAGGCCGTCGAGCCGATGGACCGTGTTCTTGCCAGAGCGAGTATCGCGCAGCGCCGCTGACGCCAAATCGGACAACCCGAGCGCGTCATCAAGCTCGCGCATCACCAGAAGGCCGCCGTCGGAACTGAGCTGCGTGCCGCGAAATTCCAGCCGCACGCGAGGGTCGAAATCCACCCGATCTGCCCGTTGCAAGCCCGCACCCTCTGGGTGATCCATGAAACGCGCCCCTCGCAGCCTTCAACACCATGTTTTATATAGGAAATATAATGGTCAGGACAGCGAAATCAGCGCCTTACTTGGGAAATGTGGGATGAATTGCCTGGCGTGAGCGACGGCAGTGCGCGCTCCACCCTCTCAATTATCGTATAACGTGTTTCAGACGGGGATAGGAATCGGCCAATTCGCTGTCAAGCACGGCGCGGCGCATATCGCGTCTTGATCGCGGGGCAGGTCGTGCGTATGGTGCGGCCCGTGCCGATATGCGGCGGACATAATCAACGGGAGTGGCCATGGGTAATCTGCAGGGGCGCGTTGCGCTCGTCACCGGGGGAATCGGCGGTATCGGGCGCGCGATTTCCGAACGCTATGCATCCGAAGGGGCGACGGTGTGGGTTACCGACATGCTGGACGAGGACGACCCCGTCGTCACCGAACTGATGGGGCGCATGGGCAATTCTATGCGTTACATGAAGCTCGACGTTTCCAGCGAAGAGGCATGGACCGCCGCCGAACGCGCGGTGCGTGATGCGGGGGGCGGGCTCGACGTGCTCGTCCTGAATGCCGGTATCGGCTATGGCGCGCCGGTTACCGAGACCCCGGCATCGGACTGGCGGCAGGTGATGGCCGTCAATACCGATGGCGTATTCTATGGCATGAAAACCATGGCCCCGTTGATGGGCGAAAGCGGAAAGACGCGGCGCGGCGGATCGAGCATCATCGCCGTGTCCTCGATCCTTGGCCTGGTCGGTCATGCCGAAACCGTCGCCTATAGCGCCAGCAAGGGTGCCGTTGCGTTGATGACCAAGGCCAGCGCGGTCGAATTCGCGACAGGCGGCGTTCCGATCCGCGTCAATTCGATTCATCCCGGCTTCGTCCGCACGGCCATGACCATCGGCGCGGCGGAACAGCGCGTGGCAGAGGGTGAGGAAACCGCCCTGGACGATTTCGTGACCTACGTGACCGCGCGCACCCCGATGGGGCGGTTGGCGGAGCCGGAGGAAATCGCGGGCGCCGCGGCGTTCCTGGCGTCGGAGGATGCAAGCTATATGACCGGCGCACAGATGGTGGTCGATGGCGGCTGGACCGCCTGGTGAGGATGCGGCATCCGGCGGGGCGTGCGCCCCGCCGGAGCACCGTCAGCTGATCGTTTCCGCGGCAATCGTCTTGCGCGCGTCCCAGAACATCCAGATCGTCGGAATACCGGCCAGGGACACGGTGATCAGTGCATAGCGCACACCCGCCGCCGGACCGAACGATCCGGCGATCAGGTCGCTGAGGATTCCCACGCCCAGCGGCCCGATGCCCAGACCGATCAGATTCGTGAAAAACATCATGATCGCAGTCGCCGTTGCGCGTGAATTCGCCGGAACCAGCCCCTGGATCGCGGCGAAGGACGGGGCAAACCACAATGCGTTGAACAGAGTCGGTATCGCCAGCAGGCAAAGCGCCAGCGTCATCGACGACACACTATAGGCCGCAAGCGTGAAGGGCGCCGCGACCACGACGCCTACCGTCGGCAGGATCACATAGGCGCGGATGTCCTTGCGGCCGAAGTGGTCCGCGACATATCCGCCCACCACCGTCCCGACCGCAGAGGACGCGCCCATAACGAGGCCGAGGGCAAGGCCGAGGAAGCCCGCGCTCTGCAATCCATACTGGGCCGCCATCGCGTCGAGCTCGCCCGCGTGATTGCGAAAGAAGAACGAGGCAATGAATGCCGTCGTGCCATAGGAAATGAAGGCCTGCAGCGATATCGCCGAACAGATCAGGACATAGGTCCTGCTTTTGCGCAGCATCGCGACGGTCTTTTTGAAGTTGGGCGCCGGGACGCTTGCCGCGCGCGCGCGCATTTCCGCAGTCAGCCGTTTGCGCGGTTCGCTCAACGTGGTGAGGACCACCAGTGAAAGGACGACGCCGGGGGCGCCGGCAATCAGGAATGCCATGCGCCAGCCATAGGTGTCGGCAATCAATCCCCCTGCCGCCATGCCGATCAAGGCGCCCAATGGCGCACCCAGCAGGTAGATGGACAGGGCGGATGCACGTTCCTGGGGCGGCGTGTAATCGGTGATCAGCGAAATGGCGGGCGGGGTGCACCCTGCCTCCCCGACGCCGACGCCGACGCGCGCCAGGACCAGTTGCCAGTAACTCTGGGCCATCCCGCACAATGCGGTGAACCCGCTCCACACCGCGATGGCGCTGCCGATGATCATCGGGCGATTGCCCCGTTCGGACAGGCTGGCGATCGGGATGCCGAGGATGGTGTAGAAAAGCGCAAAGGCAAGGCCGGTGAGCAGGCCCAGCTGCCAGTCCTGGAAGCCGAGATCCTGCTTGATCGGTTCGGCCAGGATCGCGAGGATCTGCCGGTCGAGGAAATTGAGCGTGTACGCCGCCAACAGGACGATCAGAGCATATCGGCGATAGGCTTTGCTGGGCAGGGCAGGTGTCGCGGCGGACGCGTGGCTTTCGGGTGTCGTCGGCGCTGCCGTCGGACTGGTCGGGCTTGCTACATTCATTGCCCCATGTCCCATCGCGGATAGAAATCGGGCGACAGGCAAATATCAGGCAGGCCGTTCCGGTCGTGAATGTCCCGGACAACAGCGCGCATCGCGCCGCTTGCGAAGCGTGAAGACATCTCTCTACTCCCAATAGCCCGTGACTATGTTTCCCGGATAAACGAATCCATTCCGGGCACGTGGCGGTATTATTTGCGGTGCATGGTATGGGACTTTTCCGGCGGGTCAATATGATGGCCCCGTTTCATCGCAATGCCGCCCGCCGCGGGGGGTGTGGCAAGATTACTTCACCTCGGCACGCATCTTCGGATGGACCCCAAAAAACTATGGTCGGCCCGATTCGCCCTGTGTTAGGGGCGCCGTGCCTCGAAGGATGCCGGACCAAATTCGGATCATCGGGACATAAATTTTTGAGAGTAGTTCACCATTTCGGGGGAGGATTGATGGCTAAGAGAAAGCTCGCGCTTTGCGGCGCTTCACTGATATCGTTGGTTTACGCAGGCGGCGCGTTCGCGCAGGACGCAGCACCGCAGTCGACGGAACCTCAGGCCGGACGGCTTCAGGAAATCATCGTGACCGCGCAAAAGCGTACGGAACGGATCAATGACGTCGGCATGTCGATCCAGGCATTGTCCGGCGAGGCTCTGTTGCAAACATGGGGCACGGCCGCGCGGCGTCACCCAGTTGGGGGATTAGGCAGCATTGGCGAAATGCTTATTGAGCATAATCATGGTTTCGGTCAGGGCCGAGGGTCCAATTCCGAATGCTCTTTCAACCAGGCGCACCTCCCCCATGATACCTGGCTGCAGGCACCATGCCTGGGCCTGTCCTTTGCGTAGGGCGCGCATGACCTCGAAGCCCTTGATCGTGGCGTAGGCCGTTGGCATCGACTTGAAGCCACGTACCGGCTTGATCAGCATCTTCAGCTTGCCGTGGTCGGCCTCGAGCACGTTGTTCAGATATTTCACCTGCCGGTGCTCGGTTTCCGCCGCCAGTTTGCCTTCGCGTTTCAGCTCAGCGATTGCTGCGCCGTAGCTGGGTGCCTTGTCGGTATTGAGTTTGGCCGGCTTTTCCCAGTCCTTCAGGCCACGAAGAGCTTTGCCCAGAAAGCGCTTCGCCGCTTTGGCGCTGCGTGTCGATGACAGATAGAAATCAATCGTGTCGCCCCGTTTGTCGACCGCCCGGTACAGGTAGGTCCATTTGCCCCGCACCTTTACGTAGGTCTCATCCAGACGCCAGCTCGGATCAAAGCCGCGCCGCCAGAACCAGCGGAGACGCTTCTCCATCTCCGGCGCGTAGCGCTGCACCCAGCGATAGATCGTCGTATGATCGACATCGATCCCACGCTCGGACAGCATTTCCTCGAGATCACGGTAGCTGATGCCGTATCGACAATACCAGCGCACCGCCCATAGGATGACCTCGCCGGTAAAATGCCGTCCTTTGAAATCGTTCATCGCAACTGACCTTGACAGTACATGAGCCCAATCTTGGAAACCGTGTCAGAGTTTGCAACAGAGCCGACAAGGCCGCGCTGGACGCCATTGCCGCCGAACTGGGCGATAATCTGATCCCGTTCGTCCATGATGTCTGCGACGAGGCAGGCTGGGCCAAATTGCTGGATATGGTCCGCGATAAAAGCGGTCGGCTGGACATATTGTTCAACAACGCCGGGATCATGATGGAACCGGCCGGGCTGTTGCAGATCAGCTATGCCGACTGGCAGCGGCAGATGCGGATCAACACCGATTCCGTGTTTCTGGGCATGAAGGCCGCCGCGCCGATCATGATCGAGACCGCGGCGGCGAACGGCACCGTCGGTTCGATCGTCAACACCTCTTCGGTCTATGGCCTCGCCGGTGGCGAAGGCTTTGTCCATTATTGCGCGTCGAAGGGCGCGGTCCGCAACATGACGAAGGCCGCCGCGCTGGAACTGGGACCATTATCCGTCCGCGTGAATTCGCTGCATCCCGGCCCTACGAAGACCAACCTTGGCGCCGCGTGGGATTTGCGCGACGCCGACGGCAACCCGCTTGGCGAAGAGGCGGTGGAGGCGGCGTGGACGCCGTTCATCGCGGCAGGCCGGTTGGGCGAGGCGCCGGAAATGGCGAACATGGTCGCATTTCTGGCCAGCGACGCGTCGGTTTACGTCAATGGCGCGGAAATGGTCGTGGACGGCGGATATATGGCGCGCTGACGCAACGCGATCGCGGGTCGGTGGCCTATCGGCCTGCCAGCATTTCCGGCGAAAGCTGCAACGGCGTCAGCCGGTCCCGAACGATTTGCGGGATCGGCACGGCGGTGCCGTTATGCCCGTGCAGTTCGATGGCGATGATCGAGGCGGCAACCAGCCGTTCGCCCTGTCGCGCGGTCGTCAGGAACCGGATGCGGGTGGGACCGACATGGGCCACGCCTGCGGATACGGTGGTATCCGCGCCATAGAATGTTTCCCCCATGTAATCGATCTGGTGGCCGACGACATGCGGGGTCAGCCCATCCAGCCCGTCGAACAGGCGGTGATCGGCGACCATCCGGCTGCGCCCTTCCTCCAGCACGCGGACCATCGCGACATTATTGACGTGGCCCAGCGTATCGAGATCGCCATAGCGGACCTCGACCGTGTAGGCCTGGCCGCATCCGGGGCGGATTTGCAGATCGACGCGGCGTAGTGGCGGAAGATGTTGCGACATGGACGCTTTCCGGATGACTCAGGCGTGGACAAGGAAACGAAGCGCGTTTTCACGCTGCGCTTCGGACATGGGATGGGGACGCCCTTCGCACATCGTCGCCTGCGCGCCTTCGACGCCGCAGATGATGGTGTCGCCCTGGCTGACCCGTGCCAGAGTTCGGGTCGATGACCGTCCCACGGCGCCCATCGCCATGTGGATGGTGACCGGATCGGGATAGCGCAGCGGCGCGAAATGGAAATATCGCATGGAAACGGTGACCATCATGATGGGTTCGCGATTGGGCGTCCTGGTCCCTTTGCCGTCGTTCCGGGCGATGTCGCCCATGTGCTGGCCGAAACGGAACCGCGCCTCTTCCACCATGGAATACAGGCCATATCCATCCGCCTGTGTCAGATCGGTCGATCGCGGGGCAATGGTGCAGGACCAGCAGTCGGGACCGAACAGGCTGGTCGGGAAATCCCAGTCGTCCCAGACTCCGCCATCGGCCAGTATCGCGCTCGTTTCCTGCATGCCCTCTCCCTTCTCGTCCGGTCTGTGCAACGGCTTTGCCCGTCCCGCAACCTCCTATCGCCGGGTCAGACGGGGCGATGCCGCGCAATATCGGCTGGACTTGTCGGGGAGAGGTCGTAATTTTCCGATCGCTCGCGCAGACTGCGGATGATCAGACATCGTAGCGGCGCGAGGGAGAGGACTGCGGGAGCATCATGCGCAACGGACTGGAACTTTGGCGGCGCGCCGTCGACCATGCGGGCGACCACCCGGTGGTGCATTATTTCGATCATACCATCACCTATCGCGAAATGGATCGTCAGGCTGATGCGCTGGCCGCCGGGTTGGTCGCGCGCGGGTTTGAAAAGGGCGACCGCATCGCGTGCTATGTCCAGAATATTCCCCAGTTCGTCACGACCCTGATCGCCGCGTGGAAGGCGGGCGGCATTTTCGTCACCGTCAATCCGATGAACCGCGCGGGTGAACTGGCCGTGATACTGGAGGATGCGACGCCCAAGGCCATCGTGATGGAGCCGCAGCTCTACGACGAATCCTATGCCCTGCTGGCCGACGATGTGCCGCGCCCCACGATCGTGCTGACGACGTCGGCGGCCACGGGATTGTCCGAACCCTATCCCATCGTCCTGCCTGCCGATGCGGCACGAACCATCCCCGGCGTCGAAACGCTGGAGGGTTTGGTCGCGGCGCATGACGGCGAATCCGTGCCCGATCCCGATCTGGCGCCCGGCGATGCGGCAACCATCGTCTTCACCTCCGGCACGACGGGCCGGCCCAAGGGGTCGGTGTCGGACCATCGCGGCGTGCTGGCCGGGGCATCGACCGGGCGGATCGCGACGACCCTGCCCGATGGCGGCGTCTCTCTGGTCATGGCGCCGTTGTTCCATATCACCGGGCTTTCGGTGAATTGTTTCGCCACGATCATGGCATCCGGCACATTGGTCCTGTCCTATCGCTTTCACCCCGCGATCATTGCGGAGATGAGCGAAAAATATCGCCCCTATGTCACTGCCGGGGCGATCACCGCCTATATCGCCTTGATGAACGAGCCATCGGTGCGCGCGGATCAGTTCACGTCTTATCGCACGATGATCAGCGGCGGCGCACCGACCCCGCTGGGTGCGTTGCGCGCGTTCGAGGAACGGTTCGGCATCGTCCTGCGCAACGGATATGGCATGACCGAAACGTCCGGCATCGCCATCGTTTGCCCGCTGGATTCAGAGCCGCGCGTAGATGCCGACACGGGGGGCATCGCGTTGGGCAAGGCCATAGAAGGGTTCACCATCACTATCGTGGCCGATGATGGCAAGCCTGCAGCGGCCCATGCGGTGGGAGAGATCGTGATGAATTCGTCCGCCCTGTCCTGCGGATACTGGCTGAACGAGGACGCGACGCGCGCCTCGCGC
>Ga0209812_10002545_pt1 | contig 10793 bp, 7 predicted proteins | sample JI71714BDNA_FD_187502 | JGI IMG/M metagenome (GOLD analysis project Ga0209812, IMG submission 187502) | Wastewater effluent complex algal communities from Wisconsin, to seasonally profile nutrient transformation and Carbon sequestration -... | ecosystem: Engineered > WWTP > Effluent > Algae...
TTTCAGGTCCACAAGGCAATTGTAAAACCATGGTATATCCTTGAAACGGATATTTATTTAAAGACCCATTTACGCCGCCACCATAAATGCCTCCTATTTTTTCCCTTAGTTCTTCTATGATTTTGATATTGAGAATTTCAGCCAACATTTCTGTGTGCAATGCTGCTTGTTCCGTGTAAGTTGCATCACCAGAATAAATATTAAAAATGAAACTCTTTGGTTCTTTGCCTTTGTAAAATTTCAACTCTTTTTGACCAGGCAAAATGCGTAACCCATTGTCTACGAATTCACCTTTCTTACCTTTTGAAGGAAGCCCACCAATATAAGTTGCAAGAAGAGGCTTCACAATATTTAGGTCAACATTACCTACCATAATAAAAGTATAGTCACTAGCGTCATTGGTTTGTTCCTTAAAAATTTCAATGGCCCGGTCTAAATTAATTTGATCAAAATCGGTGGCATTGGGAATAGCAGAGGGAGCCATTGGGTTGCCTCCATACATTACCTTATATACAGAGTCAATAAAGGCACTGGTTGGATCGGCCATCATGAATTGAACCTGACTTTTGATTTTATCTTTCCAGCCTTTAAATAATGCTTCGTCTTTTCTTACCTGTGTAAAATTGAGGTACATCAATTGAAACATGGTCTCCATATCTTTAATACTACTATTGCCACTTACTCTTGTGCTTAATGCATTTAAACCTATATTGGCATTGGCTGTTTTACCCGATAAGAATTTTCTTAAATCAACCGGATTGAATTCTCCAATTCCCATTTGCTGAATTGCTGAAGTTGCATATGCTGCACTGTATTTGTCTGTTAATCCATAAGCATTGGTTCCCCCTTTTTTAAAGCCAGTTAGGATGATTTCGTCCTGTTTAAAATTGGTGTTCTTGATAATTACTTTGGTTCCATTGCTATAGAATAATTCTATAATATCCAATGCTTCATTCTTGGTTTCTTTTACCAAATTTCCTGCAGTTGGAACAGACTTTAATAAAGAAGCTGCTAAAGCTTTTTCTTCGTATGCTTTTACAGGTATAGTAGAAGCTGATTCTGCAGCTGCAATTAATTGCGTTTTATTAGGTAAGGTAAAATTGCTTTTTTCTGGCCCTTGAAATGCTATGAACAATTTTTCATTTTTCTTTAATTCATTGGCTAGAGCATTTACTTCCGCTAACTGAACTCCTGGCATTAAGCCGTTCTTATATTCAAACTCTCTTTCGATACCAGGTATTGGTTCTTGTTGTAAAAAATTTCTAATATATTCTTCTACTAAAACCCCTGATTCGGTTTTGTCTCTATTGTTATAAGATCTTTCTATAGAAGCCAATTGTTGTTTTTTAGCTCGCTCTAATTCACTTTGGGTAAAACCAAATTTCTTGACTCTTTCTAATTCTGTTAACACAGCCTGCAATGCGGTATCGGGCCCTTTTGGTCCGGGTATGGCAAATGCATTGAATGCTTCGTAACCGCGTGCATATGATCCAAAATTACCACCAGCAAAGCTAAATGGGGGATTGCCACTTTGAGCCAATTCATTCATGCGTTGGTTGAGCATGCTTGTAAATAAAGACTTGATGATTGAATTTCTACGATAATCTTCAACAGTAATTTCTGGTTTTGTTTTGACAGTTGAATAGTTCAATTCTATTTGAAAATTAGTAGCTTCCTTATCTGTAACTACCAATGCATCGTTTTTAGTTCTAGCAGGAACAGTTGCAGCTATTCTTGGTCTTGGATTAACTGGGTTCTTTAATCCACCAAAATATTGCTTGATTAATTTTTCAGTTTCTGCAACATCAATATCACCAACTACCATAACAGCCATTAAATTGGGGCGATACCAATCTGCATAAAATCGTTTGATGGCACTGTGCTTAAATGTTTTTAATAAACTGTCTTTACCTATCGGTAAACGTTGTGCGTACCTAGATCCTTCGTATTGTTTTGGGTAAATTTTTCTGAACATTCTGTCCTCTGCACCCTTCCCCAATCTACTTTCTTCTAAAATTATTCCTCTTTCGTCGTCAATTTGTTTTCCTTCAAAACTGATTCCACCTGCCCAGTCTTGTAAAATCTGGAGTCCTTTAGTGAAATTAGTAGGATCGCTTAATGGGATAGGTAAAATATAAACGGTTTCATCAAATCCTGTATATGCATTCAAGTCTGCTCCAAAGTCTACTCCAATACTTTGTAGAAAATTGACTAATTCATTTTTCTTGAAATTCTTTGTGCCATTAAATGCCATATGTTCTGTAAAATGAGCCAAACCTTGTTGGTCATTGTCTTCTAATATTGAACCAGCATTTACAACCAAGCGGAGTTCTACTTTTTTTTCGGGCTTGCTGTTGGGTCGAATATAATAGGTTAAACCGTTTTCTAGTTTGCCTATTTTGACCTTGTTGTCTAACGGAAGTTTTTCCGATAAATTAATTTGTGCAAACAGTTGAAAATTGAATGAAAAGCAAAGCAGTAAAGCAATTGCGGAAAATAATATGCGTTTATTCATAAAAAAAGGTTGTACCGCAAGATACAACCTTCATCAAAAAGAAATTTATAATATTAAAACTATTGTGAATATTTTGTTTATTATTTCAATACTTCTTCAATTGGGTTTCCAATATTGCCGCTGGGTTCTTGAATTTTGAGAAGGCTTGCAACAGTTGATGCAATATCGTGCATGAAAACTCTTCTATTGGAGCGTCCTTGTTTGATTCCAAAACCATACCATAATAAAGGAATATGGGCGTCGTAAGAATACCAAAGTCCATGGGTGGTACCAGTTGCACCTCCATCAATATAACCAGATTTCAACACCATTTGTATGTCTCCACTTCTGTTGTATAAAAAACCATTGGCTATTTTTTCTCTTAAATATTGAGGCATTGGACTGGTCAAAATTTCACTAGTTGGAAATGCGTTTAAGATATATTCTTTCTTCATTAAATAATGAACCATGAATTGATTGATGGCTTTTCTATCTGCATTTAAACTGTCTAATAAATCCCTATTAAAATGTACTTGATAATTGGTCAAGCTTACAACTAATTTGTCTATTCCAAATTTTGCTTTGATTGCCGCATTCATTTCTGATATTGCAGATTTGTCATCTAATAAACCTCCAGGTAATTTATTTTCTTTCATAAATCCTGGAACATGAGCCACGGCATGGTCTGCACTTAAAAATGCGGTGTATTTACCTTTACCTACTGTGGTATCTAAAAAATCAAACATTCTTCCCAGCTCCTCGTCTAATTTGATGTAATTGTCTACAATTTCCCATGAGTTAGGTCCAAAACTATGACCTACATAATCAGGTGAAGAAAAGCTTACGGCCAACATATCTGTAACCCCATCTTTGCCTAATTCTTCTGCTAAGACGGCTGATTTTGCCAATTCTACTGTTAAAGTATTTCCCCATGGGGTTGTACTCAATTTGCTAAAACCTTCATTGGCTGATCTGGTTAAGGTGTAAGGCATTTTTGTTTGATTGGCACCAAATGGTTTGCCTTCATACTTTTTTTCGTCGGCTGTTGCATATTGTAAATAAGCTTGGTCACTCAATGATTTGTTCCATCCCAATTTCATTAAAGAATCTGGAATTTGTCGATCATTGAACTGCTTCACCCAACTCGGTAATTCTTTGTAATAATAAGTGCTGGTAATAAAGTTTCCAGACTTTGCGTCGAACCAGTAAGCCCCATTGGCACTATGGCCCGCTGGTAAAATGGCTCCTCTATCTTTTAACGCAATCCCAATCACTTTACTTTTAAAATTATTGGCCATTCTTAATTCATCAGCAATACTGGTAGTAAGCATATTTTTAGGACTCATCTTCCCATCACTTGCTCCTGCTGCTCCAACTCCGTCCACTGATCTGTCTTCGCTGCAGTAAACGGTTCGCTTTAATTGTGTATCGAACCAAGCATTACCTGTTATTCCATGAACAGCAGGAACCGTACCGGTATAAATTCCTGTATGGCCGCATGCGGTTACAGAGGGCGTATAGCCAATTTGACAATTGTCATTGCTAAATCCCTGATTCATCATTCGCTTAAAACCACCTTTGTCCTTAAATAAGGGGGCAAATCTTTCCAGGTAGTCCCAACGCATTTGATCTACTACAATACCTACTACCAAACGAGGGGCTTTTTCTACATTCGATACTGGTTTCGATTTTTGGGCCTCCAATGAATTGGTCGTAGAAATAGCCAATATGGCAAGTATACCTAAACCAGATTTTATTTGTTGAATTAACAAGGGATTAAAGTTTAATATGAGAAGTTAAATAAGGTCTGCAAGATACAGCAAGCAATACAATATGCCTTGTGCTTTGGTCCTTTATTGTTAAATTTGCAAAAAATTAATAAACCAATCAATTGTTTGTATGGCAGACATTTTTGAGAAATTGTTGAAAAATGCAGGTCCTTTAGGACAACATCGTGAAAGAGCACATGGTTACTTTGCTTTCCCTAAGTTAGAAGGAGAAATCAATAGCCGCATGAAATTTCGCGGTAAGGAAATGATTGTTTGGAGTCTGAACAATTACTTGGGATTGGCCAATCATCCTGAAATTAGAAAAGTAGATGCAGATGCTTCTAAGGAATTTGGTTTGGCATATCCAATGGGAGCAAGAATGATGAGTGGAAATTCGAATTACCATGAACAGTTAGAAAGAGAATTAGCAGCGTTTGAACATAAGGAAGATGCCATTTTAATGAACTTTGGTTATCAAGGAATCATGAGTGCCATTGATGCAATTTGTGGGCGCCATGATGTGATTGTTTACGATGCAGAGAGTCATGCATGTATTATTGATGGTTTAAGGTTGCATCCAGGCCACAGATATGTATTCAAACACAACGATATTGAAGATTGCGAAAAGCAATTGATTAGAGCAACCCAATTAATAGAGAAGCAAGGTGCTGGTGGAATTCTATTAATTACAGAAGGGGTGTTTGGAATGGCTGGAGACCAAGGAAAACTAAAAGAGATAGCCGATTTAAAAAATAAATATCAATTTAGGTTATTAGTAGATGATGCACATGGTTTTGGCACATTAGGTAAAACAGGTGCTGGAGCAGGGGAGGCACAAGGCTGTCAAGACGCCATTGATTTGTACTTTTCTACTTTTGCCAAAAGCATGGCATCAATTGGAGCATTCATGGCTGGAGACAAAGCCATCATCGATTTTATTCGTTACAATATTCGCAGTCAAATTTTTGCTAAGAGCTTGCCAATGCCCATTGTAATTGGTAACCTTAAGCGATTGGATATGTTGCGCACCATGCCAGAGTTGAAAGAAAAACTTTGGAGCAATGCATTAAAATTACAAAATGGGTTGAAGGAGAAAGGGTTTGATATTGGAAATACCAATACACCTGTTACTCCTGTTTATATGAAAGGTGGGGTAGAAGAAGCCACTGCAATGGTAATGGACTTAAGGGAGAATTATGGCATTTTTGCTTCCATTGTAGTATATCCCGTTATTCCAAAAGGACATATTATATTCCGATTAATTCCTTCTGCTGCACATACTGATGTGGATATTGATGAAACACTAAAAGCGTTTAGTGAAACCAAAGCTAAATTAGATGCTGGTGCATATAAGTCTGAAGTGATTCCTGATATGGCAGAAAGCAAATAGAACAAGTTTCATTATAACAGATAGGCTTACCTCCTCAATTATGATAAACCAAAAGACCCGTCCTGATTAATCAGAACGGGTCTTTTATATACTTTCCTTCTCCAATTATAATTTAGCAATTAATTCTTTTGCCATTCTAACATAGTCTGCATTCTTTGCTTCAGTTGCAATGGTAATGCACTTCTCAGCACTTGCTTTTGCGTCTGCTTTTTGACCCATGTCTTTTTGAATTTTAGCTGTTAATAAAAACAACCAAAATGCTTTTGGATTTGCAGTAGTTGCTTTATTTACATTTTGTAAAGCTTTTGCATAATCCTTGTCCCACTCATAATAGAAATTAGCAGCAGCCTGGTATGAATTTGGGTTCACTTTCTCTGCACCTAAAGCAGCTTCCACTTGTGCACGTAATCTATCTTTTACATTAGTGCTAATTGGAATACTTACCGCTACTTTGCCCCATGTAAGGTGAAGCTCAATACTTTCAGCTTCTACATTGGCAAACTGGAAAGTAAAGGTTTCAACACTGCTATTGGTTTTTGCAGCTTTCACTTTAAAGCGTACAACGTCTTCACTTTGTTTGTAACCATCGGTACCCCAATTGGTTAATCCTTTGTTTACTACCACTTCCCAATAGTCTGTGCCTGGTACTGTATATAAAACATATGCACCAGTGTCTAAGGTTGAACCACCCATGGTTACTTTATCAGAAAAATGAATTCTAGTTGCTGCATTAGCACCTGTTCTCCATAATTGATTTAGTGGAACTAATTCTGAATTCTCTTTTAACATTGCTCTTCCTTTGATGTTCGGACGAGAGTAAGTCAATTCAATTTTCCCCATTCCAAAATCTTGACTGATTTTTTGGGTTGTGCTAGGTTGTGGCATTCTTATTTGTGCAAAACCCATTACACTGCATAATAAAGCAGCTGCAAGCAAAGTCTTTTTCATATTCATTAAATGTTTGAACGCCAAACTTAGGTTTTCCATCCCAAATACAGCAATTTTTTTAAAAAATTAAGACTAAAATGAGTGGATTTAACAATTGAGATTATTTGAATCCAGGATGAAATCGTTGTAGGGTATCTTTAAGGAAATGACTATCTAAGTGGGTGTAAATTTCAGTGGTAGTGATGCTCTCATGCCCCAGCATTTCTTGCACTGCTCTTAAGTCGGCACCGCCTTCTACTAAATGTGTAGCAAAAGAATGCCTGAAGGTATGCGGAGATATGATTTTGGTTATTCCCGCTTTTGATGCTAAGTCTTTGATTATATAAAAAATCATTACCCTGCTTAGTTTCTTACCCCTTCTATTTAAAAATAAATAATCTTCTGATCCTATTTGAATAGGTTGGTGTACCCTTATTTTATCTTTATAAATTTTAATGCATTTGATTGCTTCCGATCCAATGGGTACCAATCTTTCCTTGTCTCCTTTACCAATCACTTTTACAAATCCTACGTCTAAATAAAGACCAGAAATTTTTAAGTTGACCACTTCGCTTACCCTTAACCCACAACTGTACATGGTTTCTAAGATGGCTTTATTCCTTCCTCCTTCTTGGCTGCTTAAATCAATCTGGCCAATTATTGATTCAATTTCATCAAAGTGTAAAGTGTCGGGTAATTTTCTTTTAGATTTTGGTGCGTTTAATAAAATCGCTGGATCAGATATGCATATTTGCTCTAATAGACAGTATTTAAAAAAACTGCGGATGCCTGAAATAACCCTTGCTTGTGAAGTAGCCGTCATGCCCAATTCACTCACCCATTTTACAAAAGCTTGTAAGTCTTTTAATACTATTTCCGATGGGGCTTTGGTTTGATTCGTGGCCAATAAAAAAGAAGTAAGCATTTCAATATCGTGCAGGTAAGCTTCAACCGAATTTTCGCTCAAAGATTTCTCTAACTGTAAATAAGCTTTGAATCCTTTTTTATATGCGTTCCACATGATTGATAAAGATAACAGCTATATGATTATATTCGCTTTTAGTCTATTTTAAAAGTAGGGTAGTTTATGCAAGTTAATCTTAGATCGTTTAAGCAAAAAGTTCATCATCATGCAAAGGGCATGAAAAAATTTTTAGGAAAGCTTGAAAAAAATCCACCAAAAGGATTGGATAAGATGGCAGAGAAAATTGATGCAGAGGTTTGGAAAGAAGTAGACTGCTTAAGCTGTGCCAATTGTTGCAAAAGCATGAGTCCTACATTTACCGCAAAAGATTTAAAGCGTATTGCAGCGCATGTAGACATGTCTGTTGCCGAATTTAAAGAGAAATGGTTGTATTTTGATGAGGAAGACGGAGATTGGATGAATAAAAAACAACCCTGTCAATTTTTAAATTTGACTACTAATATGTGTAGTATTTATGAAGTAAGACCCGATGACTGTGCTGGGTTTCCTCATTTAAAGAAAAAGAAGATGGTAGAATACATTCACGTTCACCAACAAAATATCAGCTATTGTCCTGCTACCTATAAAATGGTAGAAAAATTTCAGGAACTGCTAAAGCCAGCCGGTAAATAAGTTCTTTTTGAGCGTTTCTTTGTTTATTGTTTTATAGTTAGTTTGGCAATTCTGCCACCGCCACCAGCTAAAAAAACAGCTCGTCCATTCTTTGCTTTTTGTACAACATGAAAGCTTTGATTGGAAATATTTTCCCAATTCATGCCCCCATCCTTTGAAATGTCTACACCAGAAGTGCCACATGCAACCAAGGTTTGGTTGTCTAAATAAATTACACAAGAACGATATCCAAAAGGGGGAGTTGTTGGTGCTTTAAATAGGATACTTGGTTCTAAACGAAGGGCAATAGAATTGCCTGTTCTTAGGGTGTCATTTGCAAAGTCTCCCCCTACAATAAATGCATGATTACCTGAAGGGCTTATGGCAATTGAGTTGGCCCCTGTAGACTCTTTTCCTTGTAAAAGGGGCAATGGATATTGATCTCGTTGATCCCTTGCATTCAATAATCGAGAAACTTTACCACCTGTTACCATGAATGTTCCTTTTTTAAAAGTATTCGAAGACTTACTGATTTGTAAATTGGTTCCACTTGAAGCAAAAAATGCTTCCCCATCACTTAATGCAATCCCATCAAGCTTATTGGTTTCCCAGGTTTCACCCAAGTTGTTGCTGAGTGCAAAAAATGCTTTCCCGTTGATTGGGTCTCCAATTACTTGAATCGTTTTTGCTTCAGTGTGCATGGCGTCTAAGAACATTCCTTTAGTACTGTCTTCGAAAACTTTGTACCAATTTTCACCTCCATCAGTGGTTTTTAAAATAAGGGCTGGTTCAGCAACAGCCATGATTATAGCTGTGTTTTGATTGTATGCTTCAATATCCCTGAAGTCTCTTTTCTCATAACCTTTAACCGTTATCCAATTGAATGTTTTTCCTCCATCTACAGACTTTCCAACAGACCCTCCACTTCCACTTACCCAAACAATTTTATCAGTAACTACACTCATTCCTCTGATACTTGTTTTTCTTCCTTGTTCCAAAACTTGTATCGGATTATTGGTTTGGGCATTGGTCAAAACACAATCACTAATAAAGAGTAGAACTAGAAATATTTTTATATATGGCTTCATACATTCATTTTTGCGTATTCAGCAACAAGTTAATTCAATTCCTTTTTTAACATTTTAATTTTTTCGATATATGATTCCATATTGGATGAGCAGAACTCAATTGCTTTTAGGAGATGAGCCTTTACAAGCTTTAATGAATAAACATGTATTAGTAGTGGGTTTAGGTGGTGTAGGAGGTATTTGTGCCGAAATGATTGTTCGCTCTGGGGTAGGAAAAATTACGATTGTTGATGCCGATACAGTAGACTTGAGTAATGCCAATCGCCAGATACCCGCCTTGCATTCCACTGCAGGTAAATTAAAGTCTGAAGTAATGGCCGAACGATTAAAAGATATCAATCCTCAGTTGGAAATCATTGTTAAATCAATCTATATCAAAGAAGAGCTAACCCAAGCATTATTGGATGAAGCACATTACGATTATGCTGTGGATTGTATTGATACATTATCTCCGAAGGTATTTTTTATCAAAGGTTGTTTAGATCGAAATATTCCAATTGTGAGTTCATTGGGTGCAGGCGGTAAGTTAGATCCCTCACAGGTAGTTATTACAGATATTTCTAAAACTTATCAGTGCAATTTGGCGAGCTATGTACGAAAAAAATTACATGGGTTAGGTATCTATAAGGGGTTAACCGTAGTATTTAGTGCAGAGAAAGTAGATCAATCTAAAATTATTGAAACAGAAAAAGCATATCCTAAAAAATCAATCATCGGCACCATGTCTTATATGCCAACCATTTTTGGTTGTATGGCTGCAAGTGTGGTTATTCGGGGGTTATTAAATCAACACTAGTATTGTAAGTAATTACTTACTTTGGCATCCCAATCAGTAACTTTTGTTTCCTTGGTACATTTTTGTATGAAAATACTCATTGGCAATTCAAACAATTCCTCCGCATTGGGAATCCCCAACAATTTATCTAAGTGATGGATTCCTCCTGGGTTAACATGGGTTTTATATGGGGCCCATTCAAATGTATCTGGATGTAAGTCTTTGATGATTCTAATTAAGAAAAGTCCAAAAAAAACGGGTTTAAATTGCAATGGATCATTTACTTTAAAATGGACCCCATTGCATTGTTCTCCAGCATATTTGTTTTGATGTGGAATAAAATGTACTGGTCTACAGCTTAATTCATCTCCAATGAAAAGATTAATTTGTTGGGCAACTGCATCTGCGTTTAACCAAGGAGAACCAACAGCTTCAAATGAAAAATCGGATGATCTTCCTTCAGATAAATTAGTTGCTTCTAAAAAACACAATCCCGGATAAAGTAAGGTAGACTCAACCCGTTGAATAGCTGGAGAGGTTGGAACAAAAGGAATGCCCCAATCCAACTGAAACATCATTCTATTCCAATGTTGGCATGTTATAATTTCGAGAGGGGCGTTAATATTTCTTTCGGAATTATAATACAAAGCCAATTCTCCTAAAGTACATCCATGTCTGATGGGCATGGGCCATCTGCCAATAAATGAAGCGCAATTGGGGTTTAACCAAGGTCCTTCGTTTAAATGCATTGCCCCTGAAATAGGATTGGGCCTA
>Ga0209812_10002547_pt1 | contig 10792 bp, 8 predicted proteins | sample JI71714BDNA_FD_187502 | JGI IMG/M metagenome (GOLD analysis project Ga0209812, IMG submission 187502) | Wastewater effluent complex algal communities from Wisconsin, to seasonally profile nutrient transformation and Carbon sequestration -... | ecosystem: Engineered > WWTP > Effluent > Algae...
CTAAAAAAAGAAAAGCGTATCAATCGTCCTAAACCGGAAAATCCGGATAAATACAGGATCTGCTCGATACGCTCTATACAAACTTATAAAATTGTTTGAAAAAAACTTGTTTTATATCGGTATAACTACGGGGTGAGTGGGAGGGGCTAATAATCCGGGTTTTTCTACCAACAATGCACCCCTATGGGGTGATTGGTTGATGCCGGATATTGGTTTGTTTGCAGCGACATTGTACCTCTGTAGTATGATTGGTTGATGCCGAATATTGGTTTGTTTGCAGCGGCATTGTACCTCTGTAGTATGATTGGTTGATGGCGGATGTTGGTTTATTTGCATCGAACAAAGCACCTCTGTGGAGTGATTGATTGATGCCGGATATTGGTTTGTTTGCAGCGACATTGTACCTCTGTAGTATGATTGGTTGGTGGCGGATGTTGGTTTTTATACGGCAAGCAATGTACATCTGTTTGCCGTATATGGAAAATGTGGAACGAATTGAAAGGCTGTTGAATTGTATTTCACCCCGGAGATGTGGAACGAATTGAAAGGCTGTTGAATTGTATTTCACCCCGTAGGGGTGCATTGTTGGTAGAACAAGATTCCCACCCAATGCCCTCTTCACCCCGTAGGGGTGTATTGTTGAATAAAAAAATGTGCTGTTTACCGTAATAATCAATTATGAAAATTATTCTATTCCTCTTCGTCACAATACATGCAAGCATAACCCTGTCTGCCCAATCAGACAGTGTCTGGCTCTTTTCCTATTTTAAAAACAACGGCCAGGATGGATTGCACTTTGCGTCCAGTACCGATGGATTGAAATGGCAGGCACTCAAAAATGACAGTTCGTTCCTGACGCCTACGGTATCCAAAGACAAACTGATGCGTGACCCCTGTATTCTCCGCGGACAGGACGGCAAATTCCACATGGTATGGACCGTGAGCTGGAATGACCGGGGTATTGGCTATGCCAGTTCCACCGACCTGGTACACTGGAGCGAACAGCAATTCATTCCCGTGATGATGCACGAAGATTCGGCCCGCAACTGCTGGGCGCCGGAGATCACCTGGGACCGGAAGAAAAAACAATACATGATTTACTGGGCCACCACCATCCGGGGCAAGTACCCCGAAGATCCCAAGGTGGAGAGTGGGTATAATCACCGCATGTATTATGTGACCACGACCGATTTTAAATCCTTCAGTAAAACAAAAATGCTCTACGACAAAGGTTTCAATGTGATTGATGCCAGCATCCTGCCCGTCGGGAAAAAATATGTGATGTTCCTCAAAGACGAAACCCGTACTCCTCCGCAGAAGAATATCCGGGTAGCTTTCAGTAAAAAACTGACCAGTGGCTTTTCCGCTCCCTCTGCCCCCATCACGGGCAACTACTGGGCCGAGGGACCAACCGCCTTATACAAAGACGGCCAGTGGATCGTGTACTTCGATAAATACCGCGATCACAAATACGGGGCCGTCAGTTCCCCCGACCTGATAAACTGGACCGATATCTCCGATCAGATCAGTATACCGGCAGGTTTGCGGCATGGGACGATTTTTCGGGTAAGTAAGGCAGAGCTCGATGTCATGCTGAGGTGACAGCTGTTGTCATGGTGAGGGAGTCCGTTGTCATGGTGAGCGTGTCGCCCTTCGACAAGCTCAGGGTGACAGCGAGCTGACCCTTGTTTTACCGGGAAAGAGGAAACGGTCCTTGTCATGGTGAGCGTGTCGAACCATGCACCAACCAAAGAGCACTTTCTTCGTCACCCTTCGGCAGGCTCAGGGTGACAGCGAGCTGTCCCTTGTTTTACCGGGAAAGAAGAAACGGTCCTTGTCATGGTGAGCGTGTCGAACCATGCACCAACCAAAGAGCACTTTCTTCGTCGCCCTTCGGCAAGCTCAGGGTGACAGCCGATGTCATGGTGAGCTTGCCGAACCATGCACCAACCAAAGAAAATTCGCCCGCGACGGTTATTTTTTCAATTCAACTTTTCCCGATATTCCGGCCATTTCTTAATTAAACCTTGTTTATGAAGAATGGGCATAATTACTATGTATACATAGTTCAATGTTCCGATGGCAAGTACTATACGGGGGTAACCAACGATGTAGACCGCAGGCTATGGGAACACAATACTGGTTTTAATATTGATTGCTTTACTTATAAGCGAAGACCGGTAGTTTTAAAGTATGATGAACACTTTACAGACATTAATAATGCGATTGCCTGGGAAAAGCAGATAAAGGGCTGGTCCAGGGCAAAAAAGGAAGCATTATTTCAGCGAAACTGGGAGTTGATTTCTGAGCTAGCAAAGTCAAAAGGGGAGAGAGAGAAGAAGTGACTGTTGTTGTCATGGTGAGTGTGCTGAACCACCCTTCGGCAAGCTCAGGGTGACAGTGGACTGTTCCCTTCTTACTGGTAAAGCAGCCTGTGCTCTTGTCATGGTGAGCGTGCCGAACCATGCACCAAACAAAGGGCACTTGCTACGTCGCCCTTCGACACGCTCAGGGTGACAGTGGACTGTCCCTTTCTTACTGGTAAAGTAGCGGGTGCTCTTGTCATGGTGAGCGTGTCGAACCATGAACCAACCAAAGAGCACTTACTTCGCCACCCTTCGACACGCTCAGGGTGACAGCTCTTGTCATGGTGAGCCTGTCGAACCACCCTTCGACAAGCTCAGGGTGACAGTGGACTGTCCCTTTCTTACTGGTAAAGCAGCCGGTGTCCTTGTCATGGTGAGCGTGTCGAACCATGACGAGGAGAATGTACTTTTTGTTGGTCACCCTTCGACACGCTCAGGGTGACAACGGGCTGTCCCTTTCTTACCGGTAAAGAAGCCGGTGTCCTTGTCATGGTGAGCTTGTCGAACCACGAACCAAGCTCAGGACGCAACAGGATGCAACCCAGCGGTTCTTGGCCTACTTTACTGTCCTAATTGCTTGTTATGCGACGCTTCCGCCTGCTCATTGGTCTGCTCATTTTTTGCCTGCCCCTGCCGGCTCTTACACAGCTCTCTATCGCTGATATCTTTTCCGATCATATGGTATTGCAACGGAATAAGCCAGTACCTGTTTGGGGGAAAGCGAGTCCCGGACTTATGGTAACGGTTCAATTCGCGGGACAATCAAAAAATACCACAACGGGTAATGATGGCAAATGGATGATTGAACTGTCTCCGTTAACGGTCTCCTCCACACCATCCACACTGACTGTATCCACCCCGAATCAGTCCCTTACTTTCCGTGATATTTTAGTTGGCGATGTCTGGCTCTGCACCGGGCAGAGCAATATGGAATATACCTTCGACCGCTCCCTGAAAAGATATGCACCTCCGGGCAAGGGGCCCGATGTGGCGGCACAGGAAGTAAAAGCCACAGATAAACTCTCTGCCGTGCGCTACATTTATATGGAACGCACCGTGAATAAATATCCGGCCTTACCCACGAAAGGATGGTTCACGGCGGCTGATACCACATTACGTTACGTGAGTGCGATCGGCTATTTTTTCGCCAAAGAAATTTTCCTGCAGACGGGTGTACCCATCGGCATCATTTCCTCCAGCTGGGGTGGTACACGCATCGAACAATGGACCGCTCCCGAAGCCTATAAGCGCTCTTCCCTCCTGAGCAAACAAATGACCTCAGATACCTTTAAGATCGATGGAATGAAACCCGGACAGATGTATAAAGGCATGATCTCGCCCTTTGCCGGTCTGGCCATCAAAGGCGTTTTGTGGTACCAGGGCGAAAGCAATTGCATGATCGAAGACCAGGATACCTATAAAGAAAAGATGCGGGTATTTGAAGATAGCTGGCGCGAAGCATTTAAAGACGATAACCTGCCTTTCTACACCGTACAGATTGCCCCCTATCTCTATTCGGCCCGCAAAGATCCCAAAGCGCATACGGCCGAACTGCTGCCGCTGTTCTGGGAAGCACAGGCCCGTTGCCTTAAACTGCTGCGCACTTATATGGTGGTGACCACGGATCTCGTTGATAACCTCAAAGACATTCATCCCTCTTACAAATGGATCATCGGACAACGGATGGCTGCACAGGCATTGGCTACCGAATATGGCAAGACCGAAAAAGAAGCCTTTCATCCGGCTTTCGTGAAAACGAAAAGAAAGGGAAAAAAGATGTGGGTCAGTTTTTCCAATACCGGTGGTGTATTACGTACATCGGATGCAAAGCCCGCCAACTGGTTTATGTTAGCCGGAAAGGATAAAAAATTTGTCCCGGCAGATGTAAAGATATCCGGCGATGAACTGATCATCACCGCACCCAAACTCAGGAAACCAAAGTATATCCGTTTTGCCTGGCAGGAAACCGCGATGCCCAACCTGGTCAACGCGGCAGGACTGCCGGCGATCCCTTTTCGGACTGATAAATAAAAATGATTATGAAGAAGCGCATCTCGTTCGCCCTGTTTACTTGTTTGATACTCGCCGGTACAGCCATGTCCCAGGTAGCGGCTCCGGCCTGGACGACCAAAGTGGGAGCAAAAACTTTTCCTTCCGGTAAAAAGGTATTTACCGTTAATGATTTCGGTGCCGTGAGTGATACCGCGGTGGTGAGTACCAAGGCCATCCAGGCAGCCATTGATAAATGTGCAGCAGCCGGCGGCGGTATCGTAAAATTTTTACCTGGCACTTATGTGAGTGGCAGTCTCTTTATCAAAAGCAATGTGAATCTGAAAATTGATAAGGGCGTAACCCTGCTGGGATCCGTGAATTTTGCGGACTATCCCGATATGTATTCCCGCATTGCCGGTATCGAAACCACCTGGCCCGCGGCCCTGCTGAATTTCCTGGAAGTAAAAAATGCCGCCCTTACGGGTGATGGCGTGGTGAATGCCCGGGGCAAATTCTGCTGGGATAAATACTGGGCCATGCGGAAAGAGTATGACAAGAAAGGACTGCGCTGGATCGTGGACTATGATGCCAAGCGGGTGCGTACGGTATTAGTACAATCCTCCACCAATATCAGTATCCGTCAACTGACATTTAAAAATGCAGGTTTCTGGACTATCCAATTACTCTATTCATCTTACCTCACCGTAGATGGCGTGGTGATCCGCAACAATGAAGATGGCAGCGGTCCCAGTACCGATGGGATTGATGTGGACTCCAGTACCTGGACACTCATCCAGAACTGTGATATTGATTGCAATGATGATAACTTTTGTCTGAAAGCCGGTCGTGACTGGGACGGTCTCCGGGTGAATAAACCTACTGAGTATGTCGTGATCCGTAAATCCATTGCCCGCCGGGGTGCCGGACTGGTGACGCTTGGCAGTGAGACCTCCGGCAGTATCCGTCATATTTACTGTACCGACTTAACCGCCAAACATACCGACAACGGACTCCGTATCAAATCAGCCACTACCCGTGGTGGTATGGTGGAAGATGTATACTTCGTGAACTCTGTACTTGATTCTGTAAGGGTCGCCTACCAGTTCAATCTCAACTGGTACCCGGCCTACAGCTATTCCGAACTGCCTGCGGGTTATCATATCGATTCTGTCCCCCAGCACTGGAAAGCCATGTTGCAGAAAGTGGTGCCGGCAGAGAAAGGCATTCCCCAGACCCGGGATTTTTATATCAATAATGTGAAGATCACCCATGCCCAGAAAGCCTTTGAAGTAAACGGGCTGACCAATTCAAGGATCCGGAATTTCAACTTTAGCAATTCCTTTGTCCAGGCCGCCACGTTGGGCGATATGATTTTTGCCGAAGACTGGAACTTTAAGCAATTCCGTCTCGTCATTGAAAAGAAAGAAGAAGAAAAGAAGAAACCGGCCGGAGGTATTGAAGTAGAGGAACGTCTTAAAGGATAATCATCCCCGTATGTATAAAAAATATTTGTGTTTGCTGGCCCTCCTCTTGAGTGGCAGTGTATTTGCCCAACGGAAAATGGAATGGCTGGACCGCGGACTGATCGCTGTGCCTGACGCTAAAGGACAGGTACTGGTGAGCTGGCGCCTGCTGGGTACAGAAGAGCCGAAGTCAACCTTTAATGTGTACCGGAGTTCCGGGGGTAAAACGATCAAACTGAATAAATATCCGGTCGAACAGGCCACTTCTTTCCTCGACAGCACCGTGAATACAGCTACCGAAAATCTGTATACGGTAACATTGATGAAAAAAAAGAACGAGGAGGATGGAGCCAGTTATAAACTGCCGGCTAATCCCAAACCGTATTTATCAATCCCCTTACGTACGCCAACCGGATATTCGGCCAATGATGCGAGTGTGGGGGATATGGATGGAGATGGGGTGTATGAGATCGTTATTCATATGACCGGCAAGGCGAGGGATAATTCACAAAAAGGGATCACCGATCCGCCCGTATTTCACTGTTATAAACTCGATGGAACATTTTTATGGGAAATCAATCTCGGGAAAAATATCCGGGAAGGCGCCCATTATACCCAGTTTATGGTCTTTGACCTTGACAGTGATGGCAAGGCCGAGATTGCGATGAAGACTGCTGATGGTACAATCGATGGACAAGGCACTGTGATCGGGGACAGCACGAAGGATTTCAGGAACGAAGGCGGCTATATATTATCCGGCCCTGAATACCTGACTGTATTCGATGGACTCACCGGTGCAGAAAAATCCACCGTTTTATATGATCCTCCCCGTTATCCCAATAACCTTTTTCCCACGACTGATGAATTAAAATCCCTCTGGGGCGATGGCTATGGCAACCGCATGGATCGTTTCCTGGCCTGTGTGGCTTATCTCGATGGGGTACATCCTTCCTTAGTGATGTGCCGGGGTTATTATACCCGTACTGTTCTTGCTGCCTGGGATTTTAAAGATAAAAAGCTGGTGAAGCGCTGGACCTTTGACAGCAACGATAAAGGCAATGGTAAATATGCCGGACAGGGCAATCATAACCTCACGGTAACCGATGTGGACGGTGATGGCAAAGATGAAATCGTATATGGACAAATGACCATTGATGATAATGGCACCGGACTCTATACTACCGGCATCGGTCATGCCGATGCCCTGCATGTGAGTGACCTGGATCCTTCTCGTCCCGGACTGGAGGTATTCAGTATCCAGGAAAAGTTCGGGGATGCGGGAGCCAACTTCCGGGATGCACGTACCGGTGAAGTGATCTGGAAAAAGCCATCCGTGAAAGCGGGTGATGATGGGGAAGGCCCGGGCCGCGGACTGTCCCTCGATATTGATCCCCGTTATGAAGGATTTGAATCCTGGGTGGCCGGTGCCGGTATCCGCGGACTTTTTGATGCAAAAGGAAATATGATTGCAGAGCGAACACCTGCCTGCAATATGGGTATTTATTGGGATGGCGATCCGTTGAGTGAAATATTAAACGGGGTCAATATCAGCAAATGGGACTATGACAGTTCAAGGGCGGTAACTATGTTCGATGCCCGTAATGAAGGCTGTGCCAGTAATAACGGGTCTAAATCAAATCCCTGCCTCAGTGCCGACCTGCTTGGTGACTGGCGCGAGGAACTGATCTGTCGCAGTACCGATAGTAAAGAACTGCGGATATACAGTACTGTTATAGCTACATCGTTGAAACTGTATACCCTCATGCATAATCCCCAGTACCGCCTGAGTATTGCCTGGCAGAATGTGGCGTATAACCAACCGCCGCATGTGAGTTATTTTCTGGGACAGGGAATGAAACTGCCTGAACAACCATTGATCACGGTAATAAAAAATAAAGAATGAAGCGGCAACTGTTTTTCTTAGCTGTATTGTTTGTAGCGGCCAGTTCCTTCCTGCTCCTGCCGCAGCGGAAACCGGTGGTCTATATCATCGGTGATTCCACCGTACGCAATACCAACCGTCCGCAATGTGGCTGGGGTGAAATGATTGGCGAATTACTGGATACAACAAAAATCACGGTGAGCAACCAGGCCATGGCCGGTCGCAGCACCCGGACTTTTATAAAGGAGAAAAGATGGGAGAAAGTGATTAATGCCATTCAGTCCGGTGATTACCTCATCATGCAGTTTGGGCACAATGAAGGCAGCAAACCCGATACCTCCAAAGCTGGCTATCGTGGTGTACTCAGAGGCACGGGGAATGATAGTGTGTCACTCAACTGGGGTGATACGTTGACGGAAGTGGTCCACAGCTATGGCTGGTACCTCCGCAAATTTGTCCGCGAAGCCAAAGCCAAAGGAGCCACACCAGTTATATGTTCCATGATACCACGGAATCAATGGACCGATGGTAAAGTGAAAAGAGCTGATAAGGATTTTGGTAAATGGGCCGAAGAGATTGCCAAAGAAGAAGGCGTGTTCTTCATCAACCTGAATGGTATTACAGCCGATAAATACGATGCGATGGGTCCGGAACAAGTGAAGGCCTTTTTTCCAGGCGATCATACGCATACCAATGAAGAAGGAGCCCGGGTCAATGCCGCTTCTGTAGCCGAAGGCATACGTTTATTAAGAACACTTACGCTGAATCAATACCTGAAAAATAACTGACCATGAAAAAGAACGGACTGCTTTTCCGACTCCTCGTATCTATGCTGGCCATCCTCTTGTTTTCATTTGTATGGAAACCACAAGAGAAACCGGTGTTCTATATCATTGGCGACAGCACCGTCCGTAATGGAGATGGAACGGGAAAAGGCAGCTTATGGGGATGGGGCAGTTTTATTGCCGACCAGGTAGATACCAACCGGCTGGAAGTACAGAACCATGCTATGGGTGGTCGCAGCAGCCGTACTTTTCTGACGGAAGGCCGCTGGGACAAAATCATGAAGACCCTGAAAAAAGGCGATTATGTGATCATGCAGTTCGGGCATAATGATGCCAGTCCGCTCGATGATACCGCCCGTGCAAGGGGCGTACTCCGTGGCATCAGTGATAAAGACACCGTCATTTATAATCCTATCCGCAAGATGCAGGAAACCGTCAATACCTACGGATGGTATATGCGCAAATTTGTAAAGGATACCAAATCCAAAGGGGCTATACCTATTATTTGTTCACTCGTGCCCCGCAATAGCTGGAAGGAAGGAAAAGTGCAGCGTTCCGGGGATTCCTGGGCTGGCTGGGCCAGACAGGTAGCGGAAGATGAAGGAGCTTACTTTATTGACCTGAATGAATTGGTGGCGGCTGAATATGATAAACTGGGAGCCGAGCAAATAAAGGCCCTTTATTTCCCCTCCGATAATACGCATACCAATAAGGAAGGCGCATTGATCAATGCCGCGTTTGTGATCGATCAGTTGCAGAAGCAAAATCCGGCGGGTATCAGTCAGTACCTGCGCTGATTTAAAGCGAAGCCCGGTTGGTGACATAGAAGGGAATCTCTGTATGTTCAGTAGAACCATTCAGGATCAGTTCGGCGGCTTTTTTTCCCATGAATTCAAAATCCGTGGAGATCGTGGTGATCCCGTTGAGGATGATCTTCTTCAGCGGGGTTTCATTATAGGAAATCACCCCTACGTGTTTGCCTACCTTCATCTTGGTGACCAGGATTTTTTCAATAAGGGTCACTAGATCCTCTTCCATCAGGTTGATAAAGACTTCCCCTTCCTTAATCGGTTCTTTCGAAATATCATGTACCACCCGGTAATTAAAAGCGTATTGGCGGCAGAATTTGGTAAATCCTTTCAGAATCTCTTCCGGGTGATAGGTGTCGTCCGGGAAAATGATCTTAAGTGTGTGGTATTTACTCAGCGGCTCTTTTAATTCCTCCAGCGCATCATAAATGTCCTTTTCAAAATTTTCATAGACTGCGGCATAGTTGCCTTTGATACCGGGAATCAGTTTATCCATGATCAGTAATTGTTCGGAGGGCAACTGATTGATAATATCATAGGCTGCTTCACCCCCTTCCAGGAAATGGGGGATGATCACATAGTGGGTGTATTCTTTTTTATGATTCTGGATCAGTTTTTTGAAAAGCGAGAAGTCGTTATTGTAAATATAAAAATCGATCAGGGCCATATCCCCCAACGCTTTTACAAAGGCATCGTATACGATTTTCTTATGGGCGCCCAGTTTGTTAAACAGGAGGAAGATCCGGAGGGGTTGTTCCACATCCGTAGACTTCACAAAATAACCCTTGCCGGGAACGGAGCCCAGCACCCCGATCTGCTTGAGATATTTGTAGCCCTTTTCCACCGTATCCCGGGAAATTTCAAACTCAAAACTCAGTTCATTGATGGAGGGCAGGAGGTCGTCTTTATTGATCTTTTCTTCACTGATGGCCTTAATGACGGAATTGGCCAGCTGCATGTATTTTGGAGTGGCCGATAAGTAGTCGATATGTATGTAATCAAATAATATGTTCTTTTTCATAACCCGTTCCTTTTTACCAGTTTCCGTGGGCTGATACCCCTCCCGGTCCCTGTCGGCAATCGTGGTTTTAAAAGTATCAATTATTTCCTGATTTGGCCTTTTTTTAAGTGCCGGAGGGGCAAAATACAGGCATGACGGCACATGACGGGAGTGGAAATGGTTTTCTTAGTTTTACTCTGCATAAAACTGATTGCTTCCAACTTGAATTCCCCTTTATGAACGTTATTTTAGGTGTTATCTTTCACTTTTTGGGCGGTTTTGCCTCAGGTAGTTTTTACATCCCATATAAGAAGGTAAAAGGCTGGAGCTGGGAGAGTTACTGGATTGTCGGTGGCTTGTTTTCCTGGCTGATTGTTCCTCCCATTGCTGCCTGGCTCACGATTCCCGGATTTACTGAAATGATCAGCGGCGCCGCCGGTTCCACCTTGGGTTATACCTATCTTTTCGGAGTGCTTTGGGGTATTGGCGGACTGA
>Ga0209812_10002549_pt1 | contig 10781 bp, 7 predicted proteins | sample JI71714BDNA_FD_187502 | JGI IMG/M metagenome (GOLD analysis project Ga0209812, IMG submission 187502) | Wastewater effluent complex algal communities from Wisconsin, to seasonally profile nutrient transformation and Carbon sequestration -... | ecosystem: Engineered > WWTP > Effluent > Algae...
GCCAGGAGACAAACTAAATGGGCCAGACGCTATACCAAAAAATTTACCAAAGTCATGTGGTGGGTAAGTTAAATCCTAGCACCGATTTGTTGTATGTAGATCGGCATTTAATTCACGAAGTGACCTCACCGCAGGCGTTTTCTGGTTTACGCTTAGCAGGCCGGAAAGTACGCCGTACTGACTTAACCTTTGCGACCATGGATCATAACGTGTCAACCCAGCGGCGTAGCTTAGATGCGGCTGGCGAAACCTCACGCAAGCAGTTAGAAGCGCTAGCCGAAAATTGCGCCGAGAGCCAAATCCCAATTTTAGATTTAACGCACCCAGATCAGGGCATCGTGCATGTGATTGGCCCAGAGCAAGGCTTAACACAACCAGGGATGATTATTGTATGCGGCGATTCGCATACGTCTACCCATGGCGCCTTTGGTGCGCTAGCCTTTGGGATTGGCACCTCAGAAGTAGAACATGTACTGGCAACCCAAACCCTGCCACAACAACAAGCCAAAACCCTAAAAGTGGAAATAAATGGTGAGTTGTCACCGCATGTGACGGCGAAAGATGTCATCTTAGCCGTGATTGGGCAGTTGGGTACGGCTGGCGGCAATGGCTATGTGGCTGAGTTTTGTGGTGAGACGATTCGCGGCTTAAGCATGGAAAGTCGCATGACACTGTGCAACATGAGTATTGAAATGGGTGCCAAAGCGGGCTTAATTGCCCCAGATGAAACTACCTTTGCGTATTTAAAAGGCAAAGCGCATGCACCAAGCGCCGAACACTGGACGGCAGCGGTAAGCTATTGGCAAAGCCTGCATTCTGATAGCGATGCGACATTTGATAAAACCGTAGTCATTGATGCCAGCAGTATTGCCCCGCAAATCACCTGGGGAACCAATCCAGAACAAGTCATTGCGGTGGATACGCCCGTACCCGCACCAGAAAGCTTTAGCGACGAGAGCAAACGTCATGCGGCAGAACGCGCCCTAGCGTATATGGGGTTAACAGCAGGCCAAAAACTGACAGATTGCAAAGTCGATGTGGTATTTATTGGTAGCTGCACCAACAGCCGCATTGAAGATTTACGCGCTGCGGCCAGTGTGGTCGGCACTAAAAAAGTGGCAGCAGGTGTTAGAGCCTTAGTGGTGCCGGGTTCTGGTATTGTGAAACGTCAGGCTGAAGCTGAAGGCTTAGCCGATATTTTTAGAAACGCCGGTTTTGAATGGCGTGAACCCGGTTGCTCTATGTGCTTAGGCATGAATGACGACCGCGTTGCAGCCGAAGAGCGCTGTGCATCAACCAGTAATCGTAATTTTGAAGGCCGTCAGGGGCGTGGTGCTCGTACGCATTTAGTTAGCCCTGCAATGGCGGCGGCAGCGGCCATCGCGGGTAAGTTTGTAAATATCGCTTCAGGAGATTGGGCATGAGCAAGATTTTCACCTCAGGGTTAATATGCCCACTGGATAAAAACAATGTGGATACGGATCAAATCATCCCCAAACAGTTTTTAACCTCGGTGAGCCGCGACGGCTTTGCTGAAGCGCTATTTTACGATTGGCGTTATTTAGCCAATGGCACGCCTAACCCGGAGTTTGTCCTGAACTTTCCGCAGTATCAAGGCGCTTCAATTTTACTTACTCGCGCTAACTTTGGCTGCGGCTCAAGCCGTGAGCATGCACCCTGGGCCTTACAGCAATACGGATTTCAGGTCATTATTGCTGAAAGTTTTGCCGATATTTTCTTTAATAACAGCGTTAATAACGGCATGCTATTAATTCAGCTAAGCAAAACCAATATTGAATTACTGTTTAACCGCTGTGCGCAGGGGCCGCAACAGTGGCAAATTGATTTAGCAAGCCAGGAAATCATGTTTGGTAATAACGCCGCCATGGGATTTAATATTGATCCCGATATTAAACAGCGCTTACTGTTGGGCTTAGATTTTATCGGGTCCAGTGAGCAACTGACACCCCAGATCACCGCGTATGAGCAGCAACGCAAAACCAGTATGCCTTGGCTAGGCTAACGCTGGCACCATAAAGCTCGCCAAGTTACCTTATTTCGCATCTTGGCGTAGCCTTATCTCTTTGTTCATAGGTTAGGCAGACTGAGCGTTGTCTGCACATCGGGGGTTACGGATTTACCGTAAGCTGCAAATTGATAAATTGAATAATTTGCTCAGCGGTTTGCAGCTCTGCCAAAAACGCCTCGTCTTTTAGCTGTGAAAAACTTGCGGGTTCAGATAATTGAAAGCGCATTTGTAATTCTTTCGGATCTGCCATAAACGCCAGCAGCGCCGTGTTGATGCTTTCGGGTAAGGTATTGGTTGCGTTTAAATACTGCTCTAGCTGCGTTTTAATGCTGCCTAACTGTGCTGTTTGTTCTGTTGATGCTAGGATTGGCTGCAATTTTTGTAAAAAGCCGTTATTGTTTAACGTAACACTGCCCTGTTGTAATTGACCTTGTTCTAAGGCGGTATTCAACGCAGCCGTATATTCCGGTGATTGGCTGTAGCTTTGCTGCGTTTCTGCATCCATTTTGGTTAAATCGGTAGCAAATTGCCATAATGGCTGCATTTGCTGTAACGTCAGTTGATACTGAATGTGAAACTGTTCACTCAGCTGAATATGCTGCTCCAGCAATAACTCACCCTTTGCCGCTTGGTACTGATAATAATAGTGCGTACTGAGCGCGATCTCATTGCTCAATTCCGCTAAGGCAGGTGGCAACAATAATTGCATCCCTTTTGCCAGTTTAACGTCTTTAATTTCAACCCGCCCAGTCTCAGCTAAGGCACCGGGTTTAAACCCAGTAACTTGAATACTCGCTACTTCTGCCAGTACGCCCAAGCCCGCAACATTGATGGCTAGACCGGCAATTTGATAATCGTTGCGCCAATAATTCGCTTTAATAGTGTCATAACTCAAGGCAACACCCGGCATTAAACCTTGTGTCGCCATAACGGCATAGGAATCGTTGATCACCGTGATCTGCTCAGCCAATATGGCCGCTGCCCGATAATTTACATACTGGTAAACGCCTACTGTAATCGCTAGCACACCGCCGACTACGCTACCTAACAGCCACTTTTTTTGCATACAAAACCTAAAAATAAGAAAAAAATTTAGCATTATGCGCTGTAAGGCGAACCTACTGACGCATAACCTGAGTAATCACTCTGAAAGCCGTAAAGCATAACAGTTCCTGAGGAAATAAAAAAACCTGCAATTTTATGTGCAGGTTTTGGCTGAGGCGGGCTTTTGTACCTTGCTAAAACAAGGTAGTGCACTTCTCGGCGATAACGCCTAACGTAAACATCAAATTAAATACTTAGGATAAAACACCCTGTTAAAAATCATAAGAGACAGAGACCCAAAGTCTCCGTCCATCAATATAGGTGCCTCCTATAGCACTGGTCGTATGCGAATAAAGATAAGCATATTCCGTATTACCATTCCAAACATATTCACGACTCTGCGTAAAATCTTTGTCTTGTAAGTTATAAACCACAGCATTTAGCCGCAGATTATCTTGCAGACGATAACTGGCACCCAGATTCAACACGCTATAGCCCTTTAATTGATTATCAGTAGCATTAGCGATGGCCAAATTTTGCCCTGATGTTGGGTAAGGCTCGAAACGTTTACGATCACTTTTATACTCAGCCTCCACCCAAGTGCTAAATTTATCAGTTAATTGCCAAGTCGTACTGGCCGTTAACTGATTCTTCGGATTATTGACCAAGTAGGTCCCCGCATCAGCACCACTTTTTACTTCCGTATCCATCCAAGTATAGGTCGCTTTTGCCGACACGCTGTCGCTAAAGGTGTAGTTGGTAGTGAATTCAACACCGCGGCTTTCGGCTTTATCGAGATTAATTTGCTGGCTAAAATCGCTTTGGCTTCTGAAGTTACCCACCGTGATACAACCCGGACGATTTAACGGGGTGTTCGCGTCAGAGTACAAGCAATTCGGCGTACTTGGTCCGGTAGCGAGCTTATTTTTAAATTCGTTTAAAAAGGCAGTAGCCGTCAATGTCAGCTTGTCTAAGTCAGTGTAGTTTACACTTACCTCATAGTTAATCGTTTCTTCCGGCTGCAAAGTAGGTGAGCCCAAAGTAACCGACGCCCCTTGTGCTGTAAATCCAGTTACACCATCATGCAATTGATTGGGTGTGGGGACTTTATAGCCCGTGCTTACGCCGGATTTTAATGTCCATTGCTCCGTGGCATTCCAAACAATATAAGCGCGCGGCGTAAAATGCCCACCAAAAGCACTATGGTCTTCATAGCGGCCGCCCAAGGTAAAACGTAAATCGTCCCGCAGTGCCCACTCATCTTCAGCATAAATCGAACGCGAGTCTTGCTTAAAGGCATTGCCTTGCCCTGCAGCACCATCAATCACCTTAGCATCTTTGACTTCAAAACCCACTGACAATAAGTGATTTGCAAGTGGCATAACAAAACGGGTATCGAACACAATATCCGTATTCTCCAATGTCCGTGGTTCACCACCAATAGCACTGTAACCAAACGCTGGTGCACTTCCGGCAGGTAACGTACGTCCTTCTTGCTCAGAAACAACGCGACTTAACGACGTATCCCAAGTGCCCGCGGCTAAAAAAGCACGATGACCAATCACTTGCTGATCTCGATAAAAACGTAATTCGTCTTCGTAGCCAGCGATCCGATTCGGCGTGCCGTCAGCACGATAAGTATCAAGCGTTCCTAAGCGACCGTCGGCATTACTGTATGTTTGCCGAGCTGTGTCAAGATCAACCCAGATTCGATGCTGTTCGTTTAGTTGATAAGTTACCTTGCCACCTAGCGCATAATTGTTACCTTCCGCTGGGCGCGGATCGCGTCCCGTACCTGCAGGATTCATTCGCTCAGAGCTTCCGCGATCAAAAAAACGTCCCCGAAGCTGCAAGCCCAGGCCCTCCGCGAGCGGTCCGCTCACGCCAAGATTAAACGTTGTGGCATCTGCCGCATCACGATCTTCTTGCCATAGATGATCAACACCCAAATTGCCGCCCCACTCGGTGGCAACAGCCTTAGTAATAATATTGACTACGCCACCCATAGCATCAGAGCCATATAACGTTGACATAGGACCACGAATGACTTCAATACGCTCAATGGCTGATAACGGCGGTAGAAAACTGGTTGAAAACTCATTAAAGCCATTTGGGCCAATGCTACCCGAGGTGTTCTGGCGACGGCCATCGATTAAAATTAGGGTATAGTCAGACGGCAAACCACGAATTTGAATGTTTAGCCCTCCGGTTTTACCCACACCATTTCGTACATCAACACCCGGGATTGACGATAATGCTTCTGCGATATTGGTAAAACTTTTTTGCTGTAACTCCGCCGCAGTAACCACACTAATACTGGCTGGTGCCTCAATTAAACGCTGTTCAAAACCCGCAGCAGTAACAACAATAACTTCCATATTGCTGTCTGCAGCAGCCTCTTCATTAGCAAAAACCGGGCTAGTAACGGTAACGGCAGCACTGATCGCTGACGCTAAAACGGCACGACGAAAATACATGAAAACTCCCTATAGTTAAAATGACAGCAGGTCACAATGGCGCTATGAAAATAAGATCAACAGCCTAATGCAGCGACAAGCAAACAGCCTACCCTTAATGGTTACGCAAATGATAATAACTATCATTTGCAAATGCAATTAAAATATTCTGCTTATTTTGGCTGACGAGAAAAAACGTCATCACAGTGTTCCGTGTTGACGTAAGATGGTATTGTTTGCACTAGAAACCTTAACGAAGCTCATGGAAGCATTTAGGCATGTCGGAATATTTTCATTGGTTTGATTTAGCCGGTATCGCCGTATTTGCGATCTCCGGCACCTTAGCTGCATGGCGTAATCATATGGATGGTTTTGGCGTAATCGTGTTAGCAAGCGTCACAGCTATTGGTGGCGGTACTTTGCGTGATTTGATCTTAGATGTGCCTGTGATCTGGATGAACAATAATACCTATTTCTACGCGATTTTTATCGCCGCGATTGTGACGATTTTACTGGTGCGTAATCGGCTTACCATTCCAAACAATACCCTGCAAATTGCTGATGCTATTGGTTTGGCATTTTTTGTAATAATGGGTACGCAAAAAGCGTTAGATCATGGCACATCCAGTATGGTGGCCATTATGCTTGGAACGATGAGCGGTGTGTGCGGCGGTATGATCCGAGACGTGCTATGTCGCGAAATCCCCATGGTATTTCGTGGCGAGCTTTACGCCGTCACCTGTATTTTTGGTGGCATTATTTACACCGGATTACTGGCCCTTAATGTGCCGCAATTCTATGCCATGATCGCAGGCATGTTAGGCTTATTAATCCTGCGTTTAGCCGCAATAAAATGGCATATTACTATTCCGGTATTTGGCAAGCATCATCAGGAGTTAAACGAGCCTTAATCACATTTTTAACGGCCAGGAGCAAGCATGCACTATCGTATCGAACGTGATTCTATGGGTGAATTACAAGTACCAGCCGAAGCACTGTATCAGGCACAAACTCAGCGCGCAGTGCAGAATTTCCAAATTAGCAGCAAACCAATGCCTATAGGATTTATTCAGGCCTTACTTCAGATAAAAAAAGCTGCGGCGTTAACTAATGCCAGCTTACAGCTATTGCCTGAAGCCGAAGCACACGCCATCACACAAGCAGCCGAGCAGTTACTCGCTCACACCGATCATAGCCAGTTTCCGGTCAGTGTGTACCAAACAGGTTCTGGCACCAGCAGTAATATGAATGTTAATGAAGTAATAGCCACGCTAGCCAGTAAGCTAAGTAACCATCAAGTGCATCCCAATGATCATGTTAATTTAGGCCAAAGCAGTAACGATACTATCCCTACCGCTATTCAATTAAGCAGCTTGCTGGCACTAGAGCATCACCTTCTGCCTGCGCTAACGGCGCTACAACAGGCGATTAGCGCTAAATCTGCCGATATTGGTCATATTGTCAAAACGGGTCGCACCCATTTGATGGATGCAATGCCAGTCACTTTTGCGCAGGTGCTTGGCGGCTGGTGTAGCCAACTTAGTCATGCGCAAACGCAAATCAGTCAACAAATTCCCTTACTTAGCCAGTTAGCGCAGGGGGGCACTGCGGTGGGCACGGGTATTAATGCCCATCCCGAATTTGCCCAACGCTTTGCTACCCAACTTAGCGCTCAAACCGGTTTAACACTAAGCCCCAGCAAAGATTTTTTCTTTAATCTAAGCTCACAAGATGGCGCTTTAGCCCTCTCAGGTAGCTTAAAAACGCTTGCCGCAGCGCTATTAAAGATTGCCAACGATTTACGCTGGATGAACTCAGGCCCCTTATCGGGTTTAGCAGAAATTAGTTTAGCAGCGCTACAACCAGGCTCTTCTATTATGCCGGGTAAGGTAAATCCGGTAATTCCAGAGGCCGTAGCTATGGCTTGTGCTCAGGTGTTTGGCTGCGATACGGCCATTAGCATGGCCGCACAATCGGGTAATTTTGAGCTAAATGTGATGCTGCCTTTAGTCGCCGATAACCTGCTGCAAGCCATCAGCTTACTCAGTGGTAGCTGCTTGGCTTTAGCGGATCAAGCCATTAACAGCTTTACGGTAAACGAGCAAAATATTGCCAAAAGCTTGGCGCAAAACCCTATTTTGGTTACCGCACTGAATAGCCGAATTGGTTATGACAAAGCCGCGGCGATCGCCAAACTAGCTTACCAGCAGCAACGCCCTATTTTAGAAGTGGCCGTCGAGCAAACTGATCTTAGCCGTGAAGAACTAGCGCAGTTATTAGATCCCGCTAACCTAACAGCTAACTAATCCTATGGCAGCTATCACATAGCACACCATTCATTCAATAAATACAATTCGTTAATAGTTAAAAACAAAATTGCAATCTTGATACCTTTATTTTATGGTAATGCTTAAAAATCATTCTAAACCCCCTAAATATGATGATTAAGAGGATGCACCATGAAAGGATGCCTAATACGTGTGTTACTTGCATTCCCGCTGTTATTTTGTTCTGCCATGCTTTATGCCCAAATGGCCCAAACCTCACCCATCAATCTTGATTTCTCACAAGTTAATGATCAAATTCCAACCGGATGGTATATCGAAGGCAGTGAGACAGAGGTTATTAGTCAAGCGCATCCTACAGCAACAGGTCAAAGCCTACGGTTAGAACGAACAACTAAAACTAAACCACAATTTACGTTTGCCTTTCAGGCTATACCCTTTAATTTTATTGGAAAAACACTCACCTTTAGTGGCTGGGTTAAAACAGATCAAATAAGCAGCGATGGTGGCGCCGCACTGTGGATCAGTTTAGACCGCAACGTGACAACAGTAGCCCTAGATAAAATGGCCGATCATGTGATTAAAGGGTCTGAAGAGTGGCAACAGGTTGAGATATCCGTCGATATTACACCCGAAGTTGATAGGGTATCATTTGGTGTTGTGTTAGGTGGCACTGGCACAGCGTACTTTGCAGATCTTAATCTAACCCTCGATGGTGTACCGCTAGATCAAGCACCAAAACCGACTTTTATTGCCTCAGAACCGCATCAATTCGAACAGGATTCTGGCATTCGAATTACCCAGCTATCTGCTGAGCAACAGCAACATCTGGCGGTGCTGGCCAAGGTATGGGGCTTTGTAAAGTATTATCATCCAGAATCTGCCAAGGGCAATATTAGTATGGATGCCGAATTGTTTACGTTAATTCCACAATTGCTCACGGTATCAAGCACAGAAAGAGATAAGAAACTGCTTACCTGGATAAAGCAGCTTGGTAAGGTATCGCCTTGTAATACGTGTAAGGATTCGAGCGACGCTGCGTTAACGCATCCGGCGGAGTTTTGGTTAAGTTGGGGGATATCGGCCGAATTAAGTCAACAATTGACGCGTATACATGCTGCAGAAATTCCTGCGCCACATTTTTGGGTAAAGCCTGAACCACAGGTATCCAATCCATTCTTTAACGAAAAACCCTATGCTGAGATTAGCTACCAAGATTCAGGTTATCGTTTACTCGCCCTGTTTAGGCTGTGGAATATCATTCACTATTATTCACCCTACCGCGACCTAACAGAACAGCCATGGGAACAGGTATTATTAGATGCGATTCCGGCAGTCATATCGGCGAAATCTGAACTTGATTATCAGCTGGCGTTAGCCAAAGTTGTCTACGCAATCCATGATAGTCATAGCCTGTTGAATGTCGCAGATATATCCTTAATGAGAAACTTTATAGGCACGAATATCATTCCTGTGGATGTGCGTTTTGTCGAACAACAAGCTGTGGTATACCAAGTTTATCAGGATAATTTACCCATCAAGGTGGGTGATATTATTACCCATATTGATAACAGATCAATTGCGGAACGTTTAGAATATCTTAGGCCAATATTGGCCTCATCCAATGAGCCAACCCGAATGCGAGATTTTGCCTGGCTGTTGCCAAGGGTAAATACTGAGCAAGCGGTAGTTAAAATAATTCGTGATAATCAGGCACTCACTGTCCAATTACCTACATTATCGTTAAATGAGATTGAGCGACAATTCTATTACTATGAGCATGGTAATAGTGCATACCATCACATGACTCCTGAAATCGGTTATGTCCGTTTAGACAAAATTGCTGGTGTAAACATTGATGACATGATGCAGCAACTAGCAGATACCAAAGGACTGGTTTTAGACCTTCGTAATTATCCGTCAGACTTTGTCGTTTTTAGTTTAGGTCAATATTTCTACCCGCAACCTTTTCCCTTTGCAAGCTTTACTATCATGCAACCAAATAATCCAGGGCAATTTAATTGGACTTCACCTATTACCGTTGGCCCCCCTAGTACAGATTATTACAAAGGGAAAATAGCTATTCTTATTAACGAACAGACTCAAAGCCTAGCAGAATTTTCCGCAATGGCATTTCGCGGCGCCCCCAAAGCAAAAGTATTTGGCAGTACCACAGCGGGTGCAGATGGCGATATTTCGTTAATTACCTTGCCAGGTGGCCATTCAACCGTATTATCCGGCATTGGCGTATTTTACCCAGATAAAACACCCACACAGCGCGTTGGCATAATTCCTGATGTTGAAGTGTTACCGACGATAGCGGGTATCAAAGCAGGTAAAGACGAAGTGTTGGAGCGGGCCATTCAGTATATTGAAGCCAACTAACCACAAGCGCTCGATAGATCCTAAGGAAAACCGGCAATCTAGCATTTTTGCCGGTTTAATTCTGGTTATAATAGCTTTGTCTTAATACTTTACCGAATAGTGTCTTGATGAGCGCTTATACTGTACTGGCGACTCCTACCGAACATCGCCTAACTGAAAAAAACAGTGAGTTTCTCACCTTTTTGCAGCCGGTAACGGATCGCGAACAGGCGATGCACTGGGTGCAACATTATCGTGTACATTACAAAGATGCCGCTCACGTCTGCTGGGCCTATATTATTGGCAATACTCGGCAACCGCAAACTCAAGCTTTTAGTGATGATGGTGAGCCAAATGGCACGGCCGGAAAACCTATGCTGCATGTATTAACCGAGCGTGAGCTGGGCAATAGCTTGGTCGTAGTAGTGCGCTATTTTGGCGGGGTAAAATTAGGCGCAGGCGGCTTAGTGCGGGCTTATTCGGCCGCAGTATCACAAGCCGCGCAGCTGGCACAGCTGACGACAATAAGCCCGAAGATTACACTGCACCTAAGTGCTGACTTTGCATGGGAGGCTCGGATCCGCCAATTACTAGCACAACATG
>Ga0209812_10002550_pt1 | contig 10779 bp, 7 predicted proteins | sample JI71714BDNA_FD_187502 | JGI IMG/M metagenome (GOLD analysis project Ga0209812, IMG submission 187502) | Wastewater effluent complex algal communities from Wisconsin, to seasonally profile nutrient transformation and Carbon sequestration -... | ecosystem: Engineered > WWTP > Effluent > Algae...
GGTTGATCTAGCGCAAATGATAAAAGTCATCCAGCATGGTTCGATGAGTGTTGCTGATGACTTTAGAGGGTTCCGTGCCAATTATCTTGTGCCGGCATCAACTGTTGGATCGATCTCTAGTCGTTACAAGTTAATAACGAAGCGGCTTAATGCTGACTTTTGGAATACTACATCGGAAACAAGCCACAGCCTCTATGTCGGATCGTATGGACGAGACACTGCGGCTAGGGGCGTGAGCGATCTAGACATCGCATTTACTTTGCCGAATGCCGTTTATCACAAATACAACGCCTATCAGACTAACGGCCAATCCGCACTGCTACAGGCTGTGCGCGCGTCGATAGCAACAACCTATCCGACTAGCTATGTTGGCGGAGACGGCCAAGTGGTGGCGATCAACTTTACCGATGGCATCCGCTTTGAGTTTCTTCCGGTGTTCCTAAATTCAGCCAGCACATTCACTTTTGCAGATAGCAACGGAGGCGGGACGTGGCGCGTATGCAATCCGCGAGCGGAAATGCTCGCATTTGCGGAACGCAACACAGCGACAAATGGAAACTTGAAAGCTCTCGGAAGAATGGCCCGGATTTGGAAAAGCCATTGTAGCGTCAACATAAGCGGAATGTTGATCGACACGCTAGCTTATCAGTTTATCGGTAGCTGGGCGAACCGCGACAAATCATTTATGTATCACGATTATATGGTCCGAGATTTCATGTATTATTTATGGCAACAGGATCGCAATAAGCTATTTTGGTTAGCCCCCGGAAGTGGCTCGCATGTTTACAAGGCAGGATCATTTCAGACTGCGGCAAAAACCGCCTATGACAATGCTATAGCAGGCATAAATGCGGATGTGAGCAAACAAAATTGGGCTTATACACAAGCATGGAGGGCGATCTTTGGCACAAACTTCCCATCCCGGTAGCTCTGAGAATGTAGTACTTGAATCTCAAATTCGTGAGTGCTTTGGTCGAGTTGTTTATACTCACAAAACGCACGAAAAACAGGCGGATATATGCGCGGGAACCTTACGGCGTTTCAAGATATGGCAAATCATTTTGTCCGCCGTCACATCCACCGGAGCGATCGCTGTAATCGTCGGCGATGAGCAGTGGGTTAAGATCGCAACAGCAATTGTTTCAGTCATCGCTCTAATCATCACGGGATATATGAAGGGCTTCGATCCGGGCGCTACGGCCCAAAAGCACCGCGATACAGCCTCGCTCCTTTGGGGCATTCGTGAATCATATTTGTCGCTGCTGACAGACATAGGCAGCAACCGGATCAGTGAAGACTTGGCAGCAGAGCGAAGAGACAACCTGCAATCTGCACTAGAGGCAATCTACAAGTCCGCACCTCACACTACGCCGAAAGCATACATATCTGCGCAGAATGCACTGCAGGCCTTGGAGGATTATTCGTTCAAGGATGGAGAGATAGACGCCTTTCTACCTCCGCCACTCAAGCGCACCATCACTGTTGCTAATGCGCAAAAGGACAATTGAACAACAGGCGGCGTTTGCATTAGCGGTCTTGGGCGATTTGAAAGACAAGTTCCCTGAGCGGTTGATACTAGAACGCAAAGACGATGCGGGGTTCCGGCGACGTAGCTATACGCGCTGGAAACCCGGACTTGACCTATTCAAGATGTTTCTCATCTGCAGCCAGGAATTTGGCTCGGATTATAATGAGCGCGTGCGACCTCAAGCTGTTATCGACCAGCACCATAAATTTGGCGCGATCGTCGGCTTGCACGCCCGATCCTTGCGAATCGCCAATGAGATTTATAGCCTATTGATCGAGGGCTTCCCGGATGGTGCGCTGAGTCGATGGAGGTCACTCCACGAACTAGCGGTAACTGCTACTTTCCTCAGTAAGCAAGATGCAGACATTTCAAAGCGCTTCATAGCGCACCGGGCGGTCGCGTCTTGGAAAGCCCTTAAGCAGCATGACGAATACTCGCCACGTTCGAATATGACGCCCGTAGGCGAGGACGCGTTGGCGCAGTCGAAGGCCTTAAGAGATCAACTGGTGGACGAGTTTGGTCCTGAATTCGGAGAGGACATGGGCTGGGCGTATCCTGCGATCAACAAGAAGCGACGCATCAATCTATTCGACTTGGAAAAGGCTGCCGGACTAGATCACTGGCGGCCAAGATACCGATGGGCGTCGGACGATATTCACGCGACCCATAAACCTCCCTTGGCGAGCTTGGGAGCTTCGGAGTCACTGAATGACGTCCTTGTTGTCGGTCGGAGCAACAGCGCTTTCACCGACCCAGCGCATATGGCAGTGATTAGCCTCAATCTTTCAAACCACGCATTGCCGTCCGATTATCGAACAGACGATGAAGAGATGCTTTTAATAATGCTAAGGATATTGAGCGACGAGATTGGCGATGCCTTTTTTGATATCGACAAAGAAACTCGTAAGAATGCTGCGAACGCCAAACCGTCAGACAAGTGAACAGCACATTCCGGGCGTTCCAACTTCGCCTCGAACCTCGGGTATGTTAGCGAAAACAGACATGGGGCGATTGCGCCGCGCGTCTTGGCAATTACGCTTCGTCCGCGACTTCGAAGCAACTTGGACGGCTATTCTGAATTCAAAAAGGGATCATTAGGATTTAAGTCGGCCGCTACCAACGAGCACATTCGCAGTTGCTTAATTGCAGCTGCCGACCCATCAAGCCTTAGACCGCCGACGAGTGCTCCTGTTTTCGTAAGTACCGCAATAAACTTGTCGGAAGCGAACGATGACAAGAAATCCTGAGTTAAAGCGCTAGAAACAAGTGCTCTAGTCCCTGTCTGCATCACGCGCACCGTGAAGCTAGTGTTTTTCCAGACCTTTGTGAAATCGGCTGCACTCATAAACTGGATATCTAAGACGACCGTTTCACCGTCGCTTTTGGACGTTGCAGACCGGTTCGTAATCATCAAATACGCAGTCTCGTCGCGCGGTTTATGCGTCAATGTTAAATATTCGCCCTCGTTGGGAACGACACCGATCTCACAGGAATCTTCGTCAGGGTAAGAATACACAGCCCAGCGCCCGTCCTGCCAGATTGCAGCCTTGTCGGGCTGAATCGTGACTTTTGGTTTCGTTTCATCACTTGCAGGGAGCGGCGAGGCAAGCGCTTGAGGCAGAACCGGGGGCACTTTTTGGGGAACCGGTCGATAAAGCGGAAGCGGAATCGGAGCCGGTGTTGATGATCCACGATGACAATGATACCCACCGCGTTTGCGATCATTATGGCACCCACTAGCATCAAGCCCACCCCCGTGCGCGCTGAGGCCTGTCGGAGTTGCCCAAGAAAAGATTACCGCAACAAATGCTGTTATGAACGTAATCCGGCGCACCGATCTTTCCCTCAATGATGGTCAGTTGGTAAAGGTCGGAGGAATGTCCGTCAACGAACACGATGCCGTAGTCTCTGAAGGGAGGGACACATATACGATGATGGCCGCTGGGTGGTGCCAATGATGAGGCTATTCATAATTTTGGTGGCACTAAAAGGACTATTACCCACCGCAGTGTCCTGTATCATCTCCCACGCAACAACACGGCAGGCCCGGGAATGCGGCACGGCAGTGCAACGTTCCACGCGAACTCGCTGGCCGAAGCTTTTACAGGTCAATCAATTCATAAATGGCACTTTGCGTTCGATCCGGAATAGCCGTGACTATCTCATCAGGTAAGCCGACACTTTTTCCAATGTCCGCAGCCTAGGTTTCCTCCCTGCCCGCAAGTCCGTTACAAATCTCGGATCTCGAACTACGATCCGTCCAAAGCGCGTGGGCGCTAGTTTTGTCCGCACAAGATATTGCTCGATCTGTTCCAAAAGTTGCGTTTCCATCCGACTCAATTCCAGCTTGCGTTCTTGTTTTGTTCGTAATAGGATGATTTCCTAGAGTCTAGGATTAAATCCTAATCGTGACAGAAGGACCGGCAAAAATGGACGACCCCAGAACAGCGCTCGATGAGCTGATCCGCAAGAACCATGACGATTATTCGGGTATCTCGCGGCTGCTGGGTCGCAACGCTGCTTATATCCAGCAATATATCAAACGTGGCTCACCGCGATCATTGGATGAACGCGACCGGGCAGTGCTTGCACGCTATTTTGGCGTGGATGAGGTCATTCTCGGCGGCCCGACACGGCGGGGCGGCCCTGTTGTCGATTTGGTCCATGTTCCTGTGCTGGATGTCGCTGCTTCGGCTGGTCACGGCGCGCTAGCCGAAATGGAATCGAAGACCGCACAGTTCGGGTTTGACGAGGACTGGCTCAAAAAGCTGACCCAGAGCAAGGCGGCTAGCCTGTCGATCATCCGCGTTCTCGGCGATTCCATGGAACCGACATTGTTCGATGGGGATGAAGTCATGGTCGATCTGGGCGACGGCCAATCCCGCTTACGCGATGGCATCTATGTTCTGCGGATGGACGATATGCTCAATGTGAAGCGGATCGCCATCGAACCAAAGGGCCGTCAAATATCAGTGATTAGCGACAATCCCTCTTACCCCACTTGGCAGAGCATGGAACGGCGCTCGATCAATATCGTTGGCCGGGTGCTTTGGTTTGGGCGCAAGCTGCAATAGCCGTTCGCCTAAAATCATTTCAGCAACAATCCAGAAGCTTGGCCGAAAATGGCAATCTTATCTTGGGCCGCGACGATTCCGTGCAAGGTTATTCACACATTCAGGCGCATAAAGGCGCTGCGACCCGAAGGGCTCGACGTTTAGCGACGCAGGGTTCTTTCACCTTCCAGACCCGCCCTGACCGGCGGGTCTCTTTTTTTTCGGTCCGCGTTTCCTTTTTCGCATTTCAAATCTTGCGACCTCATAGCCCGATTTCAAACGGTTTGACGATTGACCGGTCCCGCTCTGGCGGCTCGCGGCCCTGCGCTGGTTCTTTAGCATTGCCTTTGGCAATGCCAGCCGCCGCTGCATCTTTGAGCAAGCCGGTTGTCTCCAATGCCGAGCGCTTCATGCCTGTATTCTGTTCGACTGCCTTTTCGAGCTTGCTGGCATTATCAACATACAAAGTCAGACCATCACGTAGACGGGTAATCGTCACCAGAAACGTCTGCTGGTTAGAGAGGTTCTTCTCGCGGCTGTCCATGACAGCAATACCGCGATCTGACGTTAGACCCTGTGCCATATGCGCATTCAGCGCATAAGCCAGATCAAGCCGCTTCAACATGGGATCGTCCAGTTTCAGGAGATGCTCAATGCCTGCCGACGTTTTGACCGCTATACCTTTGTTGCCAATATCCAGTATCTGCGCCTGATCGGCATTGAGCAGGCCGCGTTTATGATCGGTATCTGTCCAGCGAATGCGATCGCCTGCATATAACTCGACGGGTTTGCGTTCGAACAGCCGTAACGGATCGGCCTCGCCCTGTGGCCGCAACTGGCCGGGCTTGAACTCGAATTGGCGGCCGCGCGCATTTTCAAGTGTCACCCGTCCGCGCGCTGCATCGACAGCGACCACATTATAGCGCCCCTGCCCGATTGCCTGACTGCGCTGCCGCCGGTCAACTTCAATTATCATGCCGGGAACATAGGTTTTGGCATAGCGCAGTTCCTCGCGGGTCGTGTTGATCCGCGAAAGCGTATCGGTCGCAAACGCCCTGTCTCCTAATTCGCCATTGGCCTTGAGCCCGGTTTGCACCGCTTCGTTGACCTGTCCGCGCAATGCACGGCCTGACGCGTAGATCGCGGTAAACCCTCGCTCTTGCGGCGACAAAGACAGCCATGCCGCGGCTGCCGCCAATGCAGCATTTTCAGGAACCTGTACCACATGAGGTCCAAGATGCCGCAGGGCCGCTTCGATCTGGCCGCCTTGCGCCGCATATTGGGCATTGCGAAGCGTGCGGTCACGCGCGCGGATATTCAGATTCATGATCGCAGTTTCGGTCCCTGCCCGCTGCATCACATCAAATGGTTTGCCGGCATCAACCGCGCCAAGCTGTTTCTTGTCTCCGATGCTGACAAAGCGGTCGAGTTCCAGAAGATTGGCAAGACGGAGCAGCTTGTCCTTGTCGGCATTACCGACCATCGAGGCCTCGTCGAGCATTACGACCATGCCGCGCATATTCGCCCTGGCCTCTGCAAGTTTGAACGGATCGCTGGTGCCGAGCAGCGGACCGTGCTGCTTGATGAACCGCGCTACCGTCATTGAGGAAATGCCGGTATCGCGCTCGAGCATCTGCACGAGCGTATTCTGAACCGCGAGCCCTAAAACCTCACGACCTTCTTCGCGCAATATGTCCGCAACCGGTTTGAGCAAGGTGCTCTTGCCGGCTCCCGCAATCCCCTGAACAGCGATGATGCGGTTGTGCGACCCCAATATCAGACGCCCTGCGCCTTCCTGTCCGCCGTTCAGCGTGATCCCATATTGAAGCTGCGAAAGCGCCTGCAGCCGTTCTCCGGCAACCTCCGTAGAAACCACCGATGGCGCAGCTCCCCTGCCCTGGTCGACCGACGCCAATATCCGCTGTTCTGCCGCCAGCGCGTCGGCAGTAGTGACCAAATGCCGGTCTGCCCCTTTGCCCTTGAGAAGCTGGCCTTGGCGCAACAGCTGACCAACGCGCTGCTCGATCTGGGGCATTGCGGTCGGTAAGCCAAAATCGAGCGCTGCCTTATAAATGTCGGTCTTGGCAAAGGCTGCCTCGCGCTCGCCCAATTGCCGGATTGCAGACGCGACTGCGTGCACAGCAGCAATTTCGCTCGGCGACCGCCGGCTCAAGTCGCGCGGTACCAGCGGGTCGCCCTGCTTTAAGCCAAGTCGATCGGCTATCGCTGATACCCATTCGCGTCCATTCGCCGCAAGCTCTTGAATCTTGTCGCTCAAAGTCGGGACGCCGCCAATATTTGATGCTGCGCGTGCATTGGCGCGCGCAATCACAGCTGTCGGGTCGAACCCCAGTTCTGCCGCTTTATCAGTCCAAGAACGGCCAAGGGCAGCGCGGTCTTCGATAGTAACCTTGGCCGCGCGCGTCATCAGCGTGGCTGCGTCGGTCGCACCTGGCCCTTTTGTTTCCATCCTCGCCAGTTGTGCGAGTACCTCTGCGCGGCGCGTACTGAATGCCTCGCGCTGCTCTTTCGTAACCCCTGCCGCTTCAAAATTGCCGTGCTTTGATTGCTCGCCAATTTCATATCCAAGCTTTTCCACCGACAGCCTGAACCGAGCCATCGTCATCGCATTCAGCAAGGTATTATGGGCCCATAATTTGTCGTTGCGCAGCGCGCGCCATTTGCCGTCTGGCCCTTGGGTGACATTCGCCACAACGGCATGGAAGTGGGCATTAGGTTCCTGGTTGCGGTTGGTATCGTGCTGGAAGAGACCCACGAGCAAATTACCGGTGGGCACCACCTTCTCGCGGCCTTTGACCTCCATCCGGGTCTCGGCCAAATTCTTCTCTGCCCAATGAAGCGTCTCTTTGACTGCGTCACGGTAAGCATCAATGATACGGTTATCGCCCCCAACCAGGGCAATGAGCGACCAGCTTTTGGGCATTGAAAAGGTCAGGTCGGTCCCTGCCCTATGATCGCGGCCTTCGCTACCCACGCGGCTGCCGTCGGGGAGCAAACCTTTCAAAATTGCCTCGAACTGTTTGGCGTCCACCCGGCCATCAAGACCCAGTATCTCGGCACCTTTGCCAATCCACTCGCCCGAACGGTCGGCATCGGCGCGGGTATAATAATTGTCAGCTGCGAAATAATTGGCAGCGCCGCCAGCGGTTCGGACATTGGCAACCGAAAGCATATCTCAATAGCCCTTATCCAAACCGCTGATGCACATCACATGTCCATATCGACGTCGCCAAGGTCGACCGCCTCGCGCTCGCCTAGGCCGTCTTCCAGCATCAATTTTCTGGCATCATTTGCAGCGCGTTTTTGGTTCGCCGCTTGCTGTGTTGGTTTTTCCACCGGTTGATGCTTTGCCTGCGAGCCTGCCAGTTTTCCGGTGGTAGTCTGGCTAACGAGTGCGGACTGTTCGGCCTCTGCCGCCGCCGCATGCACAACAGATGACAAGGGTATCGAGGGACGCGTTAATGGCGAGTCCTGTGCCGTTGTTTGATGCGCAATTGGTGCCTTGCTGCCCACCCGCTTGTCCTTTGCGCCTCGCTGGTCGGCAAGTCGCTGCCGCATTTTCGCAGGGTCTTTCGTTGCCGGATCACGACCCTTTTTGCCCATCTTACGGTCGGGCTTTTCTGCCTGATGATGTAATACCAGTTCACCTGGCTTGGGAGCGAGCGGTTTGCCAGCGCCATCATCATTGGACGACGGATGAGCGTTGCTGTCGTCATTGCCGGGCTTCGGTTCATTTGGATATGCCGGTGGTGATGCTCCGCCCGGATGATCAACGCTATCCTCGGCCCGCCGGATAAATGGTTTGGCGCGGCGGTCTCGCGTGACGGGTGTGAGTTTGACGGGAGCAGCCGGAAAGCCGTCGGGGAATTTAAGATAGCCCGAAAGCCGCGGCAAGTTCATCAACTGGTCGGGCAAGAGTAAGGGTTCGATATTCTTCCGCGGGGTCAGGCTGACAGCATCGCGGGCATTATTGTAGCCGTAAGTATAGCCCTCTTCCATATCGCGCACCTGACGGTGACCTATGAAGTCAGAGCACCATGTGGCTGTTTCTCGGTCGGCGGTTCCCAGGATCAATTTGGTGCGGGCGAGAGATGACAAAGTCATTGCCATATTCTCCCCGTAAACCTCTTTGAGCTTGGCATAAGCATGGATGCCAGTAACGATAGCGCCACCAAAATTACGCGCCGTCTGAAGGCCTTTTTCGAGCGCTGGCAGACGGTGAAGCGCACCCATCTCATCGATGAAGAACCACAGGCGCAAGTCGGCCGAGCGGTCCATTGCCATCAACGTGTTCATGGCGGTATCGAGCCAGACAGTCAGCAGCTGCGAGCATACACTCATGTCGACATAGCGCGCTGATATGAACAATATTGAGCTAGACCTGTCTTCTGCTTCGACCCAATCGCGGACCGAGAATTTTGGACCCGAGCGCGGCAAAAGTTTGAGCGCTTTGGCGTTGGCATTGAACACCGCGCGGATCGATTCCGCCATGCGTGCGGCTTCCGGTGCGGTCAGTGGATCGGCAATCGTACCGCGCATCAATTTATGCACTGCCGAGAGATCTGCTGTCATCAATTCGCTTGCCAATGCCTCGTTGGTGCCTTTGCCGTCAGCCCGCAACCGCAGACACATTTCTACGAACAGCAGCCGCGCCGCGAGCACCCAGAACTGTTCCGAGCCGCCGCCGTCATGGGGTACCAAGGCTTCAGCAGCGGCCGAAAACTCAGCCTCGTCACGGCACTCGTCAAACACGCTCCACTGCGGGCAACGCGCATCAAGCGGGTTCAATATGATGTCGCGGTCGCTTTCGTAGAAATGCTCGATGAAAGTACCTGTCAGATCAAAAACGACCGCGCGCTGACCATTGGCACGCGCCTCTTCCAGCATGTCCGAAAGCGCCACTGTCTTCCCCATGCCGGTTGTACCGATGAGCATCGCATGGCTTTGTTCAAGCCGCCATGGATAGGTCACCCGCGCCAGATGCGAAGGGCGATAGGGAAAGACTTTTGCGATCTCGCTGGGGAGTGTTAGTCGCCACTTGCTGCCCATTGCTAAAGTCAACTCGCGAGCGCGCTCCTTGCTGTTATGAGCGCGCACTTCTTCGACCAGTTCGTGCAAACTGACGAGCATCGCGCCGCGCTCATGCTTGCGTTCTTTCGAGCGGCTCCCAAAGCGCGCAGCAAACCAATAAAATACAATGAGTGCCGGTACCAGAAACAGCGCCGAGCGTGTTAAAGCCGCGCTCAACAATTCTGACATTTGGTCCCATGCGCGCGCCACGGTCGGAAAGCTTGCTAGTTCAGACGCAGGCAGCTGCATGGTTCCGCCAAGTCCTGTTTCGAGCGCGATCAATTTCTGCAGATCGAGCTCCATGAAGCCATATATGGCAGCATAGATGCGCATCCATACGAGATAGCGCTCATGATCAGACAGCCCCTCGGACAGCATCCAATATGTCATGCCAGCAATAGTTGCGACAGCGACCATGATCGGACCTTTTAATCCGGCTGCAAACATGAAACCGAAGTGGCCGAGCAACTGGCTGCCACGGGTAAAGTTAAGAAGGTTGCGCTTCATGCTGAAGCTCCTTCCGATGTGCTCGATGTAATCCCGAGCTGCTTGCATTTACGGCCATAAGCCTGGTGGGCACGGTCCCTCAGACCATGATCAGGATGTCCTGCCAATAGAGCATCCAGACCGACCATGATGAACACCGACTGGCGGTGGATACGCTCGATGACCTTATCGTGCTGACCGGCATTTTCAGATTGATCGCAGGCCGATGCGACAAGCGTGCGGACCCATTCGCTAATACTCAGATCATTGCGGGCGGCGGCGGTTCGCACACGCTCTGCAAGCTCGCGTGATACATAGACTTGTAACGACAATGGACGTGCCATTGTGGACTCCTTTCTACCAAAGGAGCCCGGTCACACTTGCGAAAGGCAGCTTTATATTTAAGTCACGAACTAGAACATGTCAAGAACATCAGAGACCGCAGTTTTACGCCAATTTGGTACTCAGTGATTTGGATTCGATGCACCTGAAATCCACAAATCATTTTCAATTGGAAAGTTACCACTATCTAAATAATGCCTTATCTTGTTGAAACTATGAAGATTCAAAGCAGCGACCCGTCGCGTAGGGTGTGCGCGAAGTTGTTCCCTATTTGGACCG
>Ga0209812_10002551_pt1 | contig 10778 bp, 10 predicted proteins | sample JI71714BDNA_FD_187502 | JGI IMG/M metagenome (GOLD analysis project Ga0209812, IMG submission 187502) | Wastewater effluent complex algal communities from Wisconsin, to seasonally profile nutrient transformation and Carbon sequestration -... | ecosystem: Engineered > WWTP > Effluent > Algae...
TCCAAAATTTTGTTTGAATATTTTTCTTCCACTTAACTGAATAGCAAAACCACTATTATTTACAACGTTTGAGCCAAATCCTGTACTATTAAGATCGCCCCAATAAGTAGAAAATCCCAATCCAATGCCCATCTCAGTATATTGGGCATTATTTTTGTTTACACATAATAGGCTTAACGCAACAAAAATTAGTGAAGAGATGAAACTTTTCATTTTGAATAGATTTTGAATGGTTTTCTATAATTTATCCAATTATAAAAAAACCGTTGTTTCTTAATTTAAAAACCCTAGTAAAATAGATCAATTATCATTTTAAATTAAAGTAAACCGAAAATACTCTAAAATAAAACAGGCATTAAAGGCAATTGTTAAATAAAAATGAATTTATATGAACAATTATTGCCAAAAAGTCCTTTTATTTAAATATATATATGTTAATTTAGATTTAAAACATCTTAATCCAACATTTTTTTATTAATTAATCAAAATATATACTTAAACAATTCACAAAAGTATATATGTTTAACCTAATAACATAACACATGAAGATTTTTTTTAATGCATTAACGTTTTTTTTACTTTCATTTACACTATTAACTGGCCAAACAGATGTACCGAATGATTGGTACTATGGCAATCCTGGAGAAGGGTTTAATGGTATCTCGATGAATAAAGCATATAGCGAATTCTTAAAAGGGAAAGAAACTAAAACAGTTATCGTAGCTGTTATTGATTCAGGAATAGATATCGAACATGAAGACCTAAAAGATAATATTTGGGTGAATCCAGGTGAAGTTCCTAATAATGGAAAAGATGATGATAACAACGGATACATTGATGATGTGTATGGCTGGAATTTTATAGGTGGACCTAATGGAAAAAATGTAGGACCAGACACGTACGAAGCAACAAGAGTATATGGCGCACTAAAGTATAAATATGAGAATGCAGATCCTGCCAAACTAAACAAATCTCAGAAGGAAGAGTATGATACATTCATTCGAGCAAAAGAAAATGTTGAAAAAGAAGTAGCTAAAGCAAAATCTAATCTTTCACAGCTTACGTTAGTAGAAGGAAAAGTGATGGCTAGTTTAACTGATTTAGAGAAAGCAATGTCAGGAAAAACATTTGATATTGCCACGTTAGAAAAACTAGAAACATCAGATAATCAATCGCTTACTATGGCAAAAAACATAGCTATGCAGTATTTATCAGCTTCAGATGTTACATCAATCGAAGGTATCAAAGAAACCATCAAAGGAGAAATAGAGCAAGATAAGAAGGCATCACAAACTAAACTTGATTTTGCATTTAATACAGAATTCGACCCTAGAAAGACAATAGTAATGGACAATTACAACGATCCTACGGAAAAATATTATGGCAATAATGATGTAGAAGGACCAGACCCATTGCATGGTACACACGTAGGTGGTATTATAGGAGCAGTCAGAAATAATGAAATAGGTATGGATGGCGTAGCACCGAATGTAAAATTAATGTCTGTAAGAGCAGTTCCAGATGGAGATGAAAGAGACAAAGACGTGGCAAATGCCATCAGATATGCAGTCGACAATGGTGCATCTGTAATCAATATGAGCTTCGGTAAAGGTTTTGGTACACATAAAACTTTGGTAGATGAAGCTGTAGAATATGCTGCAAAAAAAGATGTTCTATTAGTCCATGCTGCGGGAAACTCATCACAAAATAATGATGTGACAGAAAACTTCCCTAACGCAACATACGAAAAAAAATCAGGCTTTTTGTGCAAAAAACAAAAGAAAGCCAAAAACTGGATAGAAGTTGGTGCCTTAAATTATAAGGATGGAGAAGATCTTGCTGCGCCTTTTTCAAATTATGGGGCTAAACAAGTTGATCTTTTCGCACCTGGTATGAAGATTTATAGCACAATGCCAAATAATGAATATGCTGGTCTCCAAGGTACGAGTATGGCATCACCAGTTGTAGCTGGTGTAGCGGCAACATTAAGATCCGTATATCCTGCTTTGACAGCAGAACAAGTAAAAGAAGCCATCCTTAAATCAGTTACTCCTTTGACAAATGATGTAAAGATACCTGGAAGTAAAACTGATAAAACAAGTTTTTCTAAACTAAGTGTTACGGGTGGTACTGTCAACCTTGAGAAAGCACTTAAGTATGCTTCGACTATGAAAGGCAAAAAGAAAATTAAAACTGTAAAAGCATAATTGATTTATTAAAATTATAATAATTTTAAAGAACCGAATGATGATGCAAATCTTATTCGGTTCTTTTTTTGTAGTTAACATCATTTATAAATAAAATAGAAATATGGAACACCTTAAATATCCAATAGGAAAATTTAATTATGCTGACGATGAAAATAAATATAGTTTATGGATAGAGACGATCAATAACTTCCCATTTTTGCTGACAGAACAATTAAAAAATATGTCAGAAATAGAACTTGAGAAAACATATAGACATGATGGATGGACAGGAAAACAAGTCATTCACCATCTTGCAGATAGTCACATGCAAGCTTTGACAAGATTTAAATGGTCATTAACAGAAAATCGACCAGTCATAAAAACATACAAAGAAGATCTTTTTGCTAATTTAACAGACTATTCTCTTCCTATTTCATCAGCGGTCCAAATACTCAATGGTGTTCATCAAAAATGGAGTATAATTATGGCTAATCTTACTCAAGATGACTGGCAAAGGGGATATCATCACCCAGATATAGATAAATTTTTTACCTTACGAGAGGCATCCGCCTTATATGCTTGGCATTGTATGCATCATTTAGGGCACTTAAAGCTTATAGCAAACCAGCAAGTAAAATTATAACATTTCAAAAGGTCTAGTTTATAAAAATTAAATCTTTATGTACTAAAATTTCAAAATCAGGCCTTTAGTTAAGTAAAAATTAATTTTTAAAGATTCCAATGAAAACGAACCAAAACCAACTATCTTTGCGGCTCTAAATCCACTTTAATGACCAGAATAATAGTCCTTTTCATTTCATTTTTAACTTTTCTCAATGTACTACATGCTCAGAAAGAAGATAAAAAAATGAAAATTGTCACTTTAGGTTTTTATAATCTGGAGAACCTTTTTGACACGGTGGATGACACTTTGATTAATGATGAAGAATTCCTTCCAGGTGGTGCTAGGTCTTGGACAGAAGATAAATATCAAGAAAAACTTGCAAATATGGCGTATGTAATATCTCAAATTGGTATTTCAGAAGCTAAATCTGGACTAAGTTTATTGGGTGTTTCAGAAATCGAGAATAAAAAAGTACTAGAAGACTTAGTAATACAACCTACAATCAAAGATAGGAATTATCAAATCATTCATTACAACTCTCCTGATGGTCGTGGAGTCGATGTTGGCATGTTATATAATCCATCGCATTTCACTCCATTATATAGTAGACCAATTCCACTTATGATTTTCGATGATGGAAAAAGAAGATATACAAGAGATGTGCTTTATGTGAAGGGCTTATTGGATCAAGACACTGTCCATGTAATGGTCAATCACTGGCCTTCTAGAGGAGGTGGAGAGATTACTGCTTCCCACAGAAATAGTGGGGCAAAACTATGCAGAAATGTTGTTGATTCTTTATTTAGTTTGAATGAAAATGCAAAAATATTTGTGATGGGTGACTTAAACGATGATCCTACAGATGAGAGTTTAAAATCACATTTAAGAGCAGTGGGAAACATAAAAGATGTAAAGAAAACGGGTATGTTTAATCCTTTTGAAGATTTTTTCAGAAGAGGACAGGGTTCAAATGCTTATAGAGATTCTTGGAGTTTATTCGATCAGATAGTAATATCCAGAGGTGTGACTAATAAAAAGAATCAAGGTTATTTCTATTTAAAGGCCAATATATTTAACAAAGCCTTTCTTGTACAACCATCAGGACAGTACAAAGGATATCCATTCCGTACATTCTCGTTTGATAAATACCAAGGTGGTTACAGCGACCACTTCCCTACCTATGTTTGTCTTGTTAAAGAAATATAAAACGAATAATATGAACTTTCAAAGATGATCGTATATCTTTGAAAGTTCATATTAGCTAATATTCCTTATGAACTTGTATGACATTGTTCTTACTGGAGATATAATCATCTATACTAATCACCTTAAAATCAATTATTTATAAAAATTACATGAAGCTAAAAGGATTAAAAATCTAGAGACATTTTATCAAAATTACCAGAAGTCATTAATAAAATATTATACTCTTTGTAATCGTCACCTTTTAGTAGATTAGATAGTTCTTCCTTGTCTGTCAAAACAATCAATCCTGGATATCCAAAGCATTCTTGAATATAACTGACATCCAAATCAGGCATTTGTTTCATCTCCAAGGTATGTTTGTTGTAAAAAACAATGGCTTGATCTGCAGCAGCTAATGAGTTTATGTATTGTGGTAGAAAAGCCTTATTTAGACTCGAAAAAGTGTGTAACTCAAGAACCGCAAGCAATTTCTTATTCCCATACCATTCTTTTACAGACGTAGTGGTGGCTTTCACTTTGCTAGGTGCGTGGGCAAAATCTAAAAAAACCAATCTATCTTTGGAATCATTTAATTTCTGAAGCCTTTTATTGGCACCAGAAAAATCTGCTATTGCCTTAAAAAATCTCCTTGTGTTTATTCCCAAAGTAAGGCATACTAATCTAGCTGCATTAAGATTTTGTAGATTATGATTGCCAATGATAGAAACAGGGTAAATCTCGTTTTCAAAAACAACGGACATTTCATCATTTTTCACAAGTCCTGTATATGGCAGTTTTATGATATCATCTTTTGCTTTTAATACAATCTCATTTAGGACTGCATCATCTGTGTAATAAATTAATGTACCACCACTTTCTATCATATCAAAATAAATAGAGAATTGCTCTTTATACACTTCAAATGTCGGAAAAACGTTGATATGATCCCATGCAATACCAGTTGTCACTGAGATATGCGGCTTGTAATGATGTATTTTAGGTACTCTATCCAATGGACTACTTAAATATTCATCACCTTCTATAATTATAAGTGGAGCATCGGTAAGCTTGACCATTCTATCAAAACCTTCCAATTGTGCTCCGACAAGATAATCGAAGCTTACTCCTAGCTTTTTTAGAACGTGCAAAATCATTGCTGTAGTAGTTGTCTTTCCATGACTACCTGCTATAACAATGCGTTGTTTATCTTTAGACCGCTCATACACGAATGCTGGATAGGACATAATAGTCAATCCCAGTTCCCGCGCTTTTACTAACTCAGGATTATCTTCCCTAGCATGCATGCCTAATACTACAATATCAATATCTTGTGTAATATTGGCTTCATCCCAACCAAATTTCTTTGGTGCAATACCAACTTTGGTCAATCTAGATAAAGAAGGCTCGTAAATTTCATCATCTGATCCTGTTACCAAGTGTCCCTGCGCATGCAAATCCAAAGCTATATTATGCATCGCCGCTCCTCCTATCGCTATAAAATGTACTCTTAACTTCATCAATATAATTCTATTTAATGGCTCAAAGGTACTCCTTCATTGCTCAAAGCAAAAGAAAATGTTAAATTATAGTAAAAGAAATGACAAATTAATAAAATTAATGCTACATATTGATTTATAAATAATATTTTTGCACTTTATTTCGTTTAAATGAAAATTTAAGAATCCAATGAACATTAAGAATTCAAGAAAAATAATAGCAGCTGCGGCGCTTTTGATGTTAGTGATAGGTTTTAGCTCTTGTAATAGAGGTTATGGTTGTCCATATGAACTTAAAACGGCTGTAAAAGTAATATCTCCTATCATCAAATAATATTGTGATGATAAATTGGGTTTTGTTGGATGATAATTCAAAGCTACTAAAAGCGATTGAAGAGTCATTTACAAAAGATGTAGTAATTTTTAAACATAGTACCACTTGTTCTATAAGCCTTATGGCTAAAAGAAGGCTAGAAGAAGATTGGGATGATTTAGAAAATGTAATACCCTATTATCTAGATTTAAAATCATTCAGGTCTATTTCTGATGAAGTAGCTGAGAGATTTTCAGTACACCATGAATCCCCACAAATTTTGCTCATAAGGCAAGGTGAGTGTATCTATGATGCATCTCATTTTGATATAACAATCGCCGAACTCAAGGAGACGCTTGTTTTTCATGCCTGATCGGTCAGTCATACAGTTATCTGGTGATGGTTCTCATACAGTAGTCTCTAAGATTTTTGAAGATGTAACTTATCACTCAAGACATGGAGCGATTGCTGAAAGTAATATAGTGTTTATAGATGCAGGACTCAAATATCATTTTGAAAAAGGCAAAGACAACATTAGTATTTTCGAAATGGGTTTTGGAACAGGGTTAAATGCACTTTTAAGTTTTTTGTGGAGTAAAGAAAATAAAATTAGGATTGACTATCAAACTGTGGAAGCTTACCCCATTGAAGCTACCGTGTTTAATAACTTAAATTATACAGACATCCTTGGAGAAAGACAAGTTTTTGAATCATTTCATAACCTTGATTGGAATCAGAGTCACATTATCACAGAGCTATTTAATTTTAAAAAACACTTAAGTCTTATTGAAGATCTTAGCTTAGACAAATGCTTTGATGTTGTATTTTATGATGCCTTTGCACCTTCAAGTCAACCACATTTATGGGAGCTACCTATTCTAAACAAAATGTACCAAATACTGAATGATGGCGGCGTTTTAGTAAGCTATTGTGCTCAAGGTGCTTTTAAAAGAAATCTAAAATCTTGTGGTTTTACAATCGAATCTATTCCTGGACCACCTGGAAAGAGAGAAATGACAAGAGCAATCAAAATTACATAAATCTATCTCGTCTAACACCATGATACAAAAATATAGGTTGTTAAAGCTACTTTTAACATATTCGTAAGATAATTTGTTATAAAATATACAGACCTTTGTACTTTATTGATTCATTACAAAACAAATATACCATGAAAATTTTAAAATTTATGATCGTTGCTTTAATAGCATCTTTGTCATTTAGTGCTTCTGCACAAAGTAAGTCAACAGCTCAGAAAAACAAAATAGCTGAAGTTAAAAAATCTGGTGTTCATATGACTTTTGCTAAAGAAAGTATCAACCTTGGCAAAGTTAAAAAAGGGGAAATTAAAAAATTTGACTTCGTATTCACTAATACTGGCACGGAGACTATCGAAATAGATATTGCATCTGGATGCGACTGTACTACACTAGATTACCCAAAAACACCTATAAAAGTTGGTCAGAAAGCGACTATTCATGTAACCTTTGACAGTGGCAAAAAAGAAGTTTCAGAAGTTATTGATGTAGATATATACTTAAAAAACCTAAATCCTAAAACAGGACAAAGAATCCTTAAAGTATTGAACTATACGTACGAATTGATATAATATAGTAATCATCATAAAACAAAAACCCTGATTGTATTCACTACTTTCAGGGTTTTTTATTTGGGGGATTAAATTTGATTTTTGATGTAATTTTATTCTGCAATCATCATAAAGAACGATTCTGCTTTAATAGTTTCTCGACTGTTTGATTTAAAGCTTGTATAGCTGTCGACTGTACATTAATTGTTTTCTTCATATTATCCATTTCTTCATGGAAGGTATTTCTGATATTATTAGGTGATGGTAGATATGGTGAAATCTTCACTTCTACATGCCAAATCTCTTTTATTTCACCAATATGTACGCCATAAGGTTGGTAGTAATTATTGTCAGAACATAAGAGTAATGTTTGGTCATCTTTGATTTTGTTTATGACTCTTTTCACTACAAGTCCACCTTCCATAACAATCACATAAACAAGATTATTTCTGACGGAACTATAAAAATTATTAGAATCTACTAATGAACAAACCACCTTATCTCCTGCAAAAAGTGACGGTTCCATACTATCACCTACTATATCAAAACATCTATATGTACCATGTTGGAATTTATAATCTGGAAGCGAAAAACTTACCAAATCTTCCATAAAAACAGGGTCATTATACTGATCTATGTATCCTGCATGCGCAGCTGTGGGTACATAAACAATCTTCTCAAGGCTCCTGACTACATTCGGAGACGATGAACTTTGTTCTATGTCATCCCTTATAAACATATCACCTGAACCGGTGAATATATATAAGGGATTTATTTTATATATTTCTGAAGCGTTTTTGATAAGGTCTATAGTTACGTCTCTTTTGCCTTTGAGTATATCATTTAGATTTTGAGGATGATATTCTACAGCAAGCGCAAACTGTCTAGATGACTTGATTTCGTTTCTCTCTTTGAGTTTTTCGAGACACTGAATAAACCGATCTGTCACAATATGGCACATAATTACTAAAATTGAATGGTTGGTATGATTTCGTCTGCCGCAAATGTAAATAAATATATTTAAATAAAAAATAATATGTAGAAATTATTAAAAAATATTTTAATATGTAAAAATATTAAAACTAAAAACAACAGATATTAATCTTCCAAAATGGACAAGCACATAAAAAAATCACTAATTAAGACATCCAAATTATTACTCAGCAAAAAATCATATTTTTCAGTTTATATTGGATAGATTATAAAATGAGATATTAAGTTTATCCCATCTATCATTAGTTTTAGCTTACCTTTGCAGCCATAATATTTCATCAATATGATAGCATTAAGAGAGAGAGTTGCAAATTTAATCCAACTTGGTACTTATTTGAACAACTTGAACGAAAATGAGATTATTCAAATTTTCAATCAAGCTGAAAATGAAAACCCATGGTTTACTCAAGAAAATATTTCTAAAGCCATCATGGCAATTCGTGATGAATTTCTAAATCAAAAATCGCTTCAATTTTTAATAGACACATACAAACTTGATGACAATATAAGTCCTAAAAGAATTGGGCTCATTCTTGCGGGCAACATACCACTTGTGGGATTTCATGATGTGTTGTGTTGTTACTTAACAGGTCATATAAGCTTGATTAAGTACTCCGATAAAGATAAAACACTGATGCAGTTTCTGATAAAAAAACTAATCGAAATAAACATCAATAACGGCTTTTATTTTAATCAAGTAACTAAACTGGAAGATTACGATGCGGCTATTGTCACAGGATCTAACTCAACTGCAAAACATTTTGAATTCTACTTTAAACATGTACCACATATCATCAGAAAAAACAGAAACAGCATTGCAATAATTGCAGGAAATGAGACAGACATGGAATTACAAGCACTAGGAAATGATGTATTTAGTTATTTCGGCTTAGGATGTAGGAATGTCAGTATGCTTTTCGTCCCTAAAGACTATGACATTACAAGGCTATTTGTGGTTTTTGACAATTTTAAAGACATAATTTTTCATAATAAATATAAAAACAACTATGATTACAATGTTGCTTTAATGCTGTTAAATAAAGAAAAATTTCTTCATAATGATATGCTCATTCTACGTGAATCTGACCAAATCATATCTAGAATAGGTAGCTTACATTATCAAAAATATGAAAATATTAATTCACTTACTGAGTGGATAAACGACCATAATGATGAGATCCAATGTATAGTCTCAAATACACACATAGATGGGATAGCAACAATTCCGTTTGGAAACTCACAGTGTCCCAGTATTCTTACCTATGCGGATGGTGTAGATACCGTTCAGTTTTTATTAAGCATTTAAATCTGATTTGTTGAGAAACCCATATCTAAGGTAAAACATTATTTACATGATAAAAGCTAAATTGCTGTTTTAACGATCAGTGAAACTAATCAAATTGGTTTCATTTAAGATTTCAATTTATTGCCTTTCTACGATGTTCATTATTCAATAAATATTATTAATGACCTAACTATCTAATCGGTTAATATGCATCTGAAATAACAAAAACCTTTAGAAAATATAAAAGACACTTTGAAAACATTACAAATAAATCATACTACAAAACAAGCCTTTGAATATCTAAGTGATGGAAATCATCCAAAATGATGTAAAATATGATCTAAAGCAAAATTTATTATCTAAAACCTGATAAATAAGAAATATTCAAAATGAATTATTAACTTTGTGTTGACCAAATTTTTAATTATTTTATAACCTAATCAATAAAAAATGAAATCTTTCAATTTGGAAAAAGTGGGTATTACCCAACCAAAAATCTATCGCAACCTTAGTGTTCCTAGGTTGTACGAAATGGCCCTTCAAAACGAAAAAGGAAGTATTATCTCTGACAAAGGCGCTTTATTAGTTTATTCAGGAGATAAAACAGGCCGAAGTCCAAAAGATCGTAGAATAGTAAAACACCCTGATTCAGAAAACAATATTGATTGGGGCAATGTAAATCTACCTTTGGATGAACATACATTTATGATTAATAAAGTCCGTGCGATTGATTACATAAATAGTAGAGATATTATATACGTATTTGATGGATTTGCAGGATGGGATCCTAAGTATAGAATAAAAGTTAGGGTAATATGTACAAGAGCTTACCATGCGTTATTCATGAATAATATGCTTATCAGACCGACCAAAGAAGAATTGAAATCTTTTGGAGATCCTGATTATACTATATTTAACTCTGGAGCTTTTCCAGCAAATAAATTTACAAATCAGATGACATCAAAAACTAGTGTAGCATTAGATTTTGAAAAAAGAGAAATAGTCATCTTAGGGACAGAGTATGCTGGCGAAATGAAAAAAGGAATATTCACAGTGATGAATTACTTGATGCCACTCAAAAATGTGATGCCTATGCACTGTTCA
>Ga0209812_10002552_pt1 | contig 10776 bp, 10 predicted proteins | sample JI71714BDNA_FD_187502 | JGI IMG/M metagenome (GOLD analysis project Ga0209812, IMG submission 187502) | Wastewater effluent complex algal communities from Wisconsin, to seasonally profile nutrient transformation and Carbon sequestration -... | ecosystem: Engineered > WWTP > Effluent > Algae...
TCAATGATTTTCGGGATGGCGTGGACAAAATCAGGGCTTGGGCCAAAGGCTACAAAGGTGGAAATGCGGATGCCGGCAAAGCCAAGGCCTTTCAAGCCTTTAGTCAGCAAGCGGGTAAGGCCATGGTGGAAAACAAAGCTGTGCCGGACAGTTTGAAATCCACGCTGTATGCGGCACAGGAAAAGTCCAAAGAAGCGTGGGCCTTCTTTCAGACGGGCAAGCCGTGTGAGGTGAGCAGCGGGGGTGGCGGAAATCACCACAAAACCTTCCCCGTCGCCGATTGTGCCGGGTATGCCGCGGCCATTGAGGGGGAGATGCGGGCATTGGAGCAAGTACAAGCCGTGGTGAAGTGTGATTGTGGGTTGATTCGTCAGATTGTCGAGATGAGCAATCATTGCGACGAGTTGAGCGTACGTTTGGAGCGGATACGGGAATTGAATCGGACATCGGAGAAGATCTATGCCCAGTTCAACAAACCCAGTTTTGGGCTGAATTCGTGGCAGAGTCGGTATGTGAAAGTAGATGGGCAGTGTTATGGCATTCGGTTAACTCCGACGTTTGAACTAGGAGTGTTGGATATTGATCTCAAGCGATTCAAGACCGAGGAGGCGAATCAGACGATCATTATTCAGGGCGAGGCCGAAAAAACTGTGTTGGAAATCAAGGTACTCACGGGAGATTGGGCTAAATTCGTAGCCTACTTAGGCTTCATCCGAAAAACTGTGCCTGGCGGCACAGGCCCGGGATCGAGTACAGAAGGCAAATACATCAACGGCAAGCAACTGAAAGCCATTTTCCCGAGCACCAGCCAGCGCCGGTGTGATGAAGTGGCGGCGTTGATTAATAAGTATGCGGATAAGTTTGAGATAAATACACCGTTGAGGTTAGCGCATTTTATAGCACAGACAGGATATGAAACTTCTGGTTTTCGTGCAAATAAAGGGGCGGAAAGTGGTTGTTACACAACAACTAATCCAAGTTGGAAAGGGTGGATTAACAAGAAGAGTTGGTCTGAGCCAAACTTTATCATGGGATGCTTGGGATTTCATCCCAGTAAAAGAGGGGTAAAAAAATTGCCTTGGACATCGATTGCTAATGTGCCTTCAAAATATGTTTGTAGTAGTTCAAACCCTAAATCTATAGCTGAGAGAAACTTTTTTAGTTATGTCTATCAGTGCGAAGGAGATAACGGTGATGAGGAAAGCATGGACGGGTATAAATATCGAGGACACGGATGGATTCAGCTCACTTGGAAAAAGCAGTATGTTGAATTTGATAAGTGGATGCAAATAAATACCCCTGATGAATACCAAAACGTAGTTGAAAACTCCGATCTAATCGGGCAGGATAAAACCATTGATGCTATCTCCGGAATGTGGTTTTGGCAAACAAGAGGATTAAATAAAGTAGCGGATAAGGTGAAAGAGAACTCAAAGCCAATCCAATACGAAACTATTACAAAAAAAATAAACAGTGCAGCACTTGGGAATGAAAAGAGGCTAGAATTATTTAATAAATCGATTGAAGTATTAACTAAATGAAAAAATACCTTTTAATATCTATTTTTTTTAGCTGTATGAGTTATTCATACGCTCAAACATTAAACAGTTATTTAATTGGAATTTGGAAAATGGAATGCTGTTCAGACTATTTTAATATTTTTCATGAAAATACTATTTATACAATTAGTAATAATAAGGAGGGGACTGGAGTGAAAATCTTTTATTGTATCCCAAGGGTACTAACCTACACAGAGGATGAGTCAGGTCGTAAAAGATATAAAAAGTCTATTCCCATTGATTCTGTACAATTCGATCAGGTTTTAAAACCGGATCCTGAAACAGGTGAAGATTTGGTGTATTTACTAGAATACGAAGAGCCGGATATAATCAATAAAAAAGAAATTTTGGTTACGGACACTCCACCAAGTTTATCTTTTTACCATATAGACCCTCAGGAAAAGAACCAATTCTACGTTTGGGATGGGACAGCACCTTCCAAAATCGTTTACTACAATCGCATCTTAAATCCTCCAGTCTATGTACTGGAATTTTTTAAAAAAATCGCTCCAGAACGCTTTCGAAGAATAGCGAAATCAAGATGTTATATTATGGATGATTTTAAAAAGGCGACCAAAATGTATTTAATCCAAGGTGATACCGTGGAGATAACCGCTGAGGAGAGTTTTTGGTACCACATTCGCTTTTATGGGCCCAAGAAAACCATCGAAGGTTGGATCAAGAAATCGGATGTGGAATAGGCTTTAGACATGGGCTGGTTTGATAGAAGTTTGTAATGTGCGTTGGTGGGTGGGCTGTGGGGACACAGCCCACGGGGAGGACACAGCCCATGGGAGGGAAGTAAAAACCGAGTTGTCACACCACATTTTATGTAATTACATGATCCATAGTCAAAAAGCTATACGATCACTTGGGTATCCCAGCGGATATTTTGCTATCAGACCAAACAACACCCCTTTTGAAGCAAAGAGTAAAAAAGACTCAAAAGAAGCCATTGGTTAATATGTAATTACGTAAATATGTATTTATGTAATTTTTGTTTCCCTTCTACCCCTTCAGTTGATCCAGGCTTACTCTTCGAATTTTGACTACCTGTTTGATTTATCCAACAAATTCTACGTTTGTGACAAATGTTACCTTAGTATCGCCAAGTACCTGATTATCTTTGTTTTGTTAAACTCAAGCAATACTACGCTCTATGAACTCCTTGGATCGCGGGTCTCGACTATTTGTCCGGTGGATGCAGTTATTAAAAATATTGGTATTTTTCGTTAGTCTCCTACTTTTGGCCACTTTATACGTTGCTCATTGGGGCGTGCCGCAGTGGGTTTTTTCTTCTCAGCCAACTCCTGAAGTACAACAAGATTCTCTTGTAATGCCGAATCCAGCTTTTGTAGGCGTTTGGACTGCGCCATCGGATTGGCGATTGGATCGACTTACCCAACAGGAAAAAGATCAGATTTTGTATGGGCGTGATTTGATTGCACATACCGCTGCCTATTTAGGTCCCGAAGGAACGGTAGCCAAAATCTCCAATGGTATGAATTGCCAAAACTGCCATGTACAAGCAGGCCAACAACCTTGGGGAAACAATTACTTCGCCGTCTCGTCCATGTACCCCAAATTTCGTGCCCGCTCTGGGATGATCGAAAGTTCGGCGAAACGGGTGAATGACTGCTTTGAACGAAGTCTCAACGGAAAAGCATTGGATACCACCGGAAAAGAAATGGCCGCAATTTTGGCGTATATGCAATGGTTGGGCTCGGATGTAGAAAAAGGAACAGCCCCCAAGGGAAGCGGGATTTTTAAACTCGCGTTTCTAGATCGTGCCGCAGATCCAGTCCGGGGTCAAGGGATTTATGAAGCCAAATGCCAAAGTTGTCATCAAGCCGATGGACAAGGCGTTAAGAACGGGTCAGAATACACCTATCCACCGCTTTGGGGGCCGCATAGCTATAATGATGGTGCTGGGTTATTTCGTCTTTCGAATTTTGCAGGCTATGTTAAATATAATATGCCTTTGGGAGCTACCTTTGAGTCGCCTCAACTGACGGATGAAGAATCGTGGGATTTAGCGGCGTTTGTCAATTCGATGCCGCGACCAACGAAGGATATCAGTCGAGATTGGCCGAAAATTACGGAAAAGCCCTTCGATCATCCCTTTGGTCCTTTTGTAGACCCCTTCACGGAGGAGCAGCATAAATTTGGTCCATTTACCCCCATACAGAAGTGGAAAAAGCAGCATTCAAAATCAAAATAACCCTTACACCTTACCCTCTCATGAAAAAATTCCTAACCGTGTTTATTGGATTATGTCTAGTTTCTAGCTTAGGCATGGCACAAAAGAAAAAATCAAAACTAGAACACCCTGTGGTATTTCATTTGTCAACCGGGGATACGGCCGCTTACACCGCCTTGACAAATCAATTGAATAACGTCTTGGCCTATTGGCCTAAAGCGACTATTGAGGTGGTTGTCCATAATAATGGCATTGCGTTTATGCAAAAAGGGGTATCCAAACATGCAGCAACTATTGAGGCGTTGAAGCAGCGCGGGGTTGTCTTTGCGGTTTGTGAAAATACCTTGAAAAGAAAGAAATTAGAAAAGTCGCAAATACTGGATACCGCGATTTTTGTCCCGGTTGGTTTGGCGGAGATCATTTCGAAGCAAGAAGCAGGTTGGTCGTACATTAAATCAGGATTTTAAACGCCCGAAGACTTTATGAATAAACGCAGAGATTTTTTAAAAACTAGCCTAATGGCGAGTGCAGTATTGCCACTTTCTGGATTTAATTCGACAGAAAAGGATGATTCAAATGCTATTCCCCCCCAATCGTCAGGGAAAATTACCTTTCTTCAAACCACGGATGTTCATTGCCAGATGCATGCGCACGATGAATTATTTTGGGAAAATGAGACACTAACATTCCGAAAAACAGGCGGTTATGCGCATATGGCGACGGCTCTGGATCGACTTAAGGCGAAAAATCCCACGAATACCTTCATTATGGATACCGGGGATATGTTTCAAGGAAGTTTGCTCTCTTTACGAACAACAGGGGAGGCCTTTGTCCCGCTGTTGAACGCGCTTCCGTATGACTTGTATTTACCTGGGAATTGGGAGGTCGTGTATCAAAAGAAAAGCATGCAAACGCTCCTAGGGTCTTTGTATGCTCCGAAAGTGTGTACCAACATGTACCACGATTTGGGTGAAGGCAAAAAGGGGGAATTTATTTTTCAACCGTACCATGTAGTTCAACGTCTTGGGGTAAAAATTGGGTTCATTGGCTATACAGATCCGTTGGTTCCGATTCGTCAATCGCCGCATTATTCGTATGGCATTACCTACACCGAGCCCAAAGAAAATCTGGCGTATTATGTGGATTTGCTGCGGAATCAAGAGCAATGTTCTTTTGTCATATTGTTGTCGCACCTCGGGCTTTCACAGCAAATTGCGCTCGGAAATGATCCGGCGTGTGCGGGGGTGGATTATATTTTTGGGGCGGATACGCATGAGCGAGTTCGAAAACCCATTCAGGCAAAGTACACCAAAATTGTAGAACCGGGTGCGTTTGGATCCTTCATTGGGCAATTGGATTTGGAAGTTAAGGATGGGAAAATCGTCGGGGAGCGCTATGAATTAATCGAAGTTGATCCCAAAAAATATCCGGTGAAAAAAGAAATTCTTCAGCTTATCGAAACCTTAGAGAAGCCTCACAAAACTGAAATTCAGAAAGTTTTGGGGTATTCTAAAACGCCGTTGTACCGGAATATGGTGGTAGAAAATACGATTGATACGCTCATTGTAGATTCGATCAAGGCCTACGTACCCTCGGATATTGTTTTATCCAACGGATTTCGGTTTTGTCCACCTCGAGTTCCGGGAAAAGACGGTTTGGTTACCATTACGGAAGGTTACTTGTATGATATGATTCCGGTGGAGTCGGAGGTTAAGATAGGCGAAGTTACGGGGACTCAGCTTAAAAACTGGTTGGAAAAAGAATTGCAAAATGTTTTTGCGGAGGATGCTTCGAAGCGATTTGGTGGTTGGATGGTTCGTTTTAAAGGAATGAAGGTGGAATTTGAGGCCTTTGCTCCATTTAATGAGCGGGTGAAAAAAGTCACCATCGGCAATGAACTCTTAGACGCTAACCGTATGTATACGATCAGTGCTTGCGAGCGGGAGGGTGATCCGGCGGATATGTTGTGTCGGATGCGGGGTGTCAAAAATATTCGTGGGGCTGGCATCTCTATGCATGATTGTGTACGTACCTACTTAAAAGAAAATTCGCCGGTGGACTTAACCTTGCGTCAAGATGCCAAAATTTTAGATGGCCCTCAGGATTTATTGAGTCAGGTGCATGGTGTACCGTATGCTTTTCATTGATGGTTGTAACATTTGTCACGGAACCGGGATGATCCACATCATAATTTTGTTGGAAAATCAGATAGTATGAGTTGGACAGTATTTCGGTGGGTCGTCTTTTGGGGAGTTATAGGACAGGCGTATGGACAAGGGATCCACTCGGGCCATGACCATGAAATGCCTAAGGATACCAATACCCTGAATCACTTTTTTGAAAAAGGACGATTTTATGGACATGCCCGTTCCTACTTTGCTGCTACTGTCAATGATGGACCGTTATCTAATGCTTATGCGCAGGGAATTGGAGCCGGTATTGGGTACGAAACCCCGATTTTTCTCCGCCATTTTCAGGTGGGAATGAGTGGTTTTTTCATGTTCAATCTTTTTTCCTCCGATTTAGGCGCACCTGATCCCATTACAGGGCAAGGGAACCGCTACGAGGTGGGGTTGTTTGATATTCAAGAGCCGAATGACCACGAGGATTTGGATCGACTGGAGGAATTGTTTTTTAAGGTTCATTTACCTTACAAAACCTTAGTAACGGTTGGGCGCCAAATTCCCAAAATGCCATTCATCAATCCACAAGACGGACGAATGCGACCAACATTGGTGGAGGCCCTGGTCGTGGAAAATTCGGTTTGGGAGGGAATAGCGTTGCATGGGTCGTATATCTGGCGAATTTCCCCCCGATCGACGGTGGAATGGTTTGGTATTGGCGAAAGTATTGGCATTTATCCTAGTGGGGTATTGCCGAATGGCACGCCGGTATCCTTTCATGAAACGTTGGAGTCGAAAGGAATTTGGCAGTTGGGAATACAAGGAAGTCGTGGGCCATGGCGATTTCAGGCTTGGGACACCTTTGTAGAAAATATCCTACATACTCAGATGGGTAAGTTGGAGTGGATTCAGCCGAATTGGGTGGTGGGTGGACAATTTGTGGCCCAACGACCGGTAGGACATGGCGGAGCGGAAGGTGTTGGAAATCGTTACATTGAAGATAATGACCGTCCTTGGGTGGTTTCCGGTCGGATAGGCTACCGGTCAGCCCAATGGGATGCAAATCTAAACGCCACGCATATTGGGGGTCAGGGACGTTATTTAATGCCTCGGGAGTGGGGACGGGAGCCATTCTATACGTTTATGGCGCGTGAACGAAATGAAGGATTGGGCAATGTTACTGCTGTTTCTACGAATCTTTTCTTCAAACCTGAAAAACACATTCGGCTGGAGGTCAGCACAGGCTATTACCAAACGCCGGATGTAAAAGATTTTGCCCGGAATAAATACGGATTGCCTTCGTATGTCCAGACCAATGTCGGGTTTACGTATCAATTTGATCATTTTCTGAAAGGATTATCCCTTCAAACTTTGATTGTCCGAAAAGATCGGGTTGGTGAAACCTATGAAAACCCTCGTTTTGTTTTTAATAAAGTCAATATGACACACTTGAATTTCATTTTAAATTACCACTATTAACACGCACAGATGGAGCAATTACTAGAGTTCGTTCGTCAACCTTGGCCTTGGTATGTGGCCGGTCCATTGATTGGATTAACCGTACCCACCTTATTATTGATTGGAAATAAATCCTTTGGGATATCCTCATCGCTACGGCACATCTGCGCCGCTTGTATGCCGGCAAATATTTCGTTCTTTAAGTATGACTGGAAAAAAGAAATCTGGAATTTAGTGTTTGTTTTGGGTGTATTTTTTGGTGGGATGATTGCCACATTATTGTTGGCCAATCCCAATGATTTTGTTTTGTCAGAGGCTACTCGGGCGGATTTGTCTGCCTTAGGCATCCAGGATTTCTCAGGCCTGATGCCGGCGGATTTATTTTCAACTGACGTTTTATTTACCCTCAAAGGATTGGTATTTTTTGTTTTTGGTGGATTCTTGGTTGGTTTTGGTACTCGCTATGCAGGAGGCTGTACTTCGGGCCATGCGATTATGGGTCTTTCAACCTTGCAGTGGCCTTCTTTGGTTGCGACGTGTTGTTTCATGGTTGGCGGGTTTGCCATGACGCATTTGATTCTCCCGTTTTTATTCACCTTATTCTAATCACAAAAATTAAGAAAAATGTCACAGTTTCCTGAAAATACAGCCATTCCCGAAGTTGAGGAGTTCGTTTGCGAAGCTCCCAATGATATGAAGAAAGAGGAAAGTTGGGTAGATAACCTAAAATACCTCGTTGTGGGGATCTTATTTGGGATTGTCTTTGTGAAGGCCGAAATCATTTCGTGGTTTCGAATTCAAGAGATGTTCCGTTTGCAAAGTTTCCACATGTACGGTGTTATTGGCAGTGCGGTGGTCGTGGGGATGATTTCTGTGCTCTTGATCAAGAAATTCAATATCAAAACCATGGACGGAGAGGAAGTTATCTTCCACCCGAAAAAATTCCAGAAAGGCCAAGTGATTGGGGGATTGATCTTTGGTTTGGGTTGGGCCATCACAGGTGCTTGTCCGGGTCCATTGTTTGCGCAGATCGGCAGTGGCTATGTCGTTGTGATAGCCACCTTATTGAGTGCCATCGCAGGAACTTGGACTTATGGCTTATTACGCGATAAACTTCCGAATTAATTTATGGCTGCCCGCTCGTCTATTCCCGTTTTGTGCATTGACAGTTACCCACATCAGGTTGGAGGTCGACACTTGGTGTATATGTCACGTTTGGAGGATTTGGTTCAGGCCATGCAAGGCACAGATCAACCCCATACGCATGACTTTTACTTGGTCGTGTATGTGGAAAAGGGGAGCGGGCAGCATATTATTGATTTTAAATCGTACGACATTCAGCCGAATCAATTATTTTTCTTATCGCCCGGGCAGGTACACAACTGGGATTTATCAACCGACATCAAAGGCTATACGTTTTTCTTTGAAGCACCCTTTTTTACGTCGATTTATCCCCAGCGATTGTTTGAATACCCGTTTTTTCATACGTTGCAACACAGTCCCGAATTGGCTTTTGACCAACCACATCAGGAAATATCACACTTGTTTGAAGGGGCTTTTCAATGTTATGCAACGGAGAAAATCCCGAAAGAGGGCATGTTGCAGGCCTATTTATTTTTAATTTTGGAACACGCTCAACGCTTTTATAAGTCTGAGCAGATCAGCGAATTGCATGGGCATTACCGGAAAATTCGCCAATTTGAAGAATTGGTGAATCAATATTTCATTGAGGATCGGGAAGTTCGGTCGTTTGCTCAGCGCATGCACCTATCGCCCAATTATTTGAATGCCATTTGTAAAACGTATTTGAACAAAACCGCAAGTCAATTAATCCAAGAGCGGGTGTTGGTCGAGGCGCAGCGGCTTTTGACACACACCTCCATGAGTATCAAAGAGATCAGCTATCACCTTCATTTCAAAGACACTTCTTATTTTTCGCGATTTTTCCGAAAAATGACCGGACGATCCCCTATTGAATTCAAGCAACAACTCCCCTAAACTGGACCATGTGACTAATGTCACAGTGCGGTATCTAAGAAAAATCCATATTTGAGTAAGAATTAACCAAAATTACTCATGGAAAAGACCTACGACGTCCTCATCATTGGCGGAGGCAATGCGGGCTTGTCTGCTGCTGCCCAATTGCTTCGCAAGCGTTCCTCCTTACGCGTTGGTATTTTAGAACCCTCGGATAAACATTACTATCAGCCTGCTTGGACGTTGGTCGGCGCGGGTGAATTTGCTATTGAGGATACAGTCAAACCGGAAAAAAACTACATTCCAGCTGGAGCGGAGTGGATTCGGGATGCCGCGGCGACGTTTCAACCGGAAAACCAACAGGTAACAGGCATAAATGGTCAGGTCTACACGTACAAGACGCTGATTGTTGCCCCAGGCATTCAGTTGGATTGGCAGAAAATCGATGGATTGACGGCTACGTTGGGTGAACACGAGGTTTCGTCCAATTATTCGTTTGAGCATGCGCCGTACACTTGGGAATTGATTAAAAATTTAACTTCCGGCCGGGCGGTATTCACCAACCCGTCTTCTCCCATCAAATGTGGTGGAGCGCCGCATAAAATCATGTATTTGGCCTGTGATTATTGGAAGAAAAAAGGGGTTTTGGATCAAATCGAGGTGCATTATATCTCAGGGGCTGGTGGTATTTTTGCCGTGCCTGAATATGCGGCAACCTTGAAAAAAGTCGTGGCCGATTACGGTATTCACACCCATTTTCTCTCCAATACGGTAGCTATAGATGGACCCAATAAGACTGTATATTTTGAACGTAAAAACGAAGCGGGAGACATGGTAAAAGAATCCATGACATTTGATTTGCTTCATGGAGTTCCTCCGCAGTCAGCGCCAAATTTTATCAAAGAAAGTCCGCTAGCTGACCCGAAGAATGCATTTGGTTATGTGGAAATTGATAAACATACGATGCAACACACCCGCTTTCCTACAATTTTCGCTTGTGGAGATTGTACCAATGCCCCATGTAGTAAAACAGGTGCAGCGATCCGAAAGCAAGTGCCGGTGGTTGTGGAAAACTTGTTAGCCTTGCTGGATGGCAAACCCTTATCGGCTTCCTATACGGGCTATAGTGCTTGCCCAATCCCTACCCAGTATGGCCGCCTCATGTTGGCGGAGTTTGATTACTCGAATAAACCAACGATGACCTTCCCCTTTGATCAAGCGAAACCACGGTGGTCTATGTGGCTACTGAAAAAATATGCGTTGCCATGGTTGTATTGGAATAAAATTCTGGCAGGAACGGCGTAGGAGAGATGAGAGATGAGAGAGGAAAGAAGAGAGAGAAGATGACAATGCCTAAAAAGTACTGACCGTTTTCTATTACTTACAACTCACTTTTCTATTCTCATTTCATTTGTTAAGTTGATTCCCTGAGATCGGGGGTACCCCCGATCTCAGGGAA
>Ga0209812_10002554_pt1 | contig 10773 bp, 6 predicted proteins | sample JI71714BDNA_FD_187502 | JGI IMG/M metagenome (GOLD analysis project Ga0209812, IMG submission 187502) | Wastewater effluent complex algal communities from Wisconsin, to seasonally profile nutrient transformation and Carbon sequestration -... | ecosystem: Engineered > WWTP > Effluent > Algae...
CGATTAGGCCAGAAATTCAACAATATTTTGTTGAATCTGATAAAAACGGCACTCCTTTTAGCCGAGAAATAAGGTCGCTTGTCTATCAGAAAGCTAAAGGTGAAAGAGAAACTATAGCTTTTGGTACTCAAAACGATATAACTGCTATTGGCTATGAATTTTCCTATCATTCCCTATCTCCTAAACATATCTCTGAAGATAAGAATAGGATAATTTTCGGCGGAGAACATTGTTTAAAAAAATATGACGCATCAAGATTCAATATTTCAGGAATGAGTTTTGGAGCAATTAGCCCTAACGCTATAAGAGCCCTAAACAAAGGAGCTAAACTAGGTGATTTTGCTCAAAGCACAGGAGAAGGAGGATTAAGCCATTACCATCTTGAGGGCGGAGGAGATATAATATGGCAAATTGGTACGGGCTATTTTGGTTGTAGGCATAAAAATGGTAGATTTGACCCTGAAGCTTTTGCTAAAAATGCCAATTTAGACGTAGTTAAAATGATTGAATTAAAGCTATCTCAGGGTGCAAAACCAGCTCATGGAGGTATTTTACCAGCTGTAAAAGTAACAGAAGAAATTGCCAAAATAAGAATGCTCGAGCCTGGAGTAGATGCTATATCACCTCCAATGCACCCCGAATTCTCAACCCCTATAGGGCTTCTAGAGTTTATTGATAAACTTAGGAAATTATGTGGTAGCAAACCAGTAGGTATGAAGCTTTGCATAGGTCATAGAACAGAATTTATGGCTATATGTAAAGCCATGATCGAAACAGGTATTACCCCAGATTTCATCACTATTGATGGGGCAGAAGGCGGAACTGGCGCTGCTCCTCTTGCTTTTGCAAATAAAATTGGTACTCCAATTAATGAAGCTTTATCCTTTGTGCATAATTGTTTAGTAGGTGCTGGGCTTAGGGATAAAATGCGTTTAATTGCTAGCGGTAAGGTTGCAACCGGTTATGATGTGCTGGTAAAAATAGCGCTTGGAGCTGATACTTGTAACTCTGCAAGAGCTATGATGTTTGCGCTTGGATGCATACAATCCCTTAAATGCAATACAGACAAATGTCCAACCGGAGTTGCTACACAAGATAAACATCGTTGGCAATCTCTTGATGTGGCTGATAAATCTGTAAGAGTTAGGAATTTTCACAAAAGAGTTCTAGAATCTTTTCTTGAACTATTAGGGGCTTTAGGGCTTGAGGACCCAGAAGAGCTAGGGCCCGAGCATATTAGGAAATACACAGCCATTGGTACTAGTAAAAGTTTTGCAGAGATTTATCCAATGCTAGAACCAATGGAACTTTTAGAGCTCGATTCTGAAGGAGTTTATGCTGATTTATGGCGAAACTCCAAAGCAGATACATTTTTAAAACATTAAATTTCTTAAGTCCTCAAAAGCTATAGCTATGGTGGGATTTAATATTGGACCCTTTATCCCTATCTACATATTGAACAACGTCCTGAGTTCTAAGTGTACTAATGATTTTGTCTAAATGTTCACTTGACTTTACTTCTATGTCAAATACCATTTCAAAATAATCGGTATTTCTGCTGATTATTTGGAAATTTATTATATTCCCTGCTGATTTGGCTATTTCTCCTGATAGCGCTGCAAGACTGCCTACTTCATTGAGTAATAAAATTTTGATTCTTGATACAAAAGGAATGTTAGCTCTATCACTGTCCCAGGTTAGATCTAAAATCTTTTCTGGCATACTAGAAAAATTATTTAGCATTTCGCAGTCCGAGGTATGAACCATCACTCCATTGCCAGAATGAAGTATGCCAACAATTCTATCTCCAGGTAGAGGGCAACAACAACTTGCAAAATGCATAACCATGCCAGGTATCAAGCCTTTGATTGGGATGGCATATTCTGCTTGATCAACCGATGATCCGAATTTTAGCATAGATAAAGTAGTTCCGAGTCTGCTTTTCTTCAATAATGATTGTTTTAGCACTTCTTCCCTAGTAATTGACCCCTCGCCAACGGAAAAATATAACTCATCTAGATTTTTATTGAAAAAGCTACACGCTGACTCTAGAGCCTTTTTTTCATCTTTTACTCCAACCGATTTTAGAGCTTTGCTGATAATGGCGTGACCAAGCTTTATATACTGACCACGCTTCTGGGTTTGAGTAGCTTTTCTTATCTCTCCCCTTGCTTTGCCAGTGACAACGAATTTTTCCCACGATGGAGAAGCTGTTTGATTTTTAGAAGTAACTATCTCTACCTGATCACCGTTAGAAAGCTGAGTTTTTAGAGGAACTACTTTACCATTTACTTTTGCTCCAACACATGAATTCCCTAAATTAGAGTGAACCATGTAGGCAAAATCGACAGGTGTTGCGCCTTTGGGTAATGCCACAAGACTACCGTTAGGGGTAAAACAAAATACCTGATCATAATACATTGCCATTTTGGTATTTTGCAAAAATTCTTCTGGATTGCTATTTTGTTCTAAAATTGAAAGTAATTCTCTAATCCAAGTATATTTGATTACATCTGAACTATCATCTTCGATGTTACGATTTTGTTTGTAGCGCCAATGAGCAGCTATACCAAGTTCCGCTATATCATGCATTTTCTGGGTTCTGATTTGCACCTCAACCTTTTGTTGCGATGGGCCAATTATCACGGTATGGAGGGATTGATATCCGTTATTTTTAGGAGTGCTAATAAAATCTTGAAAACTTTCTGGGACCATTTTATAGGTGGTGTGGATAATTCCCAGAGCTTTGTAACAGTCAGTAGTGCTATCAACAATTATTCGAAAAGCTACTATGTCTGATAATTGATCTATGTTTACATTCTTTTGTTTCATCTTCATCCAGGTGGAGTAAGGCGTCTTCTTTCTACCCAACACTTCCGCTTTTAAACCACCTTTTTCTAGAGTGTTGGTAAGTTCAGCGGCAACTCGGTTAATGAGCTGATCATCCTGACGAGTTGCAATCGATTCAAAACGATTAAGTATCGACTGCCTAATTTCTGGATTTAAAACCCTGAAACATATATCTTGCAACTCTATTTTAAGTTGCTGCACCCCTATTCTTTCAGCTAAAGGAGCGTATATTTCTAGGGTTTCTAATGCTATTCTTTTTCTTTTTTCGGGGCTACTGATAAAATCTATAGTACGCATGTTGTGCAGGCGATCGGCAAGTTTTACAAGTAATACTCTAATATCATCGCTTATTGCTATCAGAAACTTACGAAAATTTTCAGCTTGTCTTACATTTTCAACTTTAAATTTTATTTTTGTAAGTTTAGTAACCCCATCAACTAGTTTTGCTATTTCCTTACCAAAATGTCTCTCTATATCTCCCAGAGTAAGGTCCGTATCTTCAATAGTGTCATGCAAGATAGCTGTTATTATTGAGTCAGTATCCAGCTTCATCTCAGCAACTATTTCAGCTACTTCTAGTGGATGGTAATAATAAGGATCTCCAGAAGCTCTTTGCTGAGCACCGTGGTATTTGACAGCAATTTCCATAGCTTTTTGGACTTTTGCCTCATCTAAAGTGATACCATATGATTTGTATCTATCAATAATGTCCTGGAAATTTACCGTTTCATGAAATGTTTCCATCAACTATCTACACCTTATCCGAACTAAACGAGTTTATTACTTATAATTTATATTTTTCTTTTAATATATTCAATAATGTATTATGATCCTTCAGCTAGTATATAACAAATAAAATGTAAAGTAATGCTCTCTTCTATAAGAAATATTGCAATAATTGCACACGTAGACCACGGCAAAACAACCCTGATAGATACAATGCTTAAACAAAGCGGTATTTTTAGGGACAACCAAGAAGTAGCCGAAAGAGCTATGGATTCAAACGACCTTGAAAGAGAGCGTGGAATAACGATTTTAGCTAAATGTACTTCTATTACTTGGAAAGATACAAAAATCAATATAGTAGATACGCCAGGTCATGCTGACTTTGGTGGAGAGGTAGAACGTATTTTATCGATGGTAGATGGGGTAGCACTACTAGTTGACGCCGCCGAAGGACCTATGCCTCAAACAAAATTCGTACTCGGAAAAGCTTTGAAACTTGGGCTAAAGCCAATCGTAGTGATTAACAAAATTGACCGCAGCGATGCCAGAACAGAAGAAGTTTTAGATGAAATATTTGAGTTATTTATCGCTTTGGATGCAACTAACGATCAACTTGATTTTCCAATCATTTACGCTTCTGGAAGAAGCGGATGGGCTGTGCGAAACTTAAACGACCCACGAGAGGATGTCTCTGCTCTTTTTGATGTTGTTCTAGAACACGTCCATAAACCAGAAGCAGATCCTGATACTCATTTTTCAATGCTGGTAACTACAAGAGAGTATGACAATTACTTAGGAAGAATATTAACTGGTAGAATCAAGTCTGGCACTGCGAAAATCAATGCGCCAATTAAAGTGATGAATATCGATAGCAAAGTGATTGAAACTGGCAGAATAACCAAAATGCTCACTTTTAAAGGTCTTGAAAGAATCCCTGTACAAACTGCCTTAGCTGGAGATATTATTGCAATAGCCGGGCTTGAGACCGCAAGCGTTTCCGATACTATTTGCGCTTTGGAGGTTGAAGTCCCGTTAGCTGCCCAGGCTATAGACCCCCCTACTCTTTCGATGATATTTTCCATTAATGACTCCCCGCTTGCTGGAAGAGAAGGTGATAAGTTAACTTCTAGGGTCTTAAGAGCAAGGTTGCTGCGTGAAGCAGAAGGAAACGTGGCTATAACTATTTCCGAAACTACTCAAACCGATTCTTTCGAGGTAGCTGGCCGAGGAGAGTTACAACTGGGTGTTTTAATTGAAACAATGCGTAGGGAAGGTTTTGAATTATCTATTAGCCGTCCGACCGTGCTTTATAAAAATGATGAAGTAGGAGGACGCTTGGAACCTATGGAAGAAGTGCAGATAGATGTTGATTCTGAGTTCGTTGGTTCGGTTGTTGAGTCGATGAATCTTAGGAAAGCTCAGATGACGGATATGCGAACTACTGGAGCTGGAAAGACGCGTCTATTGTTTATTGCTCCATCAAGGGGGCTTATAGGATACCATGGTCAGTTCTTAACAGAAACCAGGGGCACTGGTGTTATGAGCAGGGTCTATCACTCTTATGGACCTTATTGCGGTAAGATAGAGGGTAGGAGAAATGGTGTACTGATTTCTACTGAAGATGGAGATTCAGTAGCTTACGCATTATGGGGTCTTGAGGATAGAGGGCAGATATTTATTAAACCTGGTGTTCCTATCTATAAAGGCATGATTGTTGGGGAGCATAACCGCGATAATGATTTGGAAGTTAATCCTCTAAAATCTAAGCAATTAACTAACATTAGGACAACTAGTAAAGACGAAGCAATACGCTTAACCCCTCCAAGGTTAATGACTTTAGAGCAAGCTATAGCTTATATCGAAGATGATGAAAGGGTTGAAGTAACTCCAAAATCAATTAGGTTGCGTAAGTTATACCTTGATCCTAATGAAAGAAAAAGAATGTCTAAAAAGATCTAATTTTTAGGTTTATTTAATTGATAAATATAAAAATACGTATTTAAATTTATGGAACAGTTATCAAAACAAGATCAAAATATTCCTTACATAAAATCGAAAGTATTTTTGCCGGAGGTTACAGTAAGAGCGGTAGTAATTGGCATAATTTTGGCAGTGATTTTTACGATGTCTAGTCTTTATGTGGGGTTAAAATTTGCTCGTACCGTTGCTGCTTCAATTCCAGCTGCTTTAATTTCATTGATGGTTTTCAAGGCTTTTAAGAAAAGCACCATATTAGAAAATGTTATTGTACAAACCATCGCCTCTGCTGGTGAAAGCGTGGCTGCTATGGCGGCATTTTGTATTACTGCTATTTTGTTATCTGGTTATTGGCAGGAATTCAGATATCTTGATACGATGCTTATATTAGGGCTTGGTGGAGCGCTTGGGGTATTTATTTCTATTCCTTTGCGCAAGATAATGATTGTAGAAGAAAAAATGCCTTATCCGGAGGGCATTGCGGTGGCGGAAGTTCTCATTTCAGGAGAGAAAAAAGGAAATGCTACTAAGCTTCTGTTAAAAGGTTCATTTATTTCTGCCTTTGTCACTATTGCTCAAAGCGGTTTTAAACTTGGTTCTGATTTTATAATTTATGGAACGAAAGCTTTTGGAACTGTGTTTGGTCTAAGCGTTTCTTTATCTCCGCTATCAATTGGAGCGGGTTATATAATAGGCATAGGCAGTAGTGGAATAATGTTGATAGGTGCGTTAGTTGCGAATTTCATTGTTTTGCCGTATTTAGGTATTTTTTATGAGGGTGAAGTTACTGCAATAACAGACACTATACCGTTATTGGTAACTCTGCAGAAGCAATATCTAAGATATATTGCAGTTGGTATGATGATTGCTGGGTCTTTATGGTCCTTAGTTGCTATTGCTCCTGCTGTAAAAAATGCTATTATTCTTGGCATTGTTGGTTCTACAAGAGTTAATAAAGAAAAACCTATCAGAACAGAACATGATATTCCTGGAGTAATATCTTTAATAGGGATAATTTTGATATCAGTTTGTATAGGAGTATTATTTTATAATATGCTAGGAGAAACAACTTTTTCTAGTTCTTACAAGTTGGCTATCACTATTGCTATAACTTTTGCTGTGGTGATAACTGGTTTTGTGATGGCCTCTGTTTCTTCTCAGCTTGTTGGTATACTTGGAACAACATCTTTACCTGCTTCTGGACTCTGTTTAGCAACCATTATCCTGTTTGCCTCTATTGCATCTCCTATGCTAATTGCCGGTGGTAAAAACCATGTAACTGAGATAACGATGGTTGGAATGACTTTGATATTTACCTCTGTTGTTGGAGCTGTGATGGTTTTGGGCGGAGATAATATGCAAGATTTAAAAACTGGTTACTTGGTTGGTTCCACTCCTTGGAAGCAGCAAATGGTTTTGGTTATTGGGGTTGTAGCATCTGTAATTACCACGCCTTTCGTTTTACAAACAATGTTTGAAGCTTATGGAATTGGAGACATGCTACCTCGCCCGGATATGGATCCGACGAAAGCTCTTTCTGCTCCTCAAGGTATGTTGATTTCTTCTGTAACAAAGGGGCTATTTACTGGGCAGATGCCTTGGCATTTAATTACTAGCGGTATGAGTATTGCTGCCATTGTAGTTGTTATTGATTTAGTGATTTCTAGGTGTTCAAGCAATCTGAAATTACCGATAATGACCTTTGCTGTGGGTTTTTATTTACCTATAGGAATTTCTGTAGCATTCTTCTGCGGAGGAGTTATCAGAGCTATAGTTTCTAAAAAAACTAGTAAAAGTGATGCACAAGAAAATGGCGTGATGATGGCCTCTGGTTTCATTGCTGGTGAAGCTGTGATGGGAGCCTTACTTAGCATACCTTTTGCGGTTTATAAAGATACGAATATCTTAGCTATTCCTTTAGGATTAAGTGGATTGCAACAGGATCTGATGGGTGTAGCGTTTTTTGTTCTCTCTGCTTGGCTTTTTCTTAAAATTAGCACCAAGACATGATGCTACTCTAAATATGATGCTACTCTAAATTTTAACTCATAATAATTGGCTAGATAAGCCCCCCCTGCAAGGCATTACTTCCGGCAAAGGGAATAATATGAATGAGGGTGGGAATGAGGGAAATAACTTTAATATATTTATTTCGGGATCCTGAAACGAGTTCCACAGGTGTCCGGGAAAAAAGCATCAAAAGCCCGCAAAAGAAAATTGATAGTGGTATTGAGAAATATTTGTTTTTATTGGTGGTTTTAAGGGTGTATGATTAGAAAAAATCGCTCCTCTAATCCAAGATAATAAATCAATAGTTCTAGAGAAAACTCTGCAAAGTTTTTTAAACATACCAATTAATACATAAACTATGATAGCAACATAAATTTGTACTTTGATGGCGTTTTCGTTTTCTGATAAAAATGTTGTTAGTTTTAAATTTTGTTTTAACCATTTAAATAACAGCTCAATACCCCAACTTTGCTTGTAATATGCGGCTATTTCATCAGCGCTTGCTTCAAGTAAATTACTAATAAAATAAAAACTCCTTTTCTTTTCTTGGTCGTATAGCTCGACCAACCTCAATGACTTTCCTGCTAGTAAATTTATCGCACCACTTCTTGGAATTTTATTTGTAAGTTCTATGATCTTATCACTGACTATATTTTCTCCACATCCTTTAATTGGGAGCTCTTCTGTAACCTTAAAAGCTGTATTCTTTTTGATACGGGACACAAAATATGAACCAATCGAATTTATCTCATTCCACCAATTAAAATGCAAATAACCCTTATCAAATACATAAACCTTACCTCTTTCAAGCTTTAATTCTTTAGCCTCTGTTATATCATTAACATTGGTATTAGTAATTGATGCAGATTCTATTACTTTGCTATTTGCACCATATTGTATATGCAACTTCAAGCCCTTGCCATGCCTTGTTTTTGTTGCGTTTGTCCACTCCGAACCTCGGCCATCTACTCTTATGATGCTAGAATCTAGTAGGCTCACTACTTCATTCAAAACTGACTGCCTTGCCCTTTAATTAATTTTGTTGCAATCTCTCTAAAAACATCGCTTTTCCTATTCTTGTTTGCGTCTGACAACGTTGATCTTTTTATGACATTTGATCTTAAGTGATAATGGCACTGACTTTTTGCATTAAATCTAATTTCTAAATCTCTTAAACTTCTACAATTACCTAATTGGCTAAAAATCATCGCTACAAGATGCTTCCACGTCCCAAATCCTTTACTATATTTATCGCTTTGGTGCTTTTCTACCGCTTTTGTTACTATCCCTCTATCTAGAAGTTTCAATATCTCACTGAATGTGCTATTTTTATACATGTCATAAGTCCTTTTTTAAGTTGTTCTAACACGTATTATACCTGAACTTTAGGACTTATGTCACTTATATCACTTCTCTTTCCTTTTTTCCCGGACACCTGTGGAAATAAATTCGGGATGACAGATAAAAACAGCTCTGAGGCTGGTTTACAAAAACGCATTATTGATGAGGTGGCATGACTTTATTTTCCCCGTTAATAACAATCTTCTTTGTCATATTAGTTGGCATATTTTGTTATAAAAAAGAGATATTTAATAAAACGCAAATAGATGGTTTTGAACTGCTGTTATTCAAGATCATTATGCCGTCTTATTTATTTGCAGCTACTTATAAAAATGACTTATCTACACTTTTAAATACGGAGTATATTGCAGCCTATTTGTTAACGTTTGGAATTTTAGCGCTTATCGTTACAGTTCTTTTCATTAAAAACTTATCACCTATAGCAATTTGCATGAGAATCTTAGCTGCGTCTTATGTGAATGCGGCAATATACACATTGCCAGTTATTACCATTTTGCTTAAAGACGAGGCAGCAGCCATTATTGGAAATATAATACAGGTTATTGTTATACAACCTATTTTCATTATATTGCTCAATACGATAAAACATAAAGAAAAATCATTGATCAAAAAAATCGTTAGCGTTATTACGATGCCTCTCATCATCATGCCAATAATAGGAATATTACTTAATTATCTGAAAGTCGCATTACCTACTCCCATAGTCGATGCGATATCTCAAATTGGAAGCGGCGCATCGGGCCTAGCTTTATTTACATTTGGTCTAACTTTAGGTGCAACAAAGATCACAGCACAATGCTTGAAATTTGATTTGCTAAGCGTTGTGTTAATAAAGAGCCTAGTTCATCCATTAGTCGCAATAGTTATTGCATATCTTATGAACTTGGAAAGTTATTGGTTTCATTCTTTGGTTATAGCGGCGTCAGCACCTACTGCATTTGTGGTTTATCTGATTTCTAAGCAATTTTCTACGGAAGAAGAATTAGTGAAGAAAGTGGTTGCGCTTAGTTCTGTGGTGGCAACGATATCGCTTGTACTTATAACGATGATCATTGGGTAAAAAAGAAAGATTAGCAATTGGGAAAACTTCGAAAATCCACCGCAAGCTATACATTTACTAACACGTCAAACATTCTTCATAATCTGCCTTTTGAGATTCCGAGTTTGATGCTTACGCATAAAATATGTAAATATGACATATTTCTTGTTAGAAGGATAGTGGAAACTATGTAACTTATGTGGACATGACATATGCGATTTGCGATAAATTTCACCACTATTGGAACATAATATGCTCCTTAGGTATCGAAATTTGAAACCTAGAGGACATGATAGATAGCACCGTCAAATGCTCAAGAAGCTAAAAACATCATCTTGAGCATTTATTGTTGACTTAGTATCATGCTCGAGATAAGATATAAAGCATCTTAAGCATAATAGAGGTTGCTATGTCGAATCCAGTATTTATTGGCCGAAAAGCCGAACTAGAGCGGCTAAAAGCTCTGTATAAAAAGAAAACATCCAGCCTTGTCGTCGTAAAAGGACGAAGAAGAATTGGAAAAAGCAGGCTTATAGGGGAATTTGCTAAAATATCTAGCGCTCAAACATTTTGGAGTTTCGCAGGTCTTGCGCCAGAAGATGGCATTTCCGCTGGGCAGCAAAGGGATAATTTTGCACGGCAACTCGCATTGATGCTCAAAATCCCACCCATGACTTTCCTAGATTGGAGCGATGCCTTTGAGCATTTGAGCCTCCATATTAAGCCGGGGGATATCATCCTGCTTGATGAAATTTCGTGGATGGGATCAAAAGACCCGAGCTTTATTCCGAAACTTAAAGCCTGGTGGG
>Ga0209812_10002555_pt1 | contig 10773 bp, 8 predicted proteins | sample JI71714BDNA_FD_187502 | JGI IMG/M metagenome (GOLD analysis project Ga0209812, IMG submission 187502) | Wastewater effluent complex algal communities from Wisconsin, to seasonally profile nutrient transformation and Carbon sequestration -... | ecosystem: Engineered > WWTP > Effluent > Algae...
GCGGCCTTGGCCGCGGCTTCGGCGGCGGCGGCCTCGGCGGCCTCACGCGCCAGGCGCTCCTGCTCCTCGCGGCGGCGGCGCGCCTCGGCCAGCTCTTCTTCCTGCTTGCGGATGGCCTCGGCCTGCGCACGCGCTTCCTCCTCGCGGCGCTGCAGCTCGAGCTCTTCCTCGCTCGGGCCCGTCGGCTCTTCGGCCACGGGCGCGTCGTCGCGCTTGATGAAGGTGCGCTTCTTGCGCACCTCGACCTGGATCGTGCGCGCACGGCCGCTGGCGTCGGCCTGCTTGATCTCGGTCGAGGTCTTCTTGACGATGGTGATTTTCTTGCGCTCGGCGCCGCCGGCCGTGCCGTGCGACTGGCGCAGGAACTCCAGCAGCCGTTCCTTGTCGGCTTCGGTGAGCGCGTCGTCCGGCGACTGCTTGCTCACGCCTGCCGACTGCAGCTGCTCGAGCAAGGCCGCCGGCTGGCGGTTGAGCTGCTGGGCGAGCTGAGCGACGGTGGTCACGGCCATGGGTGGGTTTTCCTCGGGGTATTGCTTGCGGGCGGGTGGTGGCGTGGTTCAGGGGCGGCGCGTTGGCGCGCTCAGGTGTTGAACCAGTGCTCCCGCGCCTTCATGATCAGCGTCTTGGCCTGCTCTGCGTCGACACCGGTCATCTCGGTCAGCTCGTCGACGGCCAGGTCGGCCAGGTCGTCGCGCGTGTGGATGCCGCCTTCGGCCAGCTGGGCGATCAGCTCGGGCGTCAGGCCTTCCAGGTCGCGCAGGTCCTGCGAGACCTCCTCGACCTTCTCCTCGCGCGCGATCTCCATCGTCAGCAGCGCATCCTTGGCGCGCTTGCGCAGCTCGTGCACCGTGTCCTCGTCGAAGGCCTCGATCTCGAGCATCTCCTGCAGCGGCACGTAGGCCACCTCTTCCAGGCTGCCGAAGCCCTCGGCGATGAGGATGTCGGCGACCTCCTCGTCGACGTCGAGCTTCTCGACGAAGAGCTTGCGCACCGAGTCGCTTTCCTCGGCCTGCTTGGCCTGGGATTCCTCGGCGGTCATGATGTTGATGCGCCAGCCGGTGAGGTCGGACGCAAGGCGCACGTTCTGGCCGCCGCGACCGATGGCGATGGCGAGGTTCTCCTCGTCGACCACCACGTCCATGGCGTGGCGCTCTTCATCGACGACGATGCTCACCACGTTGGCCGGCGCCAGTGCGCCGATGACGAACTGTGCGGGGTCGTCGGACCACAGCACGATGTCCACGCGCTCGCCGGCGAGCTCGTTGGTGACGGCGTTGACGCGCGAGCCGCGCACGCCCACGCAGGTGCCGATGGGGTCGACACGGCGGTCGTGGCTGACCACGGCGATCTTGGCGCGGCTGCCGGCGTCGCGGGCGCAGCTCTTGATCTCGAGCAGGCCCTGCTCGATCTCGGGGACTTCCTGCGCGAACAGCTCCTTCATGAACTCGGGGCTGGAACGCGACAGCATGATCTGCGCGCCACGCTGTGTGGGGTCCACGCCCAGGATCACGGCGCGCACGCGGTCGCCCGAGCGCAGGTTCTCCTTGGGGATCATCTCGGTGCGCTTCAGGCGCCCCTCGACGCGGCCGCTCTCGACGATGATGTCGCCCTTGTCCAGGCGCTTCACCGTGCCGACCATGATCTTCTCGCCGCGCGAGAGGAAGTCGTTGAGCAGCTGCTCGCGCTCGGCGTCACGGATCTTCTGCAGGATCACCTGCTTGGCGGCCTGCGCACCGATGCGGCCAATGGTCACCGACTCGACGGCTTCCTCGATGTAGTCGCCTTCTTCGATGTCAGGGATGCGTTCCAGGGCCTCGGACAGCAGTTCCTCGGCATCGGGGTTCTGCAGGCCGGCGGAGTCGGGCACCACGAGCCAGCGGCGGAAGGTTTCGTACTCGCCGGTCTCGCGGTCGACGGCGACACGCATGTCGACCTCGCCACCGTGCAGCTTCTTGCTGGCCGAGGCCAGCGCGGCCTCGACGGCGCCGAAGACGACTTCGCGGTCCACGGTCTTCTCGCGCGAGATCGCGTCCACCAGCATCAGCATTTCGCGGTTCATCGGTTCTTCAGCCTTTCGTCATCTCGGACGCGGTCTCCGGGGCGGGCCCGGGTGCGCTCTCGTTCGGGGATTCGGGGTTCGATTCGGCCGCCGGCCGGGCCTTGCGGCCCTTGAAGTCGAGCACCGGCACGAGGCGGGCCTCGCGCACCTCGGCGAGCACGAAGCCGAGCTGCTGCTCGGCCGTGCCCTTCTTGAAACTCAGCGTGTAGGCGCCCTCGGCCTCGGCCAGGCTCAGCACGCCTTCCCAGTGCTTGCGGCCCTCGAAGGGCTCGCGCAGCGTGATCTTCACGGCCTGGCCTGCGAAACGGCGGTAGTCGGCGTCGTGGCGCAGCGGGCGGTCGAGGCCGGGCGACGAGACCTCCAGGCGCGCGTACTCCAGGCCTTCCACCTCGAGCACGTACTGCAGCTGGCGGGTGACGGCCTCGCAGTCCTCGACGGTGATGAACTCGCCGGCATCGGGCGCCCCCGGCGCGCCGTACACACGGCCCGGGATGCGGTCGATGGTCACGCGCAGCAGGCCGCGGCCGGCGCGCTCGACGTCGATGAGGTCGTAGCCCAGGCCCTGCACGGTGCTGGTGATGGCCTGCTGCCAGCCCTGGCGCGCCGGCGCCTCGGTGACGGCATCGAGCACGGGCAGCGCACGCGCAGGCCGCGCCGGCCGGCCAGCACCCGTGGTGCCGCCGCGCCGCTCGCTGCGCGCGCTTGTTGCGCCCTTGGAGCCTTGAGTGCCTTTGGTGCCCGGTGCACGCGATGCGCCCGCGCTCTGGCCTCTGGCCTTGCTGCCGCCCGACTTCAAACGATGAGTCCCGATCCCGCTGCTCCCGCAGCATCTCGGCGCTGCGCCATCCGCCGGGCGCGCCGCCAAGATCCCTCACCCGGGCCGCGCGGGGTGTTCACCCTGCATGGAGCAGCCCCGGTGCCGATCGAGCAAAAAAAATGGGCTGGTTGTTCCCCCGCCCACGCGACCTGTGTTTGAGCACAAACACCCGGAAAAACCGGAGTATAGCCGTGAAGAAGGCCACAGGCAACGCCCCGCGGCCGGCACGCCCCGTGCATGCCAGAATCCGCGGCCGCCACGGGCCGGCGGCCCCGCAGCCACCCGCCCCCACCCACGACGACGGAGACTCCATGGGCTTTCTCGCCGGCAAGCGCCTCTTGATCACGGGCGTGCTGTCCAACCGATCCATCGCCTACGGCATCGCGCGCGCCTGCCGTGCCCAGGGCGCCGAACTCGCCTTCAGCTACGTGGGCGAGCGCTTCAAGGACCGCATCATCGAGTTCGCCAGGGAATTCGACAGCTCGCTGATCTTCGACTGCGACGTGGCGGACGACGCCCAGATCACGAAGATGTTCGCCGACCTCGCGCTGCATTGGCCGCAGTTCGACGGCTTCGTGCACTCCATCGGCTTTGCCCCGCGCGAGGCCATCGCGGGAGATTTCCTCGAGGGCCTGAGCCGCGAGGGCTTCCGCATCGCGCACGACATCTCGGCCTACAGCTTCCCGGCCATGGCCAAGGCGGCGCTGCCCATGCTCAAGCCGGGCAGCGCGGTGCTCACGCTCAGCTACCTGGGCGCCGAGCGCGCCGTGCCGGCCTACAACACCATGGGCCTGGCCAAGGCCAGCCTGGAGGCCAGCGTGCGCTACCTGGCGGCCAGCCTGGGCCCGAAGGGCATCCGCGCCAACGGCATCAGCGCCGGCCCCATCAAGACGCTGGCGGCCAGCGGCATCAAGGGCTTCGGCAAGATGCTCGAGGTGGTGGGCGCGCAGGCGCCGCTGGGCCGCAACGTCACCATCGACGACGTGGGCAACGCCGCGGCCTTCCTGCTGTCTGATCTGGCCAGCGGCATCACCGCCGAGATCACCTACGTCGATGGCGGCTTCGCCAAGGTGATGGGCCTGCCGCCCGAGGCCATCGGCTGAAGACGGCGCCCGGGCGTGCGGCGCGGCCTCAGTCGCGCACGCAGTCCACGGCGTAGTGCACGGTGCCGCCAGGGCCCTCTTCGGCCACCAGGCCGTGCACGTCGGTGGCAAAACCCGGGAAGCGCGCGTTGAAATCGCGCGTGAAGCGCAGGTAGTCGACGATGCGCTTGTTGAAGCGCTCGCCCGGCACCAGCAGCGGGATGCCGGGCGGGTACGGCGTCAGCAGCGCGGTCGTCACGCGGCCTTCGAGCTCGTCGATGGCCACGCGCTCGGTGCGGCGCTTGGCGATGTAGGCATAGGCCTCCGAGGGCGTCATCGCCGGCTGCAGGTCCGACAGGTACACCTCGGTCGTCAGGCGCGCGATGTCGCCCTCGGCATAGGCCTCGTGGATGGCCTGGCAGAGGTCGCGCAGGCCCATGCGCTCGTAGCGCGGGTGCGCGGCGCAGAACTCCGGCAGGATGCGCCACAGCGGCGCGTTGCGGTCGTAGTCGTCCTTGAACTGCTGCAGCGCCGTCAGCAGCGTGTTCCAGCGGCCCTTGGTGATGCCGATGGTGAACATGATGAAGAACGAGTACAGGCCCGTCTTCTCGACCACCACGCCGTGCTCGGCGAGGAACTTGGTGACGATGGACGCCGGGATGCCCGTCTTGGCGAAGCGGCCGTCCACGCCCAGGCCCGGCGTGATGATGGTGCTCTTGATGGGGTCGAGCAGGTTGAAGCCGTCGGCCAGCGGGCCGAAGCCGTGCCACTCCTCGTTGGCGTGCAGCAGCCAGTCGGCGGCGCGGCCGATGCCGTCCTGGGCCAGCGCGTCGGGGCCCCAGACCTGGAACCACCAGTCCTGGTCGAACTCCGCCTCCACCTTGCGCATGGCGCGGCGGAAGTCCAGCGCCTCGGCGATGCTTTCCTCCACCAGCGCGGTGCCACCGGGCGGCTCCATCATGGCCGCCGCCACGTCGCAGCTGGCGATGATGGCGTACTGCGGGCTGGTGCTGGTGTGCATCAGGTAGGCCTCGTTGAAGAGGTGGCGGTCGAGCTTGACCTCCTGCGAGTCCTGCACCAGCACCTGGCTGGCCTGGGAGAGGCCGGCCAGCAGCTTGTGCGTGCTCTGCGTGGCGTAGACCACCGCCTTCTTCGGCCGCTGGCGCTTCTTGCCCATGGCGTGGAAGCTGCCGTAGAACGGGTGGAAGGCCGCGTGCGGCAGCCAGGCCTCGTCGAAGTGCAGCGTGTCGACGTAGCCGTCCAGGCTGCCCTTGATGTCCTCGGTGTTGTAGAGCACGCCGTCGTAGGTGCTCTGCGTGAGCGTCACGATCTTGGGCTGCACGGTGGCTGGGTCGCGGTCCTGCAGCAGCGGGTGCGCGGCGATCTTGGCGCGGATGGTCTCCGGGCTGAACTCGCTCTTGGGGATGGGGCCGATGATCCCGTAGTGGTTGCGCGTGGGCGTCAGGAACACCGGCACCGCGCCCGTCATGATGATGCTGTGCAGGATGCTCTTGTGGCAGTTGCGGTCCACCACGACCACGTCGCCCGGGGCCACGCAGTGGTGCCACACCATCTTGTTGCTGGTGCTCGTGCCGTTGGTGACGAAGAAGCAGTGGTCGGCGTTGAAGATGCGCGCCGCGTTGCGCTCGGACGCCGCCACCGGGCCGGTGTGGTCGAGCAGCTGGCCCAGCTCCTCCACCGCGTTGCACACGTCGGCGCGCAGCATGTTCTCGCCGAAGAACTGGTGGAACATCTGGCCCACCGGGCTCTTGAGGAAGGCCACGCCGCCGCTGTGGCCCGGGCAGTGCCAGCTGTAGCTGCCGTCCTGCGCGTAGTCCATCAGCGCCTTGAAGAACGGCGGCGCCAGGCTGTCGAGGTAGCTCTTCGCCTCGCGGATGATGTGCCGTGCCACGAACTCCGGCGTGTCCTCGAACATGTGGATGAAGCCATGCAGCTCGCGCAGCACGTCGTTGGGCAGGTGCTGGCTGGTGCGTGTCTCGCCGTAGACGTAGATGGGGATGTCGGCGTTCTTCCAGCGGATCTCCTGGATGAACTTGCGCAGGTTCACCACCGCGGGGTCGAGCTCGGGGCCACCGGCGAACTCGTTGTCGTCGATGCTCAGGATGAAGGCGCCCGCGCGGCTTTGCTGCTGCGCGAACTGGCTCAGGTCGCCGTAGCTGGTGGCGCCCAGCACCTCGAAGCCCTCCTTCTGGATGGCATCGGCCAGCGCGCGGATGCCCAGGCCCGAGGTGTTCTCGGAACGATAGTCCTCGTCGATGATGACGATGGGAAAGCGGAAGCGCAGCATGGGCGGGGCCTGGCGTCGAAGGTGGGCACGGTGCGGCCGGGGGCCGCGCGAAGGCGCGCAGTGTAGGGGCCACTGGCCCAGGTGGCATGACGGCGCGCCTACACTGCGCCCGCCCGCGCTCCAGGGCGCCGCCGTCGAGGCGCCGGGGCGCGCGCCACGAGGAGTACACAAGCCCATGGATCTGTCGAGCTCGACGCTGTGGTGGCTGCTGGCCGGCGCGCTGGTGGCCGCCGAGCTGGCCACCGGCACCTTCTACCTGCTGATGGTGGCGCTGGGCGCCGCGGCGGGTGCGCTGGCGGCGCACGCCGGGCTCTCGGCCACGGCCCAGGTGGCCATCGCCGCGGTGTTGTCCTCAGGCGCCACGGCCGTGTGGCATTTCCGCCGCGCCCGCGCGCCGCGCAGCGCGCCGGCCGAGGCCAACCGCGACGTCAACCTCGATGTCGGCCAGCGCCTGCAGGTGCCCGAGTGGCAGCCCGACGGCTCGGCCCGCGTGAGCTACCGCGGCGCGATGTGGTCGGTGCGCTTCGGCGGCAGCGGCACGCCGGCCGCGGGCGAACACGTGATCGTGGCCGTGCAGGGCAGCGAGCTGCTGGTGCAACCCGCGCCGGCGCGCTGACCACCCTTCCCCTTTCCACCCCCACCCGCTGTTCACACCATGGAAATCGCGCTCATCGTCGCCGTCATCGCGGTGATCTTCATCGTCCGCACCTTCAAGATCGTGCCGCAGCAGAACGCCTGGGTCGTGGAGCGCCTGGGCAAGTACGACCGCACGCTCACGCCGGGGCTCAAGTTCCTGGTGCCTTTCATCGAGCGCGTGGCCTACAAGCACTCGCTCAAGGAGGTGCCGCTGGATGTGCCTAGCCAGGTCTGCATCACGCGCGACAACACGCAGCTGCAGGTCGACGGCATCCTGTACTTCCAGGTCACCGACCCCATGCGCGCCAGCTACGGCAGCAGCGACTACCTCATGGCCATCTCGCAGCTGGCCCAGACCACGCTGCGCAGCGTGATCGGCAAGCTCGAGCTCGACAAGACCTTCGAGGAGCGCGACCTCATCAACGCCAGCGTCGTCAACTCGCTCGACGAGGCGGCCAGCAACTGGGGCGTGAAGGTGCTGCGCTACGAGATCAAGGACCTCACGCCGCCGGCCGAGATCCTGCGTTCGATGCAGGCGCAGATCACGGCCGAGCGCGAGAAGCGCGCGCTGATCGCGGCCTCGGAAGGCCGGCGCCAGGAGCAGATCAACATCGCCACCGGCGAGCGCGAGGCCTTCATCGCGCGCTCCGAGGGCGAGAAGCAGGCCGAGATCAACAACGCCCAGGGCCAGGCCGAGGCGATCAAGGCCGTGGCCGAGGCCACGGCCGAGGCCATCCGCAAGGTGGCCGCCGCCATCCAGGAGCCCGGCGGCGAGCAGGCCGTGCAGCTCAAGGTGGCCGAGAAGGCCGTGGACGCCTACGCCAACCTGGCGCGGGTCAACAACACCATGATCGTGCCTGGCAACATGACGGAGGTGTCGGCCCTGATCGGCACCGCGATGTCGCTGCTGGGCAAGGGCACGCCCGCGGGCAAGTGAGGCCATGAGCTCCGACGCGCGCGACCGCGCCCTCAACGTGCTGGGCACGGCCCTGGTGCCCTGCGGCTACGACCCCCTGACCGGCTGGTACCGCGACGGCTGCTGCCACACCGACGCGCAGGACCACGGCAGCCATGTCATCTGCGCACGCGTGACGGTGGAGTTCCTGAACTTCCAGATGGAGCGTGGCAACGACCTCATCACGCCGCGCCCCGAGCACCGCTTCCGCGGCCTGAAACCCGGCGACCGCTGGTGCGTGTGCGCGCTGCGCTGGCGCGAGGCCTATGAAGCCGGCTGCGCGCCACCCGTGGTGCTGGAAAGCACCCACGCGCGGGCGCTGGACTTCGTGCTCATCGAGTGGCTGCGCCGGCACGCGGCGGCCCCTTCGGCCCAAGGCTAGAATCGCGGCCGCACTGCGGCAACAGCGGTGCATCCGGACAGGTGGATGAGCGGTTTAAGTCGCACGCCTGGAAAGCGTGTGAGGGTTAACAGCCCTCCGCGGGTTCGAATCCCGCCCTGTCCGCCAGCACCCTGGCCCGAACCGCGCCACGACGAGCACCTCTCCGAGGTGCGATACACCCGCCCTGGCACCTGGGTGTGCCTGCTTCGGAACTCCTAAATCCGACCGTTAGGGTCGACGGGCTCCGAGTGTCGCGCTCCTCCCGTTCTGCCCCTTTCACTCGCGCACGAAGCGCAGCTCGCGGCCCGCCTGGGTCAGCCACAGCGCGGGTGACGGGTCTCCGGCCTCGAAGCGCAGGCTCAGGGCCGCCACGCGGGCCACGAAGCTGCGATCGCCCTGGGCAAAGAGCTCGAACTCCGCCTGCCCCGTGGCCTGCGCGAACAGGCGGGAGCCCTCGGCCCGCAGCGTCAGCCTGAAGGCCGGGTTCAGGGCATAGACCCCGACCAGCGGCAGCAGCGCCGCGGGTGGCAGCACCCGGGCAGCGGGCTCGTCGCCCGTGCGCACGAAACGGATCTGCTGGCCGCCCTGGTGCAGGACCAGGGCAGGTGGCACCCCGTCAGCCCCTTCGAACACCAGCTCGAGCACCGCAACGCGCGCAAAGAAGCGCCGCGCATCCCGCGCGAACAGCTCGAACTCCCCCTGGCCGCTGGCCTGGGCGAACAGCTGGCCGCCACGGGCACGCACCACGATGGCGAACTGCGGCGACACGGCATAGACACCGGCCAGCGGCGCCAGCGCTGCTGCGCCCACCACCGCCGCCGGCAGTTGAGCCTGGCGCTGCTCGGCCGCCAGATCGCGCAGCGGCGAGCGTGTGTCCACCAGGTGGCGGGCGAGGTCGGTCACCGGCACGGCGGCGTTGGCCAGCACCAGACCACCGCGGCCCTGCGCCAGCGCCAGCCACAGCGAGCTGGACGCACCCGCCGTGCCGCCGTCGTGCGTGGCCAGCGGGCCATCGGGCCCCGACAGGAGCATCCAGCCCAGGCCCATGGCCACGCCGGGGCCCGGGCCCAGCGGGCTGTGGGTCTGCAGCGACAGGGTGAGCGCCTCGCGCAGCGGATGCCCGCCACGCCCCAGCACGACCTGGCCAAAGCGCGCCAGCTGCGCGGCCGACAGGCGCAACGCACCCGCGCCGGCCGTGGCGGCGCTGAAACCCCAGGCCGGCACCGGGCGGCCCTGGGCGTCGTGGCCCGGGGCCAGGGCCAGTGTTTCGTCAACGCGCAGGCCCAGCGGCTCGAACAGGCGCTGCGCCACCAGCTGCTCGAACGGCAGGCCGGCCCGGCGCGCCAACAGCCAGCCCAGCAGGCCGAAGGCGAAGTTGCTGTACTCGAAGGCTTCGTCGCGGCCACGGGTGGGCCGCCAGTCGCGCAGGGCCTCGCGCAGCGCGGCCTCGCCGTAATCGACGTAGGGGTCGGCCTCCCGGGCCGGGCGCAGGTTCGGGGGCAGCCGCGGCAGCCCGCTGCGGTGGGTGGCCAGGTCAACCAGGCGCAGGGGCTGGCCGCGGCCATCGCGCAGCGGGTGATCGAGCCCATCCTCCACCGCGTCGGCCAGCGCCACCTCGCCCCGGCGCACGGCCTCGGCGAGCAGCACGCCGACAAAGACCTTGGTGATGGAGCCGATCTCGAAGCGCTGATCCTCGGCGCTGACGGCCGCCGCGCCGGGCCGCTGCGCCGCCGCCAGCGCCACGGGGCCGCTTGCGCCGAACCGCGCCGCCACCAGGCCAACGCCCTCGTGGCGAAGCCGCTCCAGCAACAGGGCGGCCATGGTGGCATCGGAGGTCGTCGTCATGCCGGTCTCCCGCGGTGAACCCTGGGCACGCCCGCGGGCCAGCGGTGCGAGCAGGCCCGCCGCCACCAGCACGCGCCGCTGCGGCCTCATGCCCGTTTCGCGGCCAGCGCCTGGCCGTACAGGGCCAGGTACTCGCGCGCCGGCTGGCCCCAGGCCAGCGGCTGCGACATGCCACGCTGCATCACGGCCTGCCAGGGCCTGCCCGCTCGCCGCAGCGCCAGGGCCCGCGACACCGCCTGCAGCAAGGCGCGCGGCGTGGCGGCGTCGAACAGCACGCCGGTGGCGGTGCCGGCGGCGAGGTTGGCCTCGTCGGCGTCAACCACCGTGTCGCCGAGCCCGCCCACGCGCCGCACCAGCGGCACCGTGCCGTAGCGCAGGCCGTACATCTGCGTCAGCCCGCAGGGCTCGAAGCGCGAGGGCACGGCGATCATGTCGGCGCCCGCCACCAGCCGGTGCGCACGCGCCTCGTCGTAGCCGATGTGCACCTGCACGCGCCCCGGGTGCGCCTGCTCGGCCATGCGGAAGGCGGCTTCGAGTGCCGGGTCGCCCGTGCCCTGCACCGCCAACTGCACGCCCTGCGGCAGCAGTTCGGGCAAGGCGGCCAGCAGCAGGTCCATGCCCTTCTGGGCCGTGAGGCGGCTCACCACCACCAGCAGCAGCGCATCGGCATCGGCTTGCAGGCCCAGCTC
>Ga0209812_10002559_pt1 | contig 10751 bp, 9 predicted proteins | sample JI71714BDNA_FD_187502 | JGI IMG/M metagenome (GOLD analysis project Ga0209812, IMG submission 187502) | Wastewater effluent complex algal communities from Wisconsin, to seasonally profile nutrient transformation and Carbon sequestration -... | ecosystem: Engineered > WWTP > Effluent > Algae...
GTGAAAGGCGTACCGTCGTGGAACTTGACGTTCGGGCGCAGCTTGAAGCGCCACAGCGTGGGCGAGACCTGCTGCCACTCGGTGGCCAGCGCCGGCACGATGGCCAGGGTCTTGTCGCGGGTGACGAGCTTCTCGTACACCTGCCCGTTCATCATGTTGGTCATGGACTCGTTCTGCGAGTGCGGGTCCATGGTCTGCGGGTCGCCCTGGCTGGCCCAGCGCAGTGTCTGCGCGAAGGCCTGCGGGGCGACGGCGAGCGCGGCGACCAAGGCGCTCGTGGTGATGAACTTCAGCATGCGGCCAGCTCCCGTGATTGGAATGTGGCCGCAGTGTAGGCAAGCCGCGCGGACGCGGCGACCGGGAAGGCCGAGTCAGGCGGCGGGATATCCCTCGTCGGCCAGCGCCTTCCTGACGGCATCGGGCGCCTGCGTGGTCTCGATGCGCACGGTGTGGCTGGGCAGGTCGCACTGCACCTGGGCCTGCGCGTCGAGCTTCATCACCGTGCCGGTGACGGTCTTCACGCAGTGGCCGCAGGTCATGTCGGGCAGGGTCAGTTCGATCATTCGGGGCTCCTTCGGGATGCACGATGGTGCAACGATAGACCTTGACACGATGGCAAGGTCAAGAGGCAGATCAAGTCCGAAAGTACTTGACCCTGACATCATGTCAAGGTCCAGACTGCCTCCATGAACACCGAAACCACCTTGTCCCTGCCCGTCGAGGGCATGACCTGCGCTTCCTGCGTCGGCCGCGTCGAGAAGGCGCTGGCCAAGGTGCCGGGCGTCGCCCGTGCCACGGTCAACCTGGCCACCGAGGCGGCGGCCCTGTCGCTGTCGCAGCGCGTGCCCATGGCCGCACTCACCGCCGCCGTCGAGAAGGCCGGCTACGCCGTGCCGCACGACGAGGCCGAGATGCGCATCGAGGGCATGACCTGCGCCAGTTGCGTGAGCCGCGTCGAGCGCGCGCTGCTGGCCGTGCCCGGCGTGCTGGCGGCCACCGTGAACCTGGCCACCGAGCAGGCGCATGTGTCGCGCGTGCGCGGCACGGCCGGCGCCGCCGAGCTGATGGCCGCGGTACAGAAGGCCGGCTACGCGGCCCACCTGCTGAATGCCGATCAGCCGGCTGCGCCGCCCTCCGTGTCGCGCGACGGCTGGAAGGTCGCGCTGGCCGCGCTGCTGTCGGCGCCGCTGGTGATCCCCATGCTCGGCGACCTGTTCGGCCGCCACTGGATGCTCGACGGCTGGCTGCAGTGGCTGCTGGCCACGCCGGTGCAGTTCTGGCTCGGCGCACGTTTCTACCGCGCCGGCTGGAAAGCGCTGCGTGCTGGCAGCGGCAACATGGACCTGCTGGTCTCGCTGGGCACCAGCGCGGCCTACGGACTGAGCCTGTGGCTGTTGTGGCAAGCCGACGGCGCCATGGCGCACCTGTACTTCGAGTCGTCGGCGGTGGTGATCACGCTGGTGCTGCTGGGCAAGTGGCTGGAGTCGCGCGCCAAGCGCCAGACCTCGGACGCGATCCGCGCGCTGCAGGCGCTGCGCCCGGAGACGGCGCGCGTGCGGCGCGACGGCATCGATATCGACGTGCCGGTGGCCGAACTGGCGGTGGGCGACCTGGTCGTCGTGCGCCCCGGCGAGCGCGTGGCCGCCGATGGCCGGGTGGAAGATGGCCGCAGCCACGTCGACGAATCGCTGATCACCGGCGAGAGCCTGCCGGTGGCCAAGCAGGCCGGCGACCGCGTCACCGGCGGCGCGCTCAACGCCGAGGGCCTGCTGCTGGTGCGCACGCAGGCGGTGGGCGCGGAGTCCACGCTGGCGCGCATCGTGCGCATGGTCGAGTCGGCGCAGGCGGGCAAGGCGCCGATCCAGCGGCTGGTCGACCAGGTCAGCGCGGTGTTCGTGCCGGTGGTGGTGGGGCTGGCGCTGCTCACGCTGCTCGGCTGGGGGTTCGCCACCGGCGACTGGTCGGCCGGCGTGCTCAACGCGGTGGCCGTGTTGGTGATCGCCTGCCCTTGCGCGCTGGGCCTGGCCACGCCGGCGGCGATCATGGTCGGCACGGGCGCGGCGGCGCGGCGCGGCATCCTGATCAAGGACGCGCAGGCGCTGGAGATCGCGCATGCGGTGCGCGTGGTCGCCTTCGACAAGACGGGCACGCTGACCGAGGGCCGGCCGCGGCTGGCCGCGGCCGAACCGGCCGCCGATGCGGGCCTGACCGGCGACGCACTTGTCGCCCTGGCCGCGGCGCTGCAGTCAGGCAGCGAACATCCGCTGGCCGCGGCCGTGCTGGCAGCTGCGACGCAGCCCCTGGAGGCGGCTACCGAGGTACGGGCCCTGCCCGGCCGCGGCATCGCCGGCGTGGTCGACGGGCAATCACTGCAACTTGGCAGCACGCGGCTGATGGACGAGAGCGGCTTAGCCCGCGGCGCCCTCGAAGCACACGCGCTCGAACTGCAATCGGAGGGCCGCACGGTGTCGTGGTTGGCCGGCCGGCGCGGCGACGCGCCGTGGCGCCTGCTGGGCCTGCTCGCCTTCGGCGACACGCTCAAGCCGGGTGCCGCCGCGGCGATCGCCACGCTGCGCGGCCTGGGCCTGCGCACGCTGATGATCAGCGGCGACAACGCCGGCAGCGCCAACGCGGTCGGCCGTGCGCTGGGCATCGACGACGTGCGCGCCGAGGTGCTCCCGGAGCAGAAGGCCGGCCTGGTGGCGACGCTGCGCGCGGAGATCGCCGGCCGCGGCAAGGTGGCGATGGTCGGCGACGGCATCAACGATGCGCCCGCGCTGGCCGCTGCCGACGTGGGCATGGCGATGGCCGGCGAGCAGGGCGGCACCGACGCCGCGATGCAGGCCGCCGGCATCACGCTGATGCGCGGCGATCCGGCGCTGGTGGCGCAGGCGATCGACATCTCGCGCCGCACCTCGGCGAAGATCCGCCAGAACCTGTTCTGGGCTTTCTTCTACAACGTGGTGGGCATTCCGCTGGCCGCGTTCGGGCTGCTCAACCCGGTGGTGGCCGGCGCGGCGATGGCGATGTCCAGCGTCAGCGTGCTGACCAACGCACTGCTGCTCAAGCGATGGAGACCGAAGGCATGAACATCGGCGAAGCCGCGAAACAATCGGCCGTGTCGGCCAAGATGATCCGCCACTACGAGGAGCTCGGCCTCTTGCCCAAGGTGCCGCGCACCGAGTCGGGCTACCGGCAGTACGACGCGGCCACGGTGCACACGCTGCGCTTCATCCGCCGCGCGCGCGATCTCGGCTTCGGCCTGCCGGAGATCGAGACGCTGCTCGGCCTGTGGCACAACCGCCGGCGCAGCAGCAAGGATGTCAAGCGCATCGCGCTGGAGCATGCGGCCGACCTGCAGCGCCGCATCGAGGAGATGCGCGCCATGCAGCGCACGTTGCAGCACCTGGCGCACGGCTGCCACGGCGACGAGCGGCCCGAGTGTCCAATCCTCGACGACCTGGCCGGCGGCCGCGCGGCCTGATCAGGACTTGCCGAGCTTCCTGAGCACTTCGGGGCCGGCCCACAGCTCGTCGAGGTGCGGGAACTTCCACTGCGCGTTGCTTTCGCGCGCGACGATGCCATCGCTGCAGGCAGGAGACGACAAGTCGAGCAGTTCGATGGTGATCGGCATGTTCGACTTGGTCGAGAAGAACAGTTTCACCTTCGGCGCCACCAGCGAACCTTCGCTCTGCTCCACCACCACGCCGAGCCGGCCCGAGCGCATGCGCACCAGAGAGCCGATCGGGTAGATGCCCAGGCTCTTCACGAAGGCCTGGAAGATGTCGTTGTCGAACTGCCCGGCCCAGGAGGCCATGCGGGCAATCGACTCGGCCGGGTCCCAGCCGCTCTTGTAGGGCCGGTTCGAGGTGATCGCGTCGTAGACGTCGCACACTGCCCCCATGCGCGCCACCCGCGTCAGCGCGTCGCCGGACAAGCCGTGCGGGTAGCCCTTGCCGTCGGGCCGCTCATGGTGGTGCAGCGTGACATCGAGCGCGACCTCGCTGACACCCTTGCCTTCGAGCAGCAGTTCGTAGCCGTGCTGCGGGTGCGTCTGCATGATCGCGTACTCGGCGTCGGTGAGCTTGGCCGGCTTGTTCAGCACCTCCAGCGGCATCATTGCCTTGCCCATGTCGTGCAGCATGCCGGCCAGGCCGATCTCGCGCGCGCTGTTCTCGTCCATGCCGAGCTGGCGGCCCAAAGACACCATCAGCGCGCACACCGCCATCGAATGCATGTAGGTGTAATCGTCGTGCGTCTTCAGCCTCGCCAGGCTGACGATGGCCCCGGGGTTGCGCCACACCGACGAGGCGATCTCATCGACCAGCGGCAGGCACTTCTCGGTGTCCAGCGCGCGGCCCATGCGGGCTTCGGCGAATGGCGAGCTCACGGCCTCGCGCGACTGGTTGACCAGTGCCGAGGCGCGCTGCATCTCGGCCGCCATCGATGCGGACGGTTTCGGCTCGGCGGCCGGCGGAGCGGGTTCGGAGGGTGCGGGACGCTCGCTGCGTGACGAACGTGCGGCGGCGTCGCGGCGCGGTGCCACGCCAGCGGCCGAAGGCTCGACGTCACAACCCTTCACGACGTCGATCCAGACCTCGGTCACGGAGCTGGCGCGCAACTTCTCCAGATCCGCCGTGTCGCGCAGGATGAACTTGGTCCGCCAGAAGGGATGGTCGAGCCACGCGCCGCACATGGCATGCAGGTGCATGCCCAGCCGCAGTTCTTCGACGGGAATCTTCTTCAGCATGGAAAGGCTTCGGCCATCGGTGCCGTCATGTCTGAGTATCGGCCCGCACCGGGGTGACTTGAGCACCCCAGAACGCAGAAAGCCGCTGGAAACCAGCGGCTTTCTGCACGGCAGGAAAGCGATTCAGCGGAAGCGCGACTCCGGCACTGTCTTCAGGTCGGTGGGCAGCGAGGCGATGTAGCTGGCCATCTGCTTCAGTTCGGCGTGGCTGAAAGGCTTGGCCATGCCGGCCATGATCGCATTGCCGCGGCCGACCTGCGGGTTGCCCTCGGTCTGGTAGGCCTTCAGCGCCACGAAAAGGTAGTCAGCGTGCTGGCCCGCCAGCTTGGGGTAACTTGGATCGATCGGCTTGTTCAGGTTCTCGCCATGGCAGGACGCGCAGTTGCCCTTCTTGAGCAGTTCGGCCACGGTGGCCGGTGGCGTCGGCGCCGGGGCCGACTCGGCGGTCGCTGGGCCGGCCTGGGTGGAATAGAAGGCGCCCAGATCGGCCATGTCCTGCTCGGTCAGCGAAGCAGCGATGGCCTTCATGCTCGGGTGCTTGCGCTCGCCCTTCTTGTAGGCCGTCAGCGCACTGGTGATGTACTTCGCGCCCTGCCCGGAGATCATCGGCACCTTGTGGATCTCGGGGAAGCTGGCCTGGTAGCCGGGGATGCCGTGGCAGCCGATGCACATGGCAGCCTTCTTCGCGCCGGCCTGGGCATCCTGTGCCTGCGCGGCGGTGACGAAGCCGGCGGCGGCGGCCAGCGAGATCAGGGCGGAGAACACGTTCTTCATGGTGTCGAGGCAGGCAGGTTGGCGTGACAGCGCGCGATTATAGGGGGACCTTATACTGCCCTGAACATGAATCAAGACCGCCAAAGATGAAGTTCCAAGGCTCCGACACCTACGTCGCCACCCCGGACCTGATGCTGGCGGTCAACGCGGCGATCACGCTCAAGCGGCCCCTGCTCGTCAAGGGCGAGCCCGGCACCGGCAAGACGATGCTGGCCGAGGAAGTGGCCAGTGCGCTGCAGCTTCCGCTGCTGCAATGGCACGTGAAAAGCACCACCAAGGCACAGCAGGGCCTGTACGAGTACGACGCCGTCAGCCGCCTGCGCGACAGCCAGCTCGGCGACGAACGTGTCAAGGACATCCACAACTACATCGTCAAGGGCGTGCTCTGGCAGGCCTTCACCGCCGACCAGCCGGTGGCGTTGCTGATCGACGAGATCGACAAGGCCGACATCGAGTTTCCCAACGACCTGCTGCGCGAACTCGACCGCATGGAGTTCCACGTCTACGAGACGCGCGAGCTCGTCAAGGCGCGGCACCGGCCGCTGGTGTTCATCACCTCGAACAACGAGAAGGAGCTGCCCGACGCCTTCCTGCGCCGCTGCTTCTTCCACTACATCAAGTTCCCCGACGCCGACACGATGCAGAGCATCGTCGACGTGCACTTCCCGAAGCTGAAGAAGGAACTGCTCGCCGCCGCGCTGAAGAACTTCTACGACGTGCGCAACCTGCCGGGGCTGAAGAAGAAGCCCAGCACCTCGGAGCTGCTCGACTGGCTCAAGCTGCTGGTGGCCGAGGACATCCCGCTCGAGGCGCTGCAGAGCAAGGACGAGAAGGTCGCCGTGCCGCCGCTGGTGGGCGCGCTGCTCAAGAACGAACAGGACGTGTCGCTGTTCGAGAAGCTCGTCTTCATGCAGCGCCACAACCGCTGATGAGACCCGTCGAACCGGTCACGCTGGAACGCGCGCCGGTGCGGCTGGTGCCGCTGGGCCTGGAGCACGAGGACGGGCTCAAGCGTGCGGCGGCCGATGGCGCCCTGTGGAACCTGCGTGTCACCTCCGTCCCGGAACCCGAACAGACCCGCGCCTACATCGAGACCGCGCTGCAGGGCCGCGCCCAGGGCCACCGCTTCGCCTTCGCCGTGCTCGATTCGGCCAGCGGCGAGCTGATCGGCTGCACCAGCTACCACGACATCGTGCCGGCGGTGGAGCGCCTGGAGATCGGCTGGACCTGGTATGCCGCCAGCCGACAGCGCAGCGCCGTCAACACCACTGCCAAGCTGCTGCTGATGCAGCATGCCTTCGAGACGCTGGGCGCCCGACTCGTCGGCTGGCGCACCGACAACTACAACTTCGCCAGCCAGCGCGCCATCGAGCGCCTGGGTGCGCGCAAGGACGGCGTATTGCGTCACCACGCATTGCGTCGAGACGGCACGGTGCGCGACACCGTGATGTACAGCCTGGCCGCCGGCGAATGGCCGGAGGTCAAGGCGCACCTGCTCTGGCAGCTGACCCGGCCGCGCTGAGCAGATCGTTCGAGGAGGAGGCAGACATGGCGGTCGCCAGGAAGGCCATCACGGCCGAAGATCTGTGGAAATTCGAGCGCGCCGGCGGCATCTCGCTGTCGCCCGACGGCGCGCAGGCGGTGTGTTCGCTGCAGACCTTCTCGATGGAGGAGAACAAGGGCCAGTCGGCGCTGTGGCTGCTGTCCACCTTCGGCGGCGGGCCGCGGCGCCTCACGCAGTGCGGCGAGAAGGACGGCCAGGCCGCCTGGTCGCCCACGGGCGAGCGCATCGCCTTCGTCGCCAAGCGCGAGCAGCAGGGCAAGAAGGACGAGGCGCCGCAGCTCTACGTCATCGCACCCGACGGCGGCGAGGCGCGGCGCGTGAGCGACTACGCGCCCGGCATCGAGGCCTTCAAGTGGTTTCCGGACGGCCGGCGCATCGCCTTCGTCTCGTGGGTCTGGCCGGAGCTCAAGGGCAGCCAGGCGCAGGCGAAGCGCCACAAGGAGTTCAAGGAGCGCAAGGAAAGCGGCTACGCCACCAGCGAGGCGCAGTACCGCTACTGGGACCACAACGTGCCGATGGGCCGCGTCGCCCACCTGCACGTGCTGGACGTGGCCAGCGGCCGCGTCACCGACCTGTTCGAGGGCAGCGGCCTGGAGCTCTCGCGCGCCGAGCCCGATGCGAACACCTTCGACATCGCGCCGGATGGCAAGCGCATCGCCTTCGTGCACGACGCGGCGGCCGAGAAGCGCATGGACAACTGCAAGGTGCTGTCCGAGCTGAACCTGCGCACGCGGCGGACCGAGACCCTGGTGCACGACAAGGGCTGGGACCTCGAACACCCTCGCTACAGCCCCGACGGCCAGCGCATCGCCTTCGTCGCCAGCCACCAGGGCAAGAAGCACACGATGCCGGCGCAGCTCGCGCTGCTCGAGCGCGGCGGCCGCTGGCGCGTGCTCAGTGCCGAGTGGGACCACGCCGTGCACGGCCCGCTGCGCTGGGCCGACGACGGCCAGAGCGTGCACTTCACCGCCGAAGCCGAGGCACGCAACCACCTGTGGCGCTTCGAGCTGCGCAGCCGCAGCGCCACGCGCGTCGCGGCCGGCGGCTGGGTGCAGTCCTTCGACGTGGCGGCCGGCGTGGTCGTCTGCGCGGCCGATGCGATGGACCACCCGGCGCGCGTGCACGCGCATCGCGACGGCGAGCCGCCGCGGCGCCTGGAGCGCTTCAACGACGATTTGCTGGCCAGGCTCAAGTTCGGCACGCACGAGGATGTGCGCATCAAGGGCGCGCAGGGCGACGAGGTGCAGATGTGGGTGGTCTACCCGCCGGGCTTCGACGCGCGCAAGAAGTACCCGGTGCTGCACTCCATCCACGGCGGCCCGCATGCGGCCAGCGGCGACACCTTCCACTACCGCTGGAACAACCACGTTTTCGCCGCACAGGGCTACGTCGTGGCCTGCGTGAACTACCACGGCTCGAGCGGCTTCGGCTACGCCTTCCTCGACAGCATCACGCACCGCTGGGGCGAGCTCGAACTGCAGGACGTCGAAGCCGCCACCGACTGGCTGTTGAAGAAGCCCTGGGCGGACCGCAAGCGCGTGTTCGCCACCGGTGGCAGCTACGGCGGCTACATGGTGGCGTGGATGAACGGCCACGTGAAGCCTGGCCGCTACCAAGCCTACGTGTGCCATGCCGGCTGCTTCGACTGGGTGTCGATGTTCGCCGAAGACGCCTACACCTGGTTCCCGCGCGAGCTCGGCGCCTCGTACTGGGACGACATGGCCAAGGTGCATGCGCAGAGCCCGCACGCCTTCGCCGGCAAGATGAAGACGCCGACCCTGGTGATCCACGGTGCGCTCGACTACCGCGTGCCCGACGGCCAGGGCCTGGCCTACTACAACACGCTGAAGGCGCGCGGCGTGGATGCGCGGCTGCTCTGGTACCCGGACGAGAACCACTGGATCCTCAAGCCTCGCAACTCGAAGCTCTGGTACGCCGAGTACTTCGGCTGGTTGAAGCAGCACGACCCGGGCCGCGGCCGGGCACGGCGCTGATGCGCTAGCGCACCACCGAGACGCGAGGCGCGCCGGGCGGCGGTTCGACCTCCACGCGGTTGCGGCCGTTGGCCTTGGCGCGGTACATCGCCGCATCGGCGCGGGCCATCAGTGCGGACAGTTCGTCGGACGGTCCGGCCCATTGCGAGACCCCGAGCGACACCGTCAGCGGCACGGCGCGCTCCTGCCAGCGCGGCGGCAATGCCTGAGTGCGCTCGCGCAGCCGCTCGGCGACCTCCTGCGCCTGCGCCAGCGGCGTGCCGGGCAGCAAGACGATGAACTCCTCGCCGCCCCAGCGGCCGACGCGGTCGATGTCGCGCATCTGCGCGGACAGCAAGGTGCCCAGGTGCTGCAGCGCGCGGTCGCCGACGGCGTGGCCGTGCAGATCGTTGATGGACTTGAAGTGGTCGGCGTCGATCATCAGCACGGAGAACGGCTCGCCCAGGCGCCGCGAACGCTGCAGTTCGTCTTCGAGCGCCTCCTGGGCGGCGCGGCGGTTGAGCAGGCCGGTCAGCGCGTCGTAGCGAGAGGCGCGGCGCAGTTCGACCACGCCGCGCGTGACCACCAGCGCCACCAGCGTCAGCTGGAACACCAGCGCGAGCACCAGATAGCTGAACGCGGCGCTGACGTTCAGCGCGCTGTCGGCCGTCACCTCGGCGACGATGGTGCCGGGCGAGACCATCGCGCGCCCGGCGCGCAGGCCGAACACCAGCCCGCCCAGCAGCAGCGGCACCGACAGCACGGCGCCCCAGCGCAGCTCCATGCGGGCGCGCGCCTCGCGCTGCATGTCCCAGCCGACCGACAGGCACAAGGCCGACAGCGCGCCCGAGACGATCGCCACGCGCCAGGCGCCATTGGCCGGGTCCAACCCGTACCAGGTGGCGGCGCCGGCGGCGGCAAGCACGGCGGCATGCCATAGCCAGGGCCGCGGGCAAGCAAAGAAGGCCCACACGCCGCGCTGCAGCACCACCAGAGAAACCACGATGCACAGGTTGGCCAGCGCACGCAGCGGCTCGATGCCGGGCTTGACGGAGACCACGAACAGCACCAGCGAGACGGCGCTCAGCGCCGCGTACAGCGCCCAGTGCAGCGCCGCGCGGCGCGACTCGACCATCAGCGCGGCGCCGGCCAGCCAGCCGAAGGCCAGCACGGCCTGCTGGCAGGCCACCATCAGGAAGGCGATCTCGGTGGCGCTGAAACTGGGCATCGGCCGGCATTGTCGGGTCAGGTGCGACGAAGCGAAACACCTAGGGCGCCACGCAGCCCCGCCCGGGCGTGTATCCTCCTCGAACCGCCCTGCCCGAACGCCGGTTTCCCGATGCTGATCAACTTCTTCTACACGCTGCGCGCGGCCAAGCTGAAGGTCTCGGTCAAGGAGTACCTGATGCTGCTCGAGGGCCTGAAAGAGGGCGTGATCGACAACTCCGTCGACCAGTTCTACTACCTCGCGCGCACCACGCTGGTGAAGGACGAGGCCCAGTTCGACAAGTTCGACCGCGCCTTCGCCGCCTACTTCAAGGGCGTGGAGATGCTCACCGACTTCAGCCAGGAGATTCCGCTGGAGTGGCTGCAGAAGCACCTGGAGCTCGAACTCAGCGCCGAAGACAAGGCCGCCATCGAGAAGATGGGCTGGGACGAGCTGATGGAGACGCTCAAGAAGCGTTTCGAG
>Ga0209812_10002562_pt1 | contig 10744 bp, 8 predicted proteins | sample JI71714BDNA_FD_187502 | JGI IMG/M metagenome (GOLD analysis project Ga0209812, IMG submission 187502) | Wastewater effluent complex algal communities from Wisconsin, to seasonally profile nutrient transformation and Carbon sequestration -... | ecosystem: Engineered > WWTP > Effluent > Algae...
CGGCGGACCCGTCACCATCGGTGTCCAGCATCGCCTTCCGCGCCCGCGAGGTCAGATTGGCCTCGATGACCTTCCCCTCCCCCTTCACGGCAAAATTCCAGGCCGCGCCCTCGCCCGACCCCTTGTTGCCATTTGCTGCACCTGCGGCGTCCAGACCACCGGCCACAGCCGCCCGCACCTCGGCGACAGGCAATGCCTTCGTGGCGATCAGCGGCAGCAGGTCCGCCGCATAGGTCTTGTCCAGAAGCGCTGCGATCCGGGCGTCGTCCCCGGCCTCACCGGCCACGGCGGCGGCGTTTTCGCCTTCGGCGAGGGTCTTGACGATCTTGCAGCCCGGCAGGGCCAGCGCGGCCGCAAGGCACAGCGCAACGAAAACGGGTTTCATGGCGGTCTTCCAATCGTGAATCCGGCGCGCGCCAGGGAGCACGCGCGCCGGGTCGTCAGCCAGTCAGGATCAGGCGGTCAGCGCGAAGGTTTCCAGCTTCGCGGCATTGTCCGCGTTGATCAGGACGCAGTCCATCAGTTGCTTCTCTTCCATGCCAGTTGCACCCGAAGCGATGAACTTGTCCGCCTGCTCGACCGCCATCTGCGCCTGGGCATAGGCCGGCTGCAGCACGGTCGCCTTGATCCCGCCCTTCAGGATGGAATCGCGCACGTCGTTCGACCCGTCGAAGCCGACCACGATCACGTCGGTCCGGCCCGCAGCCTCAAGCGCCGCGTAGGCCCCCATTGCCATCGTGTCGTTGCCCGAGATCACACCCTTGATGCCAGGGTTGGCCTGCAGCATCGATTCCATCACGAAATAGGCCTCGGTCTGCGACCAGTTCGCGGTCTGGCTGGCGACCATCTTCAGGTCCGGATACTGGTCGATCACGTCGTGATAGCCCTTCGACCGGATGCCCGCGTTGGTGTCGGATTCCTTGCCGATCAGCTCGGCATACTCGCCCGCTTCGCCCATCAGCTTGACGAATTCTTCCGCGCCCAGCTGCGCGCCCTGGTAGTTGTTCGACACGATCTGGCTGACAGCCACGCCGGTCGCGGTGATTTCGCGGTCGATCAGGAAGGACGGGATGCCCGCGTCCTTGGCCTTCTGCACAGCGGCGACCGAAGCATCGGCACCGGCGTTGTCCAGGATGATCGCCTTGACGCCCGCCGCGATGGCGCTGTCGAACAGCTCGTTCTGCTTGTTGGCGTCGTCGTCGTGGACGAGGACCATGGTTTCATAGCCCAGTTCCATTGCTTTCGCGGCGGCACCGTCGGCTTCAGCCTTGAAGAACGGGTTGTCGTGGCTGGGGGTGATGATGGCGATGGTTCCCTTGGCTTGCGCGAAGGAAAGCGTCGGCAGGATGCCCGATACGGCAGCAGCAAGGCTGCCGACCAGAAGGCGGCGGTTCAGAATCATGATGTCCTCCCTTTCAAACGATATCGATACGATTCGATTCGCTGCGTTATATGCATCCGGCTCTGACGTATGGTTGTCAATTGCTTTCTATTACTTTCGATCTTTGCGCTTGCAGCATCAGCTCAGCGGCTTGATCATGGCCGCAACCGCCTGCAGCCGTCATAGATGCTTGCAGGGCGGGAAGATTCGCGATAGAAGCGCACCAATCGAAAGTAATCGAAACCGCCTGCGGAGTCGAAGTGCCACCGCAGCCCGGGGAGGGGAACCATGTCCACCATTTTCCAACGCCGGATCAGCCTTGGCGTCGTCATCGGCAGCCGGGCGTTCTTCAGCCCTGCGCCCTGCAAGGCCGCGCGGGATGATGTGCTGGCGCAGCTTGCGAAACTGAACGTCGACGCGGTGATCCTGCCGTTCGAGGCCACCGCCAACGGCGCGGTGCAATCCATCGCCGACGCAGACCTCTATGCCGCCCACTTCCGCGCGAATGCCGACCGCATCGACGGGCTGGTGATCTGCCTGCCGAACTTCGGCGACGAAATCGCGGTGGCCGAGCTGGTGAACCGCGCCCGGCTGAACGTACCGATCCTGCTGCAGGCGTCGAATGACGAGGTGGCGAAGGTCTCCGTCTCGGAACGCCGTGATGCGTTTTGCGGCAAGATCAGCGTGACCAACAACTTCTGGCAATACGGTGTCCCGTTCACCGAAACGTCGACCCACACCTGTGACACCTGGGGCGAGGAGTTCGGCCGCGACCTTGATCGCTTCGCCCGCGTCTGCCGCACGGTCAAGGGGCTGCGCAACGCCCGCCTTGGGTCCATCGGCGCCCGCACGGGGGCGTTCCAGACCATGCGCTATTCGGAAAAGCTGTTGCAGGCGGCAGGCGTAACCGTCGTCACGGTGGACCTGTCCGAAATGATGGGGGCCGCTTCAGCCATCCAGTCCGACGACCCGGCCCTGCTGACCACGCTGGAGAAGGTGAAAAGCTACGGCAAGATCCCGGCACATATCCAGCCCGCCCAGATCGAGAAACAGGCCCGCTGGACCCTCGCCGTCAACCGCTGGATCGCGGAAAACGGCTGCGACGCCTCGGCCATCCAGTGCTGGCGCAGCCTGCAGGACAACTTCGGCTGCGCCACCTGCTTGACGATGTCGATGATGGGCGAAGACCTGATGCCCTCGGCCTGCGAGGTCGACATCATGGGCGCTTTGTCCATGTACGCCCTTGCGCTGGCTTCGGGCGCCCCCCCCGCGATCCTCGACTGGAACAACAACTACGCCCACGAGGAAGACCTCTGCGTCTGCACCCATTGCGGCAACTACCCGAAGTCCTTCATCGGCGACACGCCGGAAGTGGGCGAGCTGGACGTGCTGGGCGAAACCATCGGCCGGTCGAAATGCTTCGGCGCGGTCAAGGGCAAGGTCAAGCCCGGCCCGATGACCTACTTCCGCCTCTCCACCGACGACCGCCGCGGCACGGTGAAATGCTATCTCGGCGAAGGCGACTTCACCGACCACCCCTTCGCCATGGACGGCGGCATTGCGACCACCCGTGTCGCAGGCTTGCGCAAGCTCCTGAAGTTCGTGACGCAGAACGGTTTCGAGCACCACGTCGCGATGGTCCGTGGCCACCACGCCGATGTCGTGAACGAAGCCGTCACCCGCTATCTCGGCTGGCCGATCTACCACCACGGCGGCGAGCCCGAGCCGCAATTGACCTTCCCGAACAGGTTCTGAGAACATGCTGACGAATGACAAGGTCCCCCTGATCCGGGACAAGGCGCTGTGGATGCGCCGCACCGCCTTCACCATGGTCCACCGCGCCCAGCTGGGCCATCCCGGCGGCGACTTCTCGGCGATGGATATCCTGGCCACGCTGTATTTCGGCGTGATGAACTACGACCCGAAGCGCCCCGACATGCCCGACCGTGACCGCTTCGTGATGTCCAAGGGCCATGCCACCGGAGCGCTCTATTCGGCTCTCTGCGCCGCCGGGTATTTCCCGGAAGACTGGCTGCCCACCTACATGCAGCCGAAATCGCGTCTCAACGGCCACCCGAACCGCAACTACCTGCCCGGCGTGGAAACCAACACCGGCCCCTTGGGCCACGGCTTTCCCGTCGCCACCGGCATCGCCATCGCGGGCCAGCTGACCGGGGCCACCTACCGCACCTTCGTCCTCACCGGCGACGGCGAGCAGCAGGAAGGCTCGAACTGGGAGGCCGCGATGGTCTGCGGCCATCGCAAGCTGAAGAACCTGACCCTGATCATCGACCGCAACCGCCTGCAACAGGGCGCGGGAACCGAAGAAACCTCCAGCCTCGACCCGCTGGACAAGCGCTACGAGGCTTTTGGCTTCGACGTCACCGTGGTCGACGGCCATGATCCCGCCGCCCTGCTGGCAGTCCTCGGGGCCGCCCCAAGAGACAAGCCGCGCTGCGTGATCGCCAACACCACCAAGGGCAAGGGCGTCAGCTTCATGGAGAACGTTGCCTCCTGGCACCACGGCGTCCCGAACATGGCACAATACGAACAAGCGATGAAGGAACTGGTCTGATGGCAACCGCCGCCCCCACTGCTGCCGGGTTCCAGGATTGCCGGAACATCTGGGTCTCGACCCTCGAACAGCTTGCCGAAGCGGACCCCCGCATCGTCGCCGTGGTCAACGACTCGATCGGATCGTCGAAGCTGAACAGCTTCCAGAAGAAATTCCCGGACCGCGTCATCAACGTCGGCATTGCCGAACAGGTGATGGTCGGCGTCGGCGCGGGCCTTGCCAACGGCGGTCGCATCCCCTTCGTCTCCGCCGCCGGGTGCTTCATCACCGGCCGGGCCCTTGAACAGGTCAAGGCCGACATCGCCTATGCCGGCTTCAACGTGAAGCTGGTCGGCCAATCTTCTGGCATCGCCTACGGTGAGCTTGGCGCGACCCACCATTCCATCGAGGATTTCGCCTGGCTCCGGCCCCTGACGAACCTGACGGTGATCGTCCCCGCCGACGCCTGGGAAACTGCCGAGGCCGTCAAATGGGCGGCCACCCACGAAGGCCCGGTCTACCTGCGCCTCAGCCGGATGCCGGTCCCCGACCTCCAGATCCCGAACCGCAGCTTCCGCCCTGGCAAGGCCGAAGTCGTCCGGCAAGGCCATGACGTCACGCTGATTGCCTGCGGCACCACCGTCCACCTTGCCGCCGGGGCCGCAGAGATCTTGCAGGCCGAGGGCATTTCCGCCCGCGTCCTCAACTTCTCCACCATCAACCCGCTGGACGAAGCCGCCCTGCACGATGCCGCCGCCACCGGCGCCATCGTCACCGTCGAGGAAGCCTCCGTCCGCGGCGGCCTTGGTGGTGCGGTCTCCGAATTCACCGCCGCCCACAAACCTGTCCCCGTCGAGCGCGTCGGCTTCCCCGGCTTCCTGCCGACCGGATCGGTCGACTGGCTGTTCAAGGAGTACGGGCTTACCCCCGACGGCATCGCAGCCGCCGCCCGCCGCGCCCTTTCCCGCAAGGTCTGAACCATGCGTGTCCTTGCCATCGACCAGGGCACCACCAACACCAAGGCGCTGCTGATCGACCAGACCGGCAGCATCCTTGCCCGCGCCTCCGCTCCGCTGACGACCAGCTACCCCCACCCCGGCTGGGCCGAGCAATCGGCCTCCGACATCTGGGCCTCGGTCCGGAAGGTCATTGCCGACATCGTCGCGGAAACCGGCACCCAGGTCGATGCCATCGCCATTGCCAACCAGCGCGAGACCCTTGTCCTCTGGGACAGCGCCACCAGTCAGCCGATCTGTCCCGCCCCGATCTGGCAATGCCGCCGCACTGCCGAGGACTGCGCCCGACTGATCGCCGAGGGTCACGACGCGCATGTCGTGGCCGCCACCGGCCTTGGCATCAACCCGCTCTTCCCGGCCTCCAAACTTGCCTGGGTCCTGCGGAACCTCCCCGAAGCTGCCACCCTTCACAGCCAGGGCCGCCTTCGCGCCGGAACTGTCGACAGCTGGCTCCTCTGGAACCTCACCGGCGGGGCCGCCTTCGCCACTGACCATTCCAACGCCAGCCGCACCCAGCTGTTCGACACCCGCAGCCTGACCTTTTCCCCCGACCTCGGAGCCATCTTCGGCGCACCAGTCGATTGCCTGCCGACCCCCCTGCCCTCGGACAGCCACTTCGGCACCACGGCTCAAGGCTCAACCGCCCTTCCCGCTGGCATCCCGATCCACGCCATGATGGGCGACAGCCACGCCGCCCTTTACGGCCACGGCATCCGCAAGCCCGGAGCGGTGAAGGCGACCTACGGCACCGGCTCCAGCCTGATGACCCTGACCCCTACCCGCACCGCCTCTGCCCACGGCCTTTCCGGCACCGTCGCCTGGACCGACCATTCCGGCACAGCGCACGCGCTTGAGGGAAACATCACCGTTTCGGCGCAGGCCGCCGCCTTCATGGCCGGGCTTCTCGGCGTCAGCGGCGCGGCTGCCCTTGGCGATCTCGCCCAAACCGTCCCGGATTCGGGCGGAGTGACCTTTGTCCCCGCCCTCGCCGGCCTTGGCGCGCCGCACTGGAACGACAGCGCCCGTGGCACCATCGCCGGGATGACCCATGCCACGACCCCCGCCCATCTGGCGCGCGCCACTTTCGAGGCCATCGCCCACCAGATCGCCGATGTCCTGGAGGCGATGGAGGCCGACATCGGCCAGCCGCTCCTCGCCCTCAGTGCGGACGGTGGCGCCTCGGGCAATGCCTTCCTGATGCAACTGCAGGCCGACCTGATCGATCGTCCCGTCCTGGCTTCAGGCGTCGAGGAAATCGGCGCCATCGGGGTTGCCGGCATGGCATTGGCCGCCCTCGGCACTCCGCTGGCCGCCGAGGCCCCGACCAGCCGCTTCGATCCGCGCCTTGACCCCGATCAGCGTGGCAAGTCCAGGGCCAGATGGGCCGCCGCCGTCGACCAGGCGAAGGGATGAGCCAAGGGTCGAAAGCCGCGGGTTGCAGGGGGGACCTGATCCGGCAATTCGAAATGTTGCCAAATCCTTAACGCTTTCGACCACAGCATTGATTTACAAGGAATTCTCGATTCTGTCCACCGTGGACACTTTTGCGGTCAGGACCCGGAACCGACGTTTTCCTGCGCCACGGAGACCGCTTTCAGGACTGCGAAGACCGGCTTTCCCGGGGCCAGTTCCAACGCCCCGACCGACCGTCGCGTGATCCGGGCCAGCAGCAGGTCCTGACCGACCCGCAGGCGGACGATCGCCCCCGGCCCCTCGCCCATCCGGATGTCCTCGACCTGCGCGGAAAGCACATTCAGCGCCGAAATCCCCCGGGGACGCTCGGTAGCCAGCATCACGTCCTGCGCGAGGATCCGCAGTCGCAGCACCGCCCCCACCGGCGCCGTGACCTGCGGCAGCCAGAGCGGTCCGCCTCCCGTCTCGAACCGGGTCAACCCGTCGCCATCCTGCCCCAGCAGCCGGGCCGTCAGCATCGCCCCCGCCTCGCGCAGGCCCATGACCGGCACCACGCCCGGATCGGACAGAAGCTGCGCCGCAGGACCGACGGCCACAACCCTGCCTGCCTCCAGCAGGACCACCGTCGTCGCCAGCCGCGCCACTTCGGCAACCGAGTGACTGACATACAGGATCGGCAGCCCGAGCTCGTCGCGCAGGCGCTCCAGATATGGCAGGATCTCGGCCTTCCGCCCCTCGTCCAGTGCCGCGAGGGGTTCGTCCATCAGCAACATCTGCGGGTCAGACAGGATCGCCCGCCCAATCGCCACCCGTTGCTTTTCCCCCCCGGAAAGCGCTCCCGGCCGCCGATCCAGCAACGCGCCGATTCCAAGAAGGTCGACGATGCGACCCGGATCAGGCCCCGCCCCCCGCGGCCCGAACCAGCGGCCGTAGAGCAGGTTTTGCCGGACGGTCAGGTGCGGAAACAGGCGACCATCCTGAAAGACATAGCCCAGGCGCCGACGATGCGGCGGCAGCGCAAACCCGAGGTTGGTGTCCAGGAGTACTGTTCCGTCCATCGCGATCCGCCCCCGATCGGGCCGCAGCAGTCCGGCGACGGCATTCACGACAGTGGACTTGCCCGCCCCGGACCGCCCGAACAACGCCGTTACGCCCGGCGGGGCCTCGAACGAGACATCCAGGGCGAAGATCCCAAGCTGGTGCTGAAGCGAGACAGTCAGCGTCATCGGCCTGCGATCCTGCGCGCAACCGCCCGGCTGAGCCACTCTGACAAAAGAAGTGCCGACATCGCGATGAAGATGGAAATGAGCACCAGCCGCAACGCTTGCGTTTCTCCACCGGGCACCTGGAGGAAGGCATAGATCGCCGAGGGCAAGGTCTGGGTCTGGCCGGGAATGTTCGACACGAAGGTGATCGTCGCCCCGAACTCTCCCATCGCCTTGGCAAAGGCCAGAATACCGCCCGCAATGATTCCGGGAAGGATCAACGGCAGGGTGACGGTGGCAAAGACCCACAGGCGCGGAGCACCAAGGGTACTGGCGGCCTCCTCCAGCCTTGGATCGACAGCCTCGATCGCAAGGCGGATGGCGCGGACCATCAGCGGGAAGGCCATGACCGCAGCGGCAAGCGCTGCCCCGGTCCAGCGGAAGGCGAAGACGATCCCGAACCACTGGTCAAGGTACTGGCCAATCACGCCCTTTCGCCCAAAGGTGAGAAGCAGGAGATAGCCGGTCACGACGGGCGGGAGGATCAGCGGCAGGTGCACCAATCCGTTCAGGACCTGGCGCCCCCGGAAGGTCCAGCGGGCCAGCGCAAAGGCGACGAAGATTCCGAACGGCAAGCTGAGCAGCGTTGCCCAGAACGAGACGCGAAGCGACAACGCCACCGCGCGCCATTCGTCAGAGGTGAGTGCATCCAGCATGCGTCCTTCCGGCTTGCCTTGGTTCAGAATGGCGAAGCCCTGTTCGCCGAACTTCGCATCGGAAGCTTCTGCCGACAATGCCTGGAAGTGCGGGCGAGAGGTCGCAATGACAGCTCAGGACCCGGTCGGGCCGTCGCGCTGCGTGCGGACAACAGCCCCCAACCGCGTCGCTGGCCGATCCGTCTGCGTCTTGCGCATGGTCGGATCGGCCAGAAATGCCCTCGGGGATTGGAAGTCGGACGTCGGAAAATTGATGCTTGACAGAATCTGGCCACCTATGACATCGATGTCATGACACCGATGTCATAGCGGGGCGGGGAGGCTTGCATGGCAACAATCTATGATGTCGCACGCCGCGCAGGGGTTTCACCGAAGACGGTAAGCCGTGTGCTGAACGCTGATGGCCCCGTGGGCGAACAGACGCGGGAAGCCGTCGAACTTGCGATGCGTGAACTGGGTTATGTCCGCTCCAATGCCGCAAGGATGATGCGGGCGCAGAAGTCCGGGATCATCGGGCTGATCACGGGTGCGATTTCGACCAAGAACCTGCCCTCTGTCCAGCAGGGGCTGCCTGATCTCTACATCGTGCAGGGCATCCAGCGGGCGCTGGAATCCTCGGGCATGACAGTCATGATCGCCGACACGGCCGGCCGCAAAGACCGGGTGCCGCATCTGATCGACACCTTCCTGTCACACCGGGTCGAAGGACTGATCTATGTGGCCGAGTATCATCAGGAGGTGAACCTGGCACGCGTGCCCGCGGACACGCCGCTGGTGCTTGCCAATTGCTTCGATGCGCGCGGGACGCCCGCAGTGGTGCCCGACGACCGCCGCTTGCAGGCTGACCTTGTGCGCAAACTGATTGCCTCGGGCCATCGCCGCATCGCCTATCTGTCCTTGCGTCCGGAAATGGTGGCCGGTCGGTTGCGGCCGATGGGCTACCGCGACGCCCTGAACGAGGCCGGGTTGCCCTTCGACGCAGCCCTTCTCGCGCATGTGGACTTCGACCAGCCCGAAATCGGACCCCAGCTTCTGTGGGACACCATCGACCGGATGCTGCACCTCGATCAGCCTCCCACGGTCCTCTGCTGCGGCAACGACCAGATGGCGATGATGGTCTACGGCATCCTGCGCAGCATGGGTCGAAAGGTCCCGGACGAGATCGGGGTGGCGGGCTTCGACAATTACCGCGCCATTGCCGAGACACTGTATCCGCCGCTCTCGACAGTAGAGCTGCCCTACACCGCCATCGGTGTTCGTGCGGGTGAGCGGCTGATGCAACTGATTTCCGGCGAAAGCCGGGATGACCACAGCCCGGTCATGGTGGCCGGGCCTGTTCACTGGCGTTCCTCGGTCAACGAGGTGCGCCCCGAGAATGTCGTGACATTCAGAACTCTCAGGGAGGAAAAGGAATGAAGGTTTTCAAGTTTGCGGCTTCGGCTGCGATCCTTGGCTGGGCCTCGGTTGCCCAGGCGCAGGAAACCCTGACCATGTGGTACCATGGCGCGGGCAACGAGGTCGAAAGCAAGATCATCAACCAGATGATTGCCGACTTCAACGGCAGCCAGGCCGACTGGAAGGTCGAACTGCAAAGCTTCCCGCAGGCGGCCTACAATGATTCGGTCGTCGCTGGGGCGCTGGCGGGCAACCTGCCGGATATCCTGGACGTCGACGGGCCGGTCATGCCGAACTGGGCCTGGGCGGGATACCTGCAGCCGCTGAAAATCGATGAATCGAAGATTGCCACCTTCCTGCCCGGCACCAAGGGCGTGTGGAACGGCCAGCTTTATTCCATCGGTCTGTGGGATGCCGCCGTCGCTCTGGTGACGCGCCAGTCCACGCTGGACGAGCTGGGTCTCCGCAAGCCGACGCTGGACCAGCCCTGGAGCAAGGACGAATTCATGGCGGCACTGGAGGCCGCGAAAGCCTCGGGCAAGTGGGAGTTCGCCTTCGATCCGGGCATGGCCTGGACCGGCGAATGGTATCCCTACGCCTTCTCGCCCTTCCTGCAGTCCTTCGGCGGCGACATCGTCGACCGCTCGTCCTACAAGACCGCGGAAGGCGCCCTGAACGGCGAAGCCGCGATCGCTTTCGGCGAATGGTGGCAGGGCCTGTTCACCGGCGGCTACGCACAGTCGACGCAGGACCCGGCTGACCGGGACGGCGGCTTTGCCGCGGGCAAGTACGCCTTTTCGTGGAACGGAAACTGGGCGGCCCTTGGCGCGCTTTCGGCCTTCCCGGACACCGTCTTCCTTCCCGCGCCGGACTTCGGCAACGGCCCGAAGATCGGTGCTGCCTCCTGGCAGTTCGGCGTCTCGGCGTCCTCGAAGCACCCGGAAGGGGCGGCGGCGTTCATCGAATTCGCGCTTCAGGACAAGTACCTGGCCGACTTCTCGAACGGCATCGGCCTGATCCCGGCGACCCCGACCTCGGCAGAGATGGTTGACAACTACAAGGCC
>Ga0209812_10002563_pt1 | contig 10742 bp, 2 predicted proteins | sample JI71714BDNA_FD_187502 | JGI IMG/M metagenome (GOLD analysis project Ga0209812, IMG submission 187502) | Wastewater effluent complex algal communities from Wisconsin, to seasonally profile nutrient transformation and Carbon sequestration -... | ecosystem: Engineered > WWTP > Effluent > Algae...
GGTAACTCACGGTCGATGGTGCTGCTACGGTTGCTGCTACTGTAAAGATAGCTGTACCATCATCACATACGCCTGTGTCTACTGGTTGCAGGGTGATCACTGGTAGTGGATTGACTTCTACAAGTTGGGTGATCGATTGGATACATCCTGGATCGTTCGGTCCAAATTCTTTAGGGTCGCCACCATTTACGGTATAAACGATGGTATATGTACCTGTTGCTGTCGGATTAAAGGTTGTTGCTGCTACACCATTGACGGTAAAGCCTTCTGATACGATATTAGCATCTCCTGGTATTCCTGTCAATGGATATGGTGTACCCAAACACACTGCTGCTGGTGGGCTTGATATGATAGGTGATGGGTATGAACAGCTATTGCCAATCGTTAAGGTGGTTCCTCTATTGTTTGTTACGCTTAATGTATAACCTAAGGCATCGATATGACGTCCATTTAAGGTATATGTTCCACCTGATGCTGTCAATACGGTTCCTACTGTAATGGCAATTGGTGCTGCTGGTGGTGCTGGACTCGTTGTTGTAAACAATCCTGATACGGCACTTACGGTCCATGTTTGTCCCGCTGGTGCATTCACTGTGATCATCTCACTGAATTGGCCATTCGTAGGTGTCGTTGCATTGTTTAAACATACACATGGATCGGTGATTGTAGCACCGCATGTAATTACTAAGATAACTGCGTTACCTGTCATATTGCTTGTACAACCTGTCGTTGAATTCGTAGCTACTACAGTATATGTACCTGCTGTACTTTGTACTGGGAAGTTTAATGCTGCTCCAGTTCCCGCTACTGGTGTACCTACATTACCACCATTAAGTTGTAATTGGTAGTTGACACCTGTTTGTGAGCCTGAAAGGGTAATGGCTAGGCCATCATCGGTTGTACATTTTGTGCCACCGCCTGAGACGGTGAAAACTGTCGGTGATGGGTTTACTGTGATTGTAAAGGTGATAGGATTGCCATTACAAGTAATACCGCCGTTTGTTATTGATGGTGTCACCGTAATGGTAGCTATTACTGGTGTTGTACTTGTATTTATTGCTGTAAATGAAGCTATGTTTCCAGTACCCATTGCAGCAAGACCGATACTAGGGGTATTATTTGTCCAATTGTATGTAATTGTACCTCCAGTAGTTGGCGATCCAAATTGAATCAATGTAGTCGACAAATTATTGCAAACAACTTGATTTTGAACTGCATTTACTATTGGTGTAGGATTAACTGTTATTGTAAAATTCATTGGTAAGCTTACACAAGTAATGCCATCATTGGTATAACTCATGATCACAGTTAAATTTGCAACAACTGGTGCATTACTTGTATTAATTGATGTAAATGGTAAAATGTCGCCAGTACCTGATGCACCTAATCCTATTGATGTATTATCATTTGTCCAATTATAAACAATACTACCACCACTTAATGGAGTTGTAAAGTCTATAGTCGGTGTCATTGCATTATTACAAACTACGACATTGGTGACTGCATTCATAACTGGTGGAGGATTGACCGTAATGGTAAAAACCATTGGAACTCCATCACATTGAACACCACCATTTGAAAATTCTGGTATAACAGTAATTGTTGCCACTACTGGTTGATTACCAGTATTTATTGTTGTAAAACTTGAAATATTTCCACTGCCAGATGCTGCCAATCCTATGGACGGTGCATTATTTGTCCAATTATAAATGATATCTCCATTTGTTGAAGAACTAGTAAAAGTCACCGCTTGAGAAGTTGCACCATTACAAAGAGTTTGATTAGCAACTTGATCAACTGTTGCGGTTGGATTAACAATAACGGTAGCAATAATTGGTGTACCAGTACATGTTCCACCTGCATTGGTATAGGAAGGAGTAATGGTAAAGGTGACAGTAATTGACATATCAGTAATATTTGTTAATGAACCTGAAACGTCTCCAGTTCCATTTGTACTTATTCCTGTCACATCCATTGTATTATCTCTAGTCCAACTGAATAAAGTTCCAGAAACATTACCAGTTATAACAATATTGGTGATTTCATCTTCCGAACATATGGTTTGTTCATTTGGTGTAGCTATCGCATTTGGTATTGGATTAACCACAACAGTAGCAGTTATTGGGGTACCAGTACATGTTCCACCTGCATTTGTATACGAAGGTGTTATTGTAAATGTCACAGTAATGGCTGCATTTGTTGTATTGGTCAATGATCCAGAAATATCTCCTGAACCACTAGCTGCAATTCCAGTCACTCCAATTGTGTTATCTCTAGTCCAATTATAAACTGTACCCACAACATTTCCAGTTAAAGCTATAGTCGTAATTGTTGAACCTGTACAAATTGTTTGGGCACTTGGTGTCGCCACTGCATTTGGTATTGGGTTAACCACAACAGTAGCAGTTATTGGGATACCAGTACATGTGCCACCTGCATTCGTATAAGAAGGTGTAATGGTAAATGTAACAGTAATGGACGCATTTGTAGTATTGGTCAATGATCCAGATATGTCTCCTGAACCGCTAGCTGCAATCCCAGTAACTCCAACTGTATTATCTCTTGTCCAATTATACACTGTACCCACAACATTTCCAGTTAAAGCTATAGTCGTAATTGTAGAACCTGTACAAATCGTTTGGGCACTTGGTGTCGCCACTGCATTTGGTATTGGATTAACCACAACAGTAGCAGTTATTGGGGTACCAGTACATGTTCCACCTGCATTCGTATAAGAAGGTGTAATGGTAAATGTAACAGTAATGGCTGCATTTGTAGTATTGGTCAATGATCCAGATATGTCTCCTGAACCACTAGCTGCAATTCCAGTTACTCCAACTGTATTATCTCTTGTCCAATTATAAACTGTACCTGCAACATTTCCAGTTAATGCTATGCTTGTGATGCTTGATCCAGTACAAATTGTTTGGTTACTTGGCGTGGCAACAGCATTTGGTATTGGGTTAACCACAACTGTTGCAGTTATTGGTGTGCCAGTACACGTTCCACCTGCATTCGTGTAAGAAGGCGTGATGGTAAATGTAACTGTAATGGCCGCATTTGTTGTATTGGTCAATGATCCAGAAATATCTCCTGAACCACTAGCTGCAATTCCAGTCACTCCAACTGTGTTATCTCTTGTCCAATTATAAACTGTACCTGCAACATTTCCAGTTAAAGCTATAGTCGTAATTGTTGAACCTGTGCAAATCGTTTGGGAACTTGGTGTCGCCACTGCATTTGGTATTGGGTTAACCACAACTGAAGCTGTAATTGGAGTACCAGTACATGTGCCACCAGCATTCGTATAAGAAGGCGTAATGGTAAATGTAACAGTAATGGCTGCGTTGGTTGTATTGGTCAATGATCCAGAAATGTCTCCTGAACCACTAGCTGCAATACCTGTAACTGTCATAGCATTGTCTCTTGTCCAATTATAAACTGTACCCACAACATTTCCAGTTAAAGCTATTGTTGTAATGGTTGAACCAGTACAAATTGTTTGGTTACTTGGCGTGGCAACAGCATTTGGTATTGGGTTAACCACAACTGTAGCAGTTATTGGGGTACCAGTACAGGTGCCACCTGCATTCGTATAAGAAGGTGTAATGGTAAATGTAACTGTAATGGCCGCATTTGTTGTATTGGTCAATGATCCAGAAATGTCTCCTGAACCACTAGCTGCAATACCTGTAACTGTCATAGCATTGTCTCTTGTCCAATTATAAACTGTACCCACAACATTTCCATTTAAAGCTATAGTTGTAATGGTTGAACCTGTACAGATAGTTTGACTAGGAGGAGTGGCAACAACATTTGGAGTTGGATTAACTATTACTGTTGCTGTAATTGGTGCTCCTGAACAAGTTTCTCCGGCATTTGTATATGATGGTACTATAGTAAATGTTACTGTTATAGGGGCATTTGTTATATTGGTCAAAGTTCCAGAAATATTTCCAGAACCACTTGCGCTTATTCCTGTAACACCTACTGCATTATCTCTTGTCCAATTATAGACAGTTCCCACAACATCTCCTGTTAATGCAATTGTTGTAATTGCTTCTCCTGAGCAGACTGTCTGTCCACTTGGTGTAGCAACTGCATTTGGTATTGGATTAACTACAACTGTAGCGGTAATATCAGGACCAGTGCACGTTCCTGCGGTAGGACTTATTGTAAATGTAACTGTTACTGCAGAATTAGTGGTATTCACAAGACTACCACTTATATTAGCAGTTCCACTGGCAGCAATTCCAGTTACAGACACTGTATTATCTCTTATCCAAGTAAAAGTTGTCCCAGTTACAGGACTACTTAAAACTATTTCTGTAATGGCATCACCCGTGCAAATAGTCTGGGCACTAGGAGTGGCAATAGCAGTTGTGGATGTCAATACACTGATTTCAACATCGTCTACAACATCCGTACAACCTGGAGCACTTACAGTCCATCTTAATATATAGGTGCCACCACCACCTGCAGGAGTAAATACTGCATTTGGTGCATTAACGTTGCTAAATTGCATCGATGATACTGATGGTCCACTTACAACACTCCATAAACCAGTTCCATTGGCAAAAGATGCATTTAATGTTGCTGTTTGATCTGAACAAATCGACTGATCATCGCCTGCATTTCCCGTAGGTGGTGTACTTGCAATTATTTCCACATCGTCAGTAAATGCTGCACATGGTGTATTCGTAACTGTCCATCTTAAAATATATGTTCCTGCTCCACCTGCTGGTGTAAAAGTTGCAGTTGGACTTGATGTATTACTAAATTGTGATGATAATAATGATGGACCACTTACCACACTCCATTGTGGAGTTCCATTTACAAAAGACGCTGATAAAGATGCTGATGCATTACCGCAAATCGCTTGATTCATTCCAGCATCGCCTGAAGGCAGTCCATTTACAGTTATGACAACATCATCAGTAGCATCCGGACATCCAGAACTAGTAACTACCCATCTTAAGGTATACATACCCATGCCACCTGAAGGTGTAAATGTCGTTGCTGCATCACTATTATCGGCAAATTGAGTTCCTGATAAAGAAGGGCCGCTTATTACACTCCAAATCCCAACACCATTTGTAAATGTTGCGTTAAGTATTGCTGATCCATTTTCACATATTGTTTGAGGTGTTCCCGCATCTGCTGTTGGTACAGGGTTTACAGTTATAATGACATCATCTGTGGCGTCAGTACATGGACTGTTACTGACTGTCCATCTGAGCGTGTACATTCCCACCCCACCTGATGGTGTAAATACTGCCGATCCACTTGTTGTATTGCTAAATTGCGCCAAAGATAATGAAGGACCACTGACAATAGTCCATTGACCAGTTCCATTTGTAGCAGTAGCTGCCAAAGTTGCAGTACTTGTCGCACAAATTGTTTGAGCCATACCTGCATCTGATATTGGAGTAATGCTTACGTTAATAACCGCTGAACCCAACATTGTTGTAGAACAACCTCCAGGGCCAACTCCAACAACAGTATAAGTACCAGCAGCTGACTGAGCCGGAAAATCTATTGCCATTCCTGTTCCAGCAATTGGACTTCCTACCGTTGTCATACCATTAAATAATTGATAGTTTACACCTGTTTCAGTGTCACTTAAATTTATGACAAAACCTGGATCCACATCACATCTAGTGCCTCCACCAGAAACATTAAAGGCAGTTGGTGGTGGTGCCACCGTAACTGTAAATGAACAAGTTGCATTTGGTAAGACACCATTTGAAGCAGTTACGTCTACTGTTGTGGTTCCTGTAGGGAATGTGTATGGTGAAGTAATTACCGTTGCACCTATTCTGTACTCAATGGTTGGTGTAGGACAACCTATCGCTGTTGCACTAAAAGTCTGCAATGAGCCACATGTAGCATTCGTTGGATTAACCATTAAATTTGGTGGACAAACAGTGATAGTTGGTGCTATATTCAAGGTAGTAACTGTCGGATTTGCAGGACCTGCTACACTTGGGTCATCAGTTAAAACAGTACTAAAATTAGATCCTGTTATTGTACCTTGATTTGATATAGAACAATCACCCAATGGGAATGGATTATCAATACTCACCTGAAAAGAAATAGTCATATTTCTATCTTGCGGCAACAAAAATCCTGACATACCACCGACTGTGACTGTTTCACCAGACATCATACTCATGGCTACAGGTGGCTCAGTGTCATTTATAACACTTGAAGTACCTTCAGAATTAGCCATTGAATTGGAACTATTTTCTACATTTGGTTCAAATGTATCCACAAAAAGCTCCTGACCTAAACCCTGATCATCTGTTGTTAATGCATCTTCTGTTATCCCAGATGTAAATGGGTGAGATGGTACAGTACAAGTTGCCCCAAATGTAAATGTTGTAGTCGGTCCAAAAGCTATTGCACCATTATTATTTGTATTACCATTTCCTGTCCAGTTAGCAGGAATAGTTGGACCTGCACCTTGGAACTGCATAAATGAAGATGGATCTAGGTATCTTACTCTATATGCTCGTGGATACAAGGGTGGTAAAGTTAATGTATTATTTGAAATATCACCGCAAAGTGTATTGATGGCAGTACCCACAGTAGAAGTACCAGCTCTTAAAACGATTCCTTCAAGACCAGCGACAGTTGTAGTTGAATTAGTAATGTTATTGTTTAACAAGGTAAGATCTAATCTAGCAGCAGCATTGTTTCCGTTTATTGCAATGGCATCAACTGGAATATCAATATTGCTAGAAGTGACATTAGGGTTATTTTTTATTTCAATAATCGCCTGACCATTACCTTCATGAAGATTCCGTATATTTGCGAATGTTGTCGCTGTAGGTGAGTTGTGTAATATTGATCCATTATCATTAACACGACCATTCAAGTCAGACGTGATAAATGTGGAAGCTAAAACTGCAACTTCACCTTGAGAAGATATTTCAGTATTATTATTGATGTTGTAATTCATATTGGCATTAGCACCATTTGAACCGACTTCTATCCCAGCCATTGGGTTACCAAAATTTCTAATGGTATTACTTGTAAAATTAAAGACGAAATTTGAATTATCTTCAGCCAAAGCTTGAACTCCTTTACTTCCTGCTCTTGCAAAACTTGAATTAGTAATCGTAACTGTAGCAGTTGCATTGCTTTGAGTTCTCATTTCAAAACAATCTTGTCTTGTGACCACATAACTTGTATTTTCGAAATTACAATTATTGATTGTAAGAATTAATGATCCAGAAGTATTGATGATATGAGAATTCCTGTAATATGCATTTGAAAAGGTACATCCAGAAAAACTACATGTGCCTGTCAAATTTCTGAATTTCAGAGCATTCTCTTCCTCACTATCTCCATTTCCTGTGGAAGTACAGTTTGTCAAAGTAAGATTTGATACTGCATTTCCATTTATCCCATGCTCATTTGTGGTACTGATGTCAACATTATTTAAAACAGCTGTTGAAACATTATTCATATACACAGCTGAATTACAGAGTAAATTGTCATCATAATCGCATATACCGTCAAATCCAGTTTCAATTGTATTTGCGTTTGTCATAGTTAAATTCCTCAAAGTGATATTAGTAGCACTTATCAATTCAATACCACGCGATCCTATATTATTGAATACTCCACCGGAACCATCAGTTGTACCAGTACCTGTTATTTCCAGCGATCCCGTGGTATTACTTACCCTCATTCCATAAGAACCGTTCGATGCAGAGACAGATTTAAAAATTACATCTAAGGTAGTGCTATTAAAGTTTACGGCAATTCCTCCAGTGTTTGCAACAACTACATCTCTAATTAAGAGAGATGACGATGTATTTGAAGATAGAGCAGTCCCAGATGTATTATTAATCGTCACACCATAAATTCTGTTTTGAGATGGAGCACTAACATTATTCCCTGCTTGATTAATAATAGGATTTGTTCCGCCTACTGTTGGAATAGTAGCAGGAGAAATTGGCGCAAAACTAGAAAAAGTGACTCCAGCTAAGGTTGCTAAAGTTCCAACTGCTCCTTGACCGATTAACCTTTGAGCCCCAAGTAATGCTGTACTCAATGTATTTGTGTAAGTACCAGAATATACAAAAATATTGTCCCCTGTTTCATCCAAAGATGTTGCATTAAACGAATTCATACTATTAAATGGAGTATTTAACCTACCATCACCACCAGCTGGTGCACTTGCATTTATAAACCAAATCATACCAGCCACTGTAATAGTCACTGTACCCATGCTATTGTAAGTACCATCAGATACAGTGTATGTGAATGTAGTACTACCTGTATATCCCGGATTTGGATTAAATGTAAAACTACCATCTGGTGAGAAAGTAACATTTCCTTGCGTACCTGCCGTATTTATCCCTGTCACATTCAAAACATCTCCATCAAGATTTATATCATTAATAAGAAGTCCCGATGCTGCTGGCACAGATATACTAACATTACCGACAGTGCTATATGCATCATTTAATGCTACCACAGATGTTTTAAGAGAGCCTGGAACTAGTGTTGTATTAGCATCAATCACATCCGTAAATATTACACCTGTGGCATCCATAGCTCCTGATGCATTTGATATAACAATGGTGTATTCAATAACATCACCTGGACTTGGACCTGTAGGACCGTTATCTGTCCCTACCAACAGAGCTGTTTTGGTTGCTGTAATGGATGGGGCTACCATACTTAAAAAAGGAAGGCCGTTTTGATCATCATCGCTGTTAATACACATTGCATATTTCACAGTTTTGTAATCATCTGCTGAAACACAAGCTTCAATTTTGGTATTGGGATTTGTCTCAAATCCAACATTGCTGTTGGTGACATTTGCCTGCAAAAGCAATGCTAATAAAAATGTAGCAATAAAGTCCATAAATTGAGGTTATTTAATGTTTTGGAACTAAAAATTCGTCTTTGTAAATTATCGAGAATAAATAGAAATAATACTACAAAATCCTACAAATACACTATTGACATTAAGAAAATATCTAATATCAGATGTGCAATTTTAAAATATGTAAGCAATTCATTTATTCGTAAATTATGGCAAAAGTAGTCATATATTTTTAATTAAAATAAATTCTACTTAAATATTTGCATTCTTAATGAATTTATTTACTTTTGCTTCATATTTGACATTGCGATTTAATATTTAGAATAGTTTACGAGTAATTTATATCTCATGAATAGAAGGAAGTTTATTGGCATTTCTGGCATCAGTATCATAGGCACTAACAGCTTAGTGATGTCGGTTTCAAGTTTTTTGGGACTAGGTGCAGAAGACAAAATTTTCGATATCTTATCCTTCATTGGTGTAGATAAGACTGGTAAAATAGATGAGCTAAAAAACAAATCTATAGTGTTAGATGCTCTTATAACTTGGAGAAAATCTAATTATTCTTTGTGCGATGATAATATCTATTGGAAAGCAGGAGATGATCAGATTCTTATTCCAATTCAGCTCAAAACTGCCGATGAAGTTATCATAGATAATATTGTCTTGGTATTCAAGATAGAAAAAGAGCAAAATCTACGGTATATAGGCAATTTATCAAGTTTTCACATTGAGGCAATATCAAGAAATAAAAAAATACTTAGTAAATTAGGTGATACAGATAAAATTAGAGCGTCTGTCCTTCCTTTTTCAGGTAAAGGCAAACCAGTAGATTTAGGTTGGTCATTTGAGACAAAACTTGGAAGCTTCGAGTTGTCAGCTTCTTTAAACGAAGGTAAAACATCCGTATCATCTGCCCTTTATGCAGATAACAAAGCATTATGGCAAAGTAGTTTTTTATCGGAAACTCCTTTGATTGTAGATCATGTAACGACCATCTAATTTTTTATAATTCAAAATTTATTTGACCATGGCTGAACCATTTTTATCAGAAATAAGAATATTTAGTTTTAATTTTCCACCTAGAGGATGGGCATTTTGCAACGGCCAATTATTGCCAATTAATCAAAACCAAGCGTTATTTTCAATACTTGGGACTACTTTTGGAGGTAACGGTCAGACTAATTTTTCTTTGCCAAACCTAATGAGAAGATCACCCATACATTTTGGTGCAGGTCATGTTCTTGGCGAACAAGCAGGTCAAGATACCCACACATTAACAATACAGCAATTACCACAACATACACACAACTTGGTTGCTACATCAACCATCCAAGATACTGTGGTACCAACTAACAATTATTTAGCATCTAGTACTCCATCTAGCTTTTATAGTGGGTCTGGTAGTGCTGTTGCTAATCCAAGTATGATTTCTAATATTGGAGGAAGCCAAGCACATAATAATTTACAACCTTCCTTAGTGCTTAACTTTTGTATAGCGCTACAAGGAATATATCCTTCACAAAATTAAAAAACAATAACATGGCACAACCATATGTAGGTGAAATAAGGATGTTTGCAGGTAACTTCAATCCGGCTGGATGGATGTTCTGTGAAGGCCAATTGTTACCAATTTCTGAATTCGAAACGTTATTTGTTTTGATAGGGACAACCTATGGAGGAGATGGCGAATCTACTTTTGGCCTTCCTGATTTGAGAGGTAGGATTCCTGTACATATGGGTAATGGCTATGTTTTGGCTGAAACGTTTGGGACAGAAACGGTTACTTTAACTACATCTCAAATACCCGCACACTCGCACCCTTTGATTGTAAGTAACAACAATGGAAGTGTCACAAATCCTTCAGGGGGAGTTCTCGCACGAAATGCTGCAACGG
>Ga0209812_10002564_pt1 | contig 10740 bp, 11 predicted proteins | sample JI71714BDNA_FD_187502 | JGI IMG/M metagenome (GOLD analysis project Ga0209812, IMG submission 187502) | Wastewater effluent complex algal communities from Wisconsin, to seasonally profile nutrient transformation and Carbon sequestration -... | ecosystem: Engineered > WWTP > Effluent > Algae...
AGCAGGGCCTGGGTGGCGGGGTCGGGAGGCGTGGCGCAGGCGGCCAGGGCCAGCAGCAGCGGCGCAGCGCAGATCCGCAAAGCCGCGCCCGACGCCCGCCGGGCGCGGGCGGCGCAGTGCGGGCTGGGTGTGGCCGTGGCCATGGGCAGGCTCCTCGGCAGCCACGCCGCGGGCCGCCTGGGTGCATGCTAGGCCGCGCGGCCCCCCGGCACATCGGGGCTCGCACCCCCGTCGAGCAGCCGCTGCAGGCGCTGCGCCGTGCGCCGCAGCGCCGCGTGCGGGGCGGCCTCCGCGGCGGCCAGCACCTGGCGGGCGTAGATGGGGTCGTGCTGCATGCGCTCGACGTGCAGGTGCTGGCCCACGCCGGCGGCCAGCCACTTGAGCTCGATCACCGCCACCAGCGGCAGCAGTTCGACGCGGGGGGCGTCGGCGGGCGGCGCGAGGGGTGGGGGCGGGAACGGAGCCATGTCGGCGACGCTACCGCGGCCAGCCCGCAATCGGCTGACAGTCGTCTGGGGAGCCTCCCCCAGAATCCCGGCTTGCGTTTTCCCGCCTTTTGCCGCGCCGAATTGCCATGCACCCCCCGCCGCCCCTGACCGCCTTGCCCGACCTGGGCGCCCAACTCGCCAGCGCCGGCTGGGCCGTGCTCGACCGCGCCTCGCTGCAACGCCTGGCCGGCATCGGCGACGAAGCCCCGGCGCGTTGGCAGCCGGCCTGGGACGGACTGCCGCCCGACCGCTACCTGCGCGACGGCGGCCGCTACCGGCGGCGCCGGCACGGCTGCTTCGTCGTTGACGGCGCCAGGGTGCAGGCCGCGCCACACCGCCCGCACTGGCAGCCGCTGGACTACAACGCGCTGCACGGCGGCATCGAACGGCACTTCGAGCCGCTGCCGCCGGCCTGGGCGGCGGATGCCGACTGGCAGCGCCTGCTCGCCGCCCTGGGCGGCGTGGCCAGCGCACTGCGCGGCGCCCAGCCCTGGTTCGTGGAGGCGCACCCCTTCCGCATCGACGCCGACGACGGCATCGGCCGCCCCACGCCCGAGGGCGCGCACCGCGACGGCGTCGACCTCGTGGCCGTCGTGCTGGTGGGCCGCCAGAACGTGCGCGGCGGCGAGACGCGCGTGTTCGACGCCCGCGGCCCACAGGGCGTGCGCTTCCAGCTCACCGAGCCGTGGAGCGTGCTGCTGCTCGACGACGAGCGCGTGATCCACGAATCCACCCCCATCCAGCCGCTGCAGCCGGGCACGCCCAGCCACCGCGACACCCTGGTGCTCACCTTCCGCCGCGGCGGCTTCCAGGGCCCCGAGACCACCGCCACGCCATGACCGAACTCGCCATCTCCTTCGCCGACGTGCTGGCCGCCGCCGAGCGCCTGCAGGGCCACGCCATCCGCACGCCCGTGCTCACCAGCCGCACGGCCGACGAGCGCACAGGCGCGCAGGTGTTCTTCAAGTGCGAGAACTTCCAGCGCATGGGCGCCTTCAAGTTCCGCGGCGCCTTCAACGCGCTGGCGCAGTTCACGCCCGAGCAGCGCCGGCAGGGCGTGATCGCGTTTTCGTCGGGCAACCACGCGCAGGCCATTGCGCTGTCGGCGCGTCTGCTGGGCATGCCCTCGGTCATCGTGATGCCGCAGGATTCGCCCGCGGCCAAGCTCGCGGCCACGCGCGGCTACCAGGAGGGTCAGCCCGGCAGCGAGGTCGTGCTCTACGACCGCTACACCGAGGACCGCGAGGCCATCGGCCGCCGCCTTGCAGGCGAGCGCGGCATGACGCTGATCCCGCCCTACGACCACCCGCACGTGATGGCCGGGCAGGGCACGGCGGCGCTGGAGCTGCTGCAGGACGTGGGCCCGCTGGACGTGCTGCTGGTGTGCGTGGGCGGGGGCGGCCTCATCTCGGGCTGCGCGGTGGCGGCGCACGCGCTGAGCCCGGGCATCGCCGTGCTGGGCGTCGAGCCCGAAGCCGGCAACGACACGCAGCGCAGCCTGGCCGAGGGCCGCATCGTGCACATAGCCACGCCCAAGACCATCGCCGACGGCGCGCAGACGCAGCACAGCGGCAACTTCACCTTCCCCGTGATCCAGCGCCTGGTGAAGGGCATCGTCACCGTGAGCGACGAGCAGCTGGTGCGCAGCATGCGGTTCTTCGCCGAGCGCATGAAGCTGGTGGTGGAGCCCACGGGCTGCCTGGGCGCGGCGGCGCTGTTCGAAGGCGCGCTCGAGGATCTGGTGGCCACGAAGGGCCGGCGCGTGGGCGTGATCGTCAGCGGCGGCAACGTGGACCTGGCGCGCTACGCCGGCTTCATTGGCGGCACGGCAGCCGGCTGACGCGGGGCGGGGTCATGGCGCTGCGGTAAGGTCGCGGGCTTTCATCCGCGACCGCCTGCAGGCACCCCCACCATGGCCGACAAACCCGCCGCCGCCCCCACCCCCGACGACGCCGCGCAGCGCGACAAGGCGCGCTTCGACGAGCTGCTGAAGACCCCCGCCGCGCGCAGCAGCGGCCGCGTGGCGCTGGCCACGGGTGCGGCGCTGGACTACGCCGTCACGGCCGAGTTCCTGCCCGTGGTGCTGGGCGGCAACGAACCCGGCGCCGGCGACCCCAAGGCCGCCGTGCTGGCCACCGCCTACACCGTGGCCGCGACGACGCCGCGGCCCGTGTGTTTTGCCTTCAACGGCGGGCCTGGCTCGGCTTCGATCTGGCTGCACCTGGGCGCGCTCGGCCCCAAGCGCGTGGTCGTGCCCGACGACGGCAGCATGCCCGCCGCGCCCTACAGCGTGCAGGACAACCCACACACCTGGCTCGAGCACTTCGACCTCGTGTTCATCGACCCGCCGCACACCGGCTGGTCGCTGGCCGCCGACGCCGACGCGCGCAAGAAGCTGCTGTCCACCGACGGCGACATCGAGTGCTTCGCGGAAGTCATCCGCCTGTGGCTCACGCGCCATGGCCGCTGGGCCTCGCCCGTGTACCTGTGCGGCGAGAGCTACGGCACCACGCGCGGCGCCGGCATCGCCAACCGCCTGCACGAGCTGGGCGTGGTGGTCAACGGCGCCATCCTCGTCTCGCTGGCCATGGACCTGCAGAGCATCGTCTTCGCGCCGGGCAACGACCTGCCCTGTGCGCTGTTCCTGCCGGCGTTTGCCAACACATCGCAGTACCACGGCCTGCTGCAGGGCCCGCTGGGTGAATCACCCGCGGCCGCGCGCGAGGCCGCCGAGGCCTTCGTGCAGGAGGACTACGCCGCCGCGCTGCTGGCCGGCGCGCGCCTGTCTGACAAGACGCGTTCGCGCGTGGCCCGCCGCATCGCCGAGCTCACGGGCCTGCCGCGCTCGCTGGTGGAGGAGAAGAACCTGCGCATCAGCGACCAGACCTACTTCTTCGAGGCCCTGCGCCACCGCGGCCTGATCGTCGGCCGGCTCGAGGCGCGCAGCACCGGCCCCATGGCCGCCAGCCGCACACGCGACTGGGAGTTCGACCCCGGCATCGAGGCCATCGCCGCGCCCTACACCATGGCCGCCATGGGCTACTTCCGCGAGGCCCTGGGCCTGGCGCTGGAGCAGCGCTACATGGTCATCAACGGCGACGTCAACCGCGGCTGGAACTGGGTGCGGGGTGGCGAGAGCGAGGCCCGCCGCATGGGCTACACCTGCACCAGCACCGACCTGGCCCAGGCCCTGCGCCGCAACCCGCACTTCAAGGTGCTGGCCGCCAGCGGCCGCTACGACCTGGGCACACCCTACAGTGCCAGCGACTGGAGCCTGGCCCAGCTCGACGCACCCGCCACCGTGCTGCAGCGCGTGACGCACCGCTACTACGACGCCGGCCACATGATGTACACGCGCCAGGCCGACCTGGTGCAGCTCAAGGCCGACCTCGCCGCCTGGCTGGCGGCCTGAGCGGAGCCGCATGACCATGAAGATCGGCGTGCTCACCGGCGGCGGCGACTGCCCGGGCCTGAATGCCGTGATCCGCGCCGTGACGCTGGCGCTGCAGCAGGACGGCGCCACGGTGCTGGGCATCGAGCAGGGCTTCCGGGGCCTGCTCGAGGGCCGCGCGCGCGAGCTGAGCCCGGCCGACGTGGCCGGCATCCTGGCCGAGGGCGGCACCATCCTCGGCACCGACAACCGCTGCGATCCATTTGCCCTGCGGTCAGACGCTGGCGGAGAGCCCGTGGACCGCTCTGCCGAGGCCCTGGCCCACGCACGCGCCTGGGGCCTCGATGCCCTCGTGGCCATCGGCGGCGACGGCAGCATGGCCATCGCGCACCGCTTCCACCGCGCCGGCCTGCCGGTGGTGGGCGTGCCCAAGACCATCGACAACGACCTCGCCCACACCGACCGCACCTTCGGCTTCGACAGCGCCGTGGCCGTGGTGGCCGAGGCGCTGGACCGGCTGGCCACCACGGCGCGCAGCCACCGCCGCGTGATGCTGTGCGAGACCATGGGGCGCTACGTCGGCTGGATCGCGCTCGAGGGCGGCCTCGCGGGCGCGGCCGATGCCATCCTCCTGCCCGAGCGGCCCTACAGCGTCGACGCCGTCGCGGCCTTCTGCGCGGCGCGCGAGGCGCGCGGCCTGTCGACGCTGATCTGCATCGCCGAAGGCGCACACGCCGCCGGCGAGGGCCTGGCCGTGCGCGCCACGCTGCCCGGCAGCCCCGACCCGCTGCGCCTGGGCGGCGCGGCCGAGCGCCTGCAGCACGCGCTGCAGCCCTTGCTGGCGAGCGAGGTGCGCAGCGCCGTGCTGGGCCACACGCAGCGCGGTGGCACGCCCACGGCCTTCGACCGTGTGCTGGCCACGCGCTTCGGCGTGGCGGCGGCCGAGCTGGTGCGGCAGCGGCGCTTCGGCCGCATGGTCACGCTGCAGGGGGCCGACTGCGGCGAGGTCTCGCTCGACGAGGTGGCGGGCAAGAGCCGCAACGTGCCCGAGGGCCACGCGCTGCTGCGGGCGGCCGAGGCGCTGGGCTTGTGCCTCGGGCAGGGGCCGGCTACAGCAGGCGCTTGAGCGCCGGCGCCAGCCGCGGCAGCGCCGCGCACAGCGCGGCATCGTCGCGGCCGAAAGCGAAGTCGGCGAACTCGAAGCCCGGGCCCACCGTGGCGCCCACGTAGGCGAAGGCACCCACGGGCTCCGCGGCCTGCCACCAGTCGGCCGGCACCACGTGGCGCGGGCGGCGGCCGGCCGTCACGGGGCCGAGCTCCACGCGCTCCACGCGCGACAGGTCTGGCGGCAGCAGCCACAGCACCAGGCCCTCGCCCTCGAGCAGGTGCCACACCTCGTCGGAGCGCACGCGGTGCCAGGCGCTGGCCTGGCCGTGTTCGAGCAGGAAGTCGATGCTGGTCAGCGCGACGCGGCCCTGGCGGCCATCGCCCGGGTCGGCCGGCCGCGTGGAGCGGAAGACCTCGGCGTACCAGCCGCCCTCGGGGTGCGGCTGCAGGCCCAGCTCGTGCACCAGGGCGCGGGCGCGTGGCTCGTCATGCATCGCGCACGTCCCCCACCGGGTTGCTGCCGAAGTCGGCGCGGTCCACGTAGCGCAGCAGCTTGGCGGCCGCCGTGGCCGGGCTGTCGAGCTGGCCGGCGGTCTTGAAGCCGAGGAAGCGGTCGGCCTCGGGGAAGCGCGTGCGGTCGGCCGTGCGCAGCGTGACCTGCATGTCGGTGTCGATGATGCCGGGGGCCAGCGAGACGATCTTCGCGCCGTTCTTGCCCGCGTTCTCGCGCTCGGCCTCCTCCAGCGCCACGGCGCGCGCCAGGTGGTCCATGCCGGCCTTGGCCGCGCAGTAGCTGGCGCTGCCGGCCATGGCGCGGCGGCCCAGGCCTGAGGACACCAGCACCACCTTGCGCGGCACGGGCCAGGCCGCCGTGGCGCGCAGGAAGGCGGCGGTGAGCAGCAGTGCCGACTCCAGCCCCACACGCACCGCGGTCGAAAGCTCGGCCAGGTCACCCTCGGCCAGCGGCCCGGGCGTGCTCACCACGCCCGCGTTGTTGATGAGCGTGGCCGAGGTCGGCGTGGCATGCCCGGCCAGCCACTGCTGCAGCCGCGCCGCCACAGGCATGGGGTCGGCCAGGTCGGCGCGCCACACGAGCAGCTCGCCGCCCGCGGGCACGACCAGCGAGGTTTCACCGCGCGCGATGGCCAGCACACGGTGGCCGCGCTGCAGCAGTTGCTCGGTGACCGCGAGGCCGAGGCCGCGCGACGAGCCGGTGACGATGCTCAGGTGCATGGAGGTCTCCTGGGTGTTCGGATGGGGGTCAGTCGAGCAGGCGGCCCTGCACGGCGTCCTGCGGCAGCAGGAAGTGGCCGCCAGCCACATGGTGCAGCGTGCGCAAAGCCGGATGGCCGTCGAAGTGCCAGCGGCCCTGCGAGAACACACGCTCGTCGGCCTGCGCCGCCACCACCTCGCCGAGGAACAGGTCGTAGGCCTGCTGCACCTGCGGCTCGGGCAGCAGCCGGCACTCGAGCCAGGCCACGCAGCCGGCCACCAGCGGCAGGCCGGGTGTCGTGCCTTCGAAGCTCCCGATGCCATAGCGCTCAAACTTGTCGCCCACGCCCTCGGCGCCGCCGCGGGTGTTGCCCACGGTGAAGGCGAGGTCGGCCAACGCGGCGCAGGGCAGGTTCAGTGCAAAGCGGCCGCTGCCCTCGACCAGGCCGCGCGTGAAGGTGCTCTTGTCGATGACCACGGCCACCTTGGGCGGCTCGAAGTCCAGCGGCATGGCCCAGGCCGCCGCCATCACGTTGCGCTGGCCGCCGTGGGCCGCGCTCACCAGCACCGTCGGGCCGTGGTTGAGCAGGCGGTAGGCGTGTTTCAGCGGCACGCTCGTGCGGTGTTCGGGCATGCGCGGCATTGTCGACGGCTAGAACGGCGCCGCGCTCTCGAAGCGGCAGGCCTGGCCGGTCTGCGGGTGCACGAAGCCCAGCTCGGCCGCGTGCAGCAGCAGGCGCGGCGCGCGCAGCGGCAGTGGCGCGTAGAGGTCGTCGCCCAGGATGGGGTGGCCGATGTAGGCCATGTGCACACGCAGCTGGTGCGAGCGGCCGGTCAGCGGGTACAGCGCCATGCGCGTGGCCGCGCCGTCGTCGCGCGGCACAGTGCCCAGGGCCTGCCAGCGCGTGAGCGCGGGCTTGCCGGCGAAGACGTCGGTCACCTGGCGCGGGCGGTGCGGCCAGTCCAGCCGCATCGGCATGTCGACCTCGCCCTCGGCGCCCGCGGGCGTGCCGGCCACCACGGCCTCGTAGCGCTTGTGCACGCGGCGCTTCTCGAACAGCAGCGACAGCGCGCGCTGCATGGGCAGGCCGCGCGCGAACAGCAGCAGGCCCGAGGTGGCCTGGTCGAGGCGGTGCACCACCAGCGCGTCGCTGAACACGCCCGTCACGCGCGTGACGAGGTTGTCGGTGACGCCCTCGCCACGGCCCGGCACCGAGAGCATGCCGGGCGGCTTGTCGACGACGAGCAGGGTCTCGTCGGCAAAGACGAGGCCGATGCCGTCGGGCAGGTTGGGGTGGTCAATCGGGGCAGGGCGGGCGTTCATCGGGCGCGCAGTCTCGCTCATCGCACGGCCTGTGGATGCCTCGCCACGCGGCCCTTGACGAAGCCGCGGCGCGCGGCGCACAGTTCGCCACCCGTCGCGCACCGCACACCCCGTGCCCCGCGCACCCACCTTCAGGAGGCCAAGCATGACCACCATCGCCACGCTGGATGCCCGCCGCCTGTCGGTCGCGACCGCCGGATTCCTGTTCCGCCGCTGATCGCCCCCCTGGCGTGACCCGTCCGGGTCACGACCGACAGCCCCCATCCCCACCGCCTGCGGCCCCTGCCGCGTGCCGGGCCTTGCCCGCCGCGCGACGAGGCCGCGCCACGCCCTTCGTGGCCCGTGCCCTGCGCGCGGGCCGCGGGCCCGGCTTCGCCTCGCTACCGCGAGGCCCGGTCGTGCCACCGCCGAAAGCTGACGCTCGACATGATCGACCTCGATCCCGAAGACCTGTTCCAACGCCTGTGTCGCTGGGGCCTCAAGCCCGTGCAGATGCAGGCCGCCGCGGCCGCGCTGGCCGCCGATCCGCACACCCGGCTGCTGCGCGTGACGCAGGTGCAGCGCGAGGGCCTGGCCGTGCACGACGGCCACGAAGAACGCGCCGCGCGCCTGCTGCCCGCGCTGCGCCACACGCTCGACGCGCAGGCCGACGCCATCGCCTGCGGCGACTGGGTGCTGGCGCGCGACGACGGCCACGGCACGCTGTGGGCCCACGAGCGCCTGCCGCCACTCACGCAGCTGGCGCGCCGCCTGCACGACGGCCGCGACAAGGTGGAGCGTGTCGTCATCGTGAGCAACGTCGACACGGCGCTGCTGGTGATGGGCCTGGACGGCGACTTCAGCCTGCGCCGGCTGGAGCGCTTCGTGGCCCTGGCGCGCCTGGCCGGCGTGGAGCCCGTGGTCGCGCTCACCAAGGCCGACCTCTGCGCCGACGTCCCCGCGCGCTGCCGCGAGGTGTCCGAGACCGTGGGCGCCGCCGTGCCCGTGGTGGCGCTCGATGGCCGCAGCGGCGACGCGGTGGCGGCGCTCGCGCCCTGGCTGGGCCTGGGCCAGACCCTGGTGCTGGTGGGCAGCAGCGGCGCCGGCAAGAGCACGCTCACCAACACCCTGGCCGGGCACGAGGTCGCCGACACAGGCGGCCAGCGCAAGGGCGACGGCCGCGGCCGCCACACCACCACCACGCGCACGCTGCACGGCACGCCGCAGGGCGCCTGCCTCATCGACACACCGGGCCTGCGCACGCTGCGCCTGGACGGCGATGCGCAGGCGCTCGATGCCGTGTTCGACGACATCGCCACGCTGGCCGCGCAGTGCCGCTTCCGCGACTGCCGGCACGAGGGCGAGCCCGGCTGCGCCGTGCGCGAGGCCGTGCCCGCGGCGCGGCTGAAGAACTTCCACAAGCTGCAGCGCGAGGCGCGGCGCGACCAGGTCACCGCGCTCGAGCGCAAGGCCGAGGTCGCGCAGTGGAAGGCCCGTGCCCGCCATGCGCGGGTGCGCATGGCTGCCAAGCGCTCGTGACGATGCCGCAGACGAGTTTCCGCCCCGGTGCCGCGCCCGTGCCCACACCGCGTGCCCGAGCCGTGCCCCCGAGCGCCGTCAGCGCTTGGGCGTGCCCTCGGGCAGCAGCGTGTCGCGCCGCGCCAGTGCCGGGAACCAGCGGGGCCACAGCGCCACCACCGCGAGCACCCCCAGGCTGCCGCCCACCACCGAGGCCAGCGGCCCCACCAGCGCCGCCATGGCGCCGGCGCGGAACTCGCCCAGCTGGTTGCTGGCGCCGATGAACAGCGAGTTGACGGCGCTGACGCGGCCGCGCATGGCGTCTGGCGTCTCGAGCTGCACCAGCGTCTGGCGGATGACGACACTCACCATGTCGGCCGCGCCCGTGATGGCCAGGGCCACGAGTGACAGCACGAAGTCGCTGGACAGCCCGAACACCGCCATCGCCGCGCCGTACACCGCCACCGCCTGCAGCAGCCGGGTGCCCACGCGGTGCCTGAGCGGGCGCCGCGTGAGCCACAGCGACATGAGCAGCGCACCCACCGCGGGCGCCGCGCGCAGCAGGCCCAGGCCCCAGGGCCCGACGTGCAGGATGTCCTTGGCGTAGATGGGCAGCAGCGCCACCACGCCGCCCAGCAGCACCGCCACCATGTCCAGCATCAGCGCGCCCAGCACCACGGGCTGCGCACGCACGAAGCGCAGGCCGGCGGTGACCGTGGCCCAGCTGGCGGGCTCGGCCTTGGGCGGCTGGTGTTCGTAGCGCAGCCGCGCCACCAGCGCCGTGCCGATGGCAAACAGCGCGGCGCAGCAGCCGTAGGTGGCGGCGGCCCCGGCCACGTAGACGAAGCCGCCCAGCGCAGGGCCCGCGATGATGGCGCCCTGCAGCCCGGCCGAGCTGAAGGCCAGCGCACGCGGCAGCACGGCGGCGGGCACGAGCAGCGGCGTCAGCGCCTGCTGCGTGGGCATCTGCAGCGCGCGCAGGGCGCCCAGCAGCACGCTCACGCCCAGCAGCGCCTCGCGGCTCATCCAGCCCGCGGCGCTGCCCCAGGCCAGGGCCGCGGCGCAGGCCACCTGCACCGCCAGGCAGCCGGCGAGGATGCGGCCACGGTGGTGGCGGTCGATCCAGTGGCCGGCGGGCAAGGTGAGCACGAGCGCCGGCACGAACTGCGCCAGGCCCACGAGGCCCAGGTCCCAGGCCGAGCCCGTCAGGTCGTACATCTGCCAGCCCAGGGCCACGAGCAGCATCTGGCTGGCCGAGACCGACGCGATGCGCGCCACCCACAGCTGCATGAAGGCGCGGTGCTGGAACAGGGGCGTGTCGTCGGTGTTCATGGGGTGATGGCGGGCAGCCACACACGCGCCGCGAGCCCCGGCCCGGGTTGGCGTGCATCGAGCGCGATGCGGCCGCCGGCCGTGGCCACGATCTCGCGGCAGATGGCCAGGCCCAGGCCCGAGCCACCCTGCGGCCCGGCGGCCGCGAACGGCTGGAACAGCCGCTCGCGCTGCCCCGGCGCCAGGCCCGGGCCGCCGTCCAGCACCTCGAGCAGCGCCTCGCCGGGCGGCGCGGCCAGCCGCAGCACCAGGCTGCCCCCGGCGGGCGTGTGCTTGATGGCGTTGTGCAGCAGGTTGCGCGTCAGCTCGCGCAGCGCCCAGGCGTGCGCGGCCACGGTCCCGGGCTCGGTGTGCAGCTCGAAGTCGATGCGGCCGGCGGCATCGACTTC
>Ga0209812_10002565_pt1 | contig 10739 bp, 8 predicted proteins | sample JI71714BDNA_FD_187502 | JGI IMG/M metagenome (GOLD analysis project Ga0209812, IMG submission 187502) | Wastewater effluent complex algal communities from Wisconsin, to seasonally profile nutrient transformation and Carbon sequestration -... | ecosystem: Engineered > WWTP > Effluent > Algae...
TGTGGGGAATTTGGCGCGCCGGTGCGATCGCCGTACCTCTATGCGTGTCCCACCCGCGACCAGAATTAGAGTATGTTATCACCAATTCGGGAGCATCAATTATTGTTGCCCATCCCAATTTTGAAGATTTATTGCGCCCGATCGCCCGATCGCACAACCTAGGATTTATCCTCACTTCCGAAACCCTTCCCACCCAGATTAGCCCTCTCCCAGAAATAGATATCACCAGACGCGCCTTAATTCTCTACACCAGCGGTACAACAGGAAAACCAAAAGGAGTAGTAACCACTCATCAAAATATTCAAGCTCAAGTAACCAGCTTAATCGACGCTTGGGAATGGACATCAAGCGATCGCATTCTCCACGTACTTCCCTTACATCACATACACGGAATTGTCAATGTATTAACCTGTGCTTTATGGGCCGGCGCAGAGTGCGAAATGCTGAGCAAATTTGATGCAGAAACAGTTTGGAATCGAATTTGTGACGGTGATTTAACCTTATTTATGGCAGTACCAACGATTTATGTAAAATTGATTACTGCGTGGGAAACCGCTACCGAAGAAACCCAAAACAGGCGATCGAAAAGTTGTGCAAAAATGCGCCTAATGGTTTCAGGTTCAGCAGCATTACCAGTTCAAGTATTAGAAAAATGGCAAAAAATCAGCAGTCATTTTCTGCTAGAACGTTATGGGATGACAGAAATTGGCATGGCCTTATCCAACCCTTTACAAGGTAAACGAGCAGCGGGATATGTAGGAAAACCTCTACCTGGTGTGGAAGTGCGATTAGTCAACGAAAAAGGAGAATTAGTAACAGCAGGAACACCAGGAGAAATTCAAGTCAAAAGTCCCGGAGTATTTCTGGAATATTGGCAAAACCCCCAAGCAACAGCCAAAACTTTCCAAGCAGGCTGGTTTTGTACAGGAGATTTTGCAGTAGTGGAGAATGACAACTATCGCATCCTCGGAAGGATGAGTGTGGATATCATCAAAACCGGAGGCTATAAAGTTTCAGCTTTGGAAATAGAGGAAGTATTGCGATCGCATCCAGAGATTCAAGAATGTGCAGTGGTAGGGGTTGAGGATGTAGAATGGGGTGAACGAGTTTGTGCTGCATTAGTATTGCGATCGGAATCCAGTTTAAACTTAGCATCTTTCAGGAGTTGGGCAAAAGAGCAATTGGCTGTGTATAAAGTCCCAACCCGAATTTTGACAGTTGAAGAATTACCTAGAAATGCAATGGGAAAAGTGACTAAGCCGACAATAATTCAATTATTTTGTTGACAGTTATGGAGTAAGATTAAATGAACCGCGAAGGCGCGAAGAGCGCTAAGAAAGAACAGCATTTTCTTCTTTCTCTTCCTTCGCGTCCTTCGCGCCTTCGCGGTTTAATCATTCCGGTGCAACCAAACTTAATATTACCTATTTTGCGGTATCTTAGGTGGACACCAAAACAGGTTTTTGCTGCAAACCCCGATCGACTCCAAAATCCCTCGCATCACATCCGTACAGTACATCCAGTGTCCCAAATCCGCATACATTCGATCGGGATTAAACTCCACATTATAATGCAGCACACAATCCAAACCTGCAAACTCATCGGAAGATTGGGGAGAAAGCAACAGCAATTGAAAAGGTTTCCCCTGACATTTGTATTCTAGTTTATGGATCAGATCGATCGCTCCATTGCGATCGGCAATACCAGTGCGGACAAACAGCACCTTGTCGCAATGTTGAAGTGCGTACCAAAACCGCGCAGAACGTGCCGTATATCGCTGACGCATCCGTTCAAATACCGGAGACATATCATTAACAGGATCGTCTGTATCTTCAACTTCATGGGCAAAAGAAAGACCAGACCACTTGCTATGATAGATTCTACCCGCTTGGGCACTGTAGTGCAGAAAAGCCGGATTCCACATATCATAAAAACCGTTTTCGATCGCATCAGCAACATCTCCAATCTTGGTAGTGCGCGTCAAATCGAAGGGAAAAGCCGGGCCATCGTACTCCATTTTATACAGCATCATCCGCACTGCACAGCGATCGCCCAGCGGCAAAATCGCCACCCGGCTGATGTCGGATAATTGACATTTATATTGAAACAATACAGCGGACTTAGGCGGTGATTTCACCCGACTTTCAATCCCGTTGTCGCCAATCATCATGGTGCGAAAAGGTGCGTCAGGATGCAGGGGATCGTCATAGACACCAGATGGCATGGCTTTGAGTAGATGGCGAACTTCCTTCCACATGGGTTGGATGTTGTATTCTTTGTCTGATTCGTTGATAATCCACAGGCGACTATCGTCTAATTTTAAAATTCCCAAATGCCCGTCATAGAACAACAATTGTGAGTTGTTCGGTGCAAAAAGATTGAAAGCTGAAGTGTATTCTAAGTCAGCACCAGGGGCAATTTCCATTGTGGTTTCGATCGTCCCATTTTCCTGTACTGCAAAGAAAGGAAGCATCCCTGACTTGACATTTTTAGCAATATAAATCCCTGGGATCAATCCTGCTTGGCGTTGCAGTAAATTTTGGATTGCTTGCCAATGGGGAGCGATCGTGTAATTGTGGGGTGATGAATTGACAATCCGCAAAAGCTGTTCTTCCAGACAAGCAGTGACTTCAAAGCCTGCATTGTCTTGGTAAACAGGAACTGTTTTGGGTGCACAAAAGTATTGTTTTTCCTTGGCTAATTCGTCTTTGTCGATCGCAAATCGGTTAAGATCGATCGCCTCATACATCAGATTATGACCGATGGTGTTTGGGTGAGAAGGATCGAAGGATATTCCTGGTTTCCAACGTCCTTGTCCATCTTCCAACACTCCCAACCAATCCAGCACCGGAACGCCCCAATTCTGCATCCGGTGGTGGGTATCTCGCAGCAACCAGTAATGTTCTGAGTTATAGTCACCGTGGGGATATAGTCCGCCCAGCATGGGACGTGCTCCCAGGGCTCGCGTCATTTTCACCAACTGTAGCAAGCCACTTTCAAATCGGCGCTGGATTCCCCGTCGTTCGTGGGGGCGACAGTGGGCTAGCCCTTCGTTACCCAGAGACAGAGCAATAATTACCACATCAGGTTGTTCTGGGGCGACGACGGAGGGAAAACGGGCGATGGTTTTGCCGACATTTGCGCCCGCTTCTGACAAATTCACCAGTTGGTGTCCGTATTTTTCCTGCAAAGACTCTGCCAACTGGGAAGCCCAACCTTTCAACATCCAGGCTTTTTGACCCTTGGCGACGGAACTACCAATCACGGCGATTTTTAAGCCTGGGGATTTTTGATCTGAGGGGAGATTGGGAACAGGTTCTGCTTCTTCTAGGTATCCGAAGGGATAAGGCTGCAAATAACCAAAGGCGCCATCGTCTACTACGATTTTGCTGGATTTGTGGTGTGGGTCGATCGGTATCCAGCGATTAAAACCGAATTCTTCCCATGCTGCGATACCGTTGGCATCAATATACACGTACTTATATTCTATGTTCTGGCGATCGCCTACATCGAGAGCAGGCTGAATGTCTATATCTGTGTACCATAAAGGATAGCGATCGGCACTGGTGTTCAGGCGTAGGCATTTCGTGATATCCCACAGTCCTAATTCGGGAGTAGAACCGACGATACCGATGGATGCGCCAGTTTGCGTGTGTCCAATAATCTGAAATCGATACATAGGTGTTTTCTCGATCTTAAAGATACAATGCCGGACAAGAAGGCTGAATCCTCAAAGTTGTTTTTGAGAGTAACACATAGAGTGATTTAAATATGTCTTTGAAATAACATTGGCTGTGAGCTCTAGCGATCGCCTTAACAGCCTTAGCGATTGCTATACTAGACTTGTTTAAGCGGTCGGCTATCTCACTATTCACGGGGTGCATTTATACACAAAAAATAGATCGACCTTTAGCAAAAGATCGATCTATATGTTGAAACAAAAGTCAATTTTAAAATAAAAGTATCTCAAATTTCCGACTTCTGTGCTTCCTGCTCCTTGACTTCCCCTTCCGAGTCCTGCTTAAATGCAGATTCTAAGGACTCTGTAATCTCCTTCGACTCTGGAGTGCGTTTAGAAAAACCCCACACAAACATCAAGGCGATACATGAAACTACCAGCCATTGGGGAGGAACTAAATCTGGATTAATTACTTTCACCAACAACCTCATGCCCACGAACCCGACTGTGATGTAGCCGGCACTTTCCAGGTGAACGTATTCATCCAGCCAGCGGATGAACAATCCAGCCATGAATCGCAGAGCAATAATGCCAATGGTAGCGCCCGTAACCACAATCACCGTGTTATCCGAAACTGCGATCGCCGTAGTGACGCTATCCAAAGAAAATGCTAAATCCGTAAAAGCAATCATGGGAATTGCTTGCCAAACCGACGAAAATTTCGGCCCGTGATGTTCTCCCTCGGAGTCAGCATCTGAGGCGAAGTGCTGCCAAACCAGCCACAATAGGTACAGAGCACCCAGGAGTTCAAACTGCCAGTATTGGATCACCCAAGTAGCGGTTAAAATCAGTGAAATTCGCAGTACGAAAGCAATTATCAAACCGAAATTGAGAGCCTGTTGCTGTTGCTTTGGTTCTTCCAAACCTTTAGAAATAGATGCCAGGGCGATCGCATTGTCAGCCGAAAGCACAGCCTCCAAAGCCACCAAAACTAACAATAATAAAAAGGTATCAATTCCTAGATTCGGAGAAGATTCGATAAATTGATCTAGCATTAACTATGTTGTGCACCTAAAATTTGCAATGGTAGAGCTCAGCGTTAATCACCTGCTCTGTCGAGAATTAGTGTCACCTTCACTTATCTTAACCTAATCTGGTAACTCTGCGACACCCGATCGCCCTCCTTCTGCGTTCCATCTTGAGAAGTCCTAGCCGTATTTTATATTTCGAGTTGTTACAAGTGATTCCCAAAAGCGCCAATTTGCCGGAAATTAGTGAAAGCTCGTACCCGTGAACAGGAGTTTTGTCAATATGTCTTTAACAGATACCCAAGTCTACGTCGCCCTCGTAATTGCTTTGATTCCAGGAATCTTGGCTTTCCGGTTGTCTACTGAACTGTACAAGTAGTTCACAGACACTAGGGAGAATCGCCGGCACTACCTGCCTGAGCAGTTAAATCTTGAGCGTGCGGACAATTGCTGCCACAGTGGAGTAGATTGTTTGTTGTCAGCAAGACAAAACTGCAAGGGCAGGAATTTTTATATCAAAAATCTGTCCCCAGGTGTCCTGATGTCTCAAAAATTTTAGCTGGTATCACCTTGACAAACCAGGATAGGTGTGGATTCAACTAAAACTTTGCTGGAACTAGCAGCTTGAAAACGTCACTATCAGAAATCTGTAAAAAAAATTATGCAAGCGATTAAACCTACCGTTACCCCACTGCGTCCTGTCAAAAACTCCCCTCGCGTTGCTCGTGGTAACAGTCGCAGCCCTCGTTCTTACCCTCACCAAACCCTGGCGGCGGAAGCAGGAGTGAAGTTAGCAGTCAACATCGTACTTTCAGTTTGTGCAACTTCTGCTTTGATTCAGCTTTGGCCTCACTACCGGGCAGTACAAGAAAAATTGCAGGAAATCCAAGCTGAAGTCAATATTACCGAAAAGAGAGTGAATCAGTCGCGATCGGACTTTAATCGCTACTTCGATCCCAGTCTGGCTAAAACAGTGATGCAAGAGCAAAGCAATCGGGTTGACCCCCAGCAGCAACCAGTGATTTTGCAGGAATCGGAGGCACCCGACGCCGAGGAGTCAACTCAACAACCGTGAACGAAGAAGTCCGAGGGACTCAGCAAGAAGGTCGCAAAGATATCTTCAGCCATTGACAATTTCCTAAGAGTCTGCTTGTTAGATTTCGATTCCGGTTGCACTCGACCATGATTGTTGACGGTTGACAGTCCGTCGAACAACTCAAAGGCGGGTCTAGGTACTAGCTCAAAACTTAAAACTTGGGTTTCAAGCTGACTTCGCCATTACGGTTTTTTGCTTCAGCAGTTGGAGTGCAGCTTGATATTGCAAGTCGCTCTCAGTGCCAATTTGATCCCGCGTCATCGACTCGCTAGGTACTACCCGATCGGGCACAATCCCCATTTTGTGAATATCCGTGTGATTGGGCGTCTCGTATTTCGCCACAGTCACAGCCAATCCCGAACCATCTGACAAATCAAACAGGGACTGAATCAGCCCTTTACCAAAGGTCTTTTCTCCCACCAGTTGAGCTCTGCCATTATCTTGCAGCGCACCGGCCAAAATTTCGCTAGCACTGGCAGTTCCCTTGTTTACCAAAACAATCAGGGGATCGCCTGTTAGCGCCTGTCCATAGGCATCAAAACTGCCGAGAACACCTTGTCGATTCACTGTGTAAACAATGGTGCCGGAATCGATCCACAACCGGGCAATTTCAATCCCGGATTGCAGCAGTCCCCCTGGGTTGTTCCGCAGGTCGAGAATGTAGGCGGCGGCTCCTTGTTTTTCGAGTCGGTCGATCGCATTACTGACTTCCGCAGTGGCGTTAGCGCTGAATTGACTGAGGCGAATGTAGCCCACGGGTAAATTTTCCGGCCCAGACTGCAATTCGGCATAAACCGGATTGAGAGCAATGCGATCGCGCACTAACTCAATATCCTGTGGAGATTCCCTACCTTCGCGCCCCAAGGTGAGGATGACAGCAGTGCCGGCCCGGCCGCGCATTTTAGTGGCGGCTTCGTCTAGACTCAGTTCTGAGGTAGGAGTGCCGTCAATTTTCAAAATGCGATCGAGGGGTTGGATACCGGCTTTATCGGCTGGTGAACCGGCAATCGGAGCAATCACTGTCAGAGTGTTAGTCTGGGGGTCGATCGCAATTTGTAGCCCCACACCAGTCAGTTCCCCAGAAGTGTTGACCTGCAAACTGCGGTACTGTTCTGGTTTCAGCAGTCGAGTAAAGGGGTCATCCAGATTAGCCAGCATATCCTGAATCGCTGTATAGGTTTGTTCTCGATCGCTCAGAGGGGCCTTGATAGTCTGTTCGCGAATCGACCTCCAGTTGCGATGATTGAAGGTATCGTCCACATAAGAGCGGTTGACAATTCGCCAAGCTTCGTTCAATAGCTTCTGTTCATCAGTCAGCGCCATCGCCGGCTCGGCCCAAGAACCCAAAACCATAACCCATTGGAGGACAAGTAAAATTGCGATCTGGAAAACTCGTCTGTGCATGATTGTTCCGTAAAATATGAGTAGATTGGTATCTGTTGTATTTTAAGTTTGTACGTTTTTGACCTTTTGCACATTCAACTTCAACTCTCCGAAGGCAAAAGTCATCCAGCCAGTCCAGGAAGCCCTCAACCCAAAACAAGCCGGTTTGTCGTTCTCTTCCTTAATCTCAAATCAGCTAATTACCTGAACCAACCTGGTTGAGGCCAAAGTCCTAAACAGCATCAGGTCTGTGGCAGTCCCGCCCTAAAAATTAGTTAAAGTTGACATTTAACCCAGATTAAGTGAAGTTTTATCAAAAATATGAAAATTTAGAAACCTGAGTCCGCTCACTGCATCAGATTCTACTGTGTAGCTAGGCTCGTGGCGATATGGCAGCTTGGGGCAGATATGCAGCTTGGGAAAAATGGTGTTTGAGACCCAAGCAAAAGCGATCGCTCCGTGAAATCTGCACGGCTATTATGTTACATTTTTTATCATAGTCAGGAATTCGATCGGGCAACGCCAGCAAAGGGGAGCAAGCTAGGGCTCCGTTTCCCAGCGCTAACAGCGACCGCACCATCGAGTGCCTCAGTCAGCTCCCAATTTAAAAATAGCCAAAGTCAGTTGCTAGTAAAAGCTTACTGGCGATCGCGGGGCGACAAAAATCCTTGTGGCTGCTGCCCTTAATCTCAACCACAGCAATATTCTTTTAGGAATTCTGGCTCCATGTTTTCTAAACAAATCACCGAATCAAAAACCTACCAGTGGTTTGACGAACGCCTGGAAATTCAAGCGCTCGCCGACGACATCACAACCAAGTACGTACCCCCCCACGTCAATATCTTCTACTGCTTGGGCGGCATCACTCTGGTTTGTTTCATCATCCAGTTTGCCACCGGCTTCGCCATGACGTTCTATTACCGTCCCACGGTAGCAGAAGCTTTTTCATCCGTCCAATACATCATGAATGAAGTCAGCTTTGGTTGGCTGATTCGTTCCATCCATCGCTGGTCCGCCAGCATGATGGTGCTGATGATGATTCTCCACACCTTCCGCGTTTACCTGACTGGTGGCTTCAAAAAACCCCGCGAACTCACCTGGGTGACAGGAGTAATTTTGGCAGTCATCACCGTCTCCTTCGGCGTGACCGGCTATTCGCTACCTTGGGATCAAATTGGTTACTGGGCAGTCAAAATCGTTTCCGGCGTTCCCGAAGCCATCCCGTTTGTGGGTTCTTTAATGGTTGAGTTACTCCGTGGTGGCGTCAGCGTCGGTCAAGGCACATTAAGCCGCTATTACAGCTTGCACACATTTGTGTTGCCTTGGCTGATTGCAGTATTCATGCTGGCTCACTTCTTGATGATTCGCAAGCAAGGAATCTCAGGCCCGTTGTAAGTTTTGAGTTGTAGGGGCAATATTTTTTTTGCCCCTTGCTAAGTTTTGAGTTGAAAATTCAGAATTCATCGCTCATCATATTTATTTACAGCCAACAACCAAAAGGAGAACACTGTGTTATGTCTATTCTCAAAAAACCGGATTTGAGCGATCCAGCGCTCCGCGCTAAACTCGCCAAGGGCATGGGCCACAACTATTACGGCGAACCAGCCTGGCCCAATGACTTGCTCTATGTTTTCCCTGTAGTAATCATGGGAACAATTTCTCTGTGCGTCGGTTTGGCTGTGCTTGACCCGGCTTTAGTTGGGGAACCTGCTAATCCTTTTGCTACTCCGCTAGAAATTCTGCCGGAATGGTATTTGTGGCCAGTGTTCCAACTCCTGCGCGTTTTGCCTAACAAATTGTTGGGTATTGCTTGCATGGCTGGCGTTCCCGTGGGTTTGATTTTGATTCCGTTCATCGAGGGCGTTAACAAGTTTCAAAATCCGTTCCGTCGCCCTGTGGCTACTACTGTTTTCCTATTGGGAACAGCAATCACTCTGTGGTTGGGTATTGGCGCTGTTTTCCCCATCGACAAATCTTTCACTCTTGGTCTGTTCTAAGATTTAAGCTTGGTTGATTTTGACGCCCGCAGGTTTTCTAGAAGTGCTTTTGTACTTAGGGGAAACTGTTGCGGGCGTCATTTTATTTGGTTGCTATAATTAAACATAATTAATTAATTTGATCATAATTAAATTAAATTTAAAAGCAGATGAGTCCAAATAAAATACCGCCGATAAAAGCATTAAATAAAGCATTCCTTAAGGTGAAACCCAATCGGGATGATTTTGAAAAATTTAAACACAATCTGATGAGATTAATCGACCACATCAACGAAGCAGAATCGGAGGAATTTCACAAAAATCTGGTGGCGCAGTTTTTGCGTGAGACTTATTATGGAGCCAATCATTTCATCAACACAAAAGGACGCAATGACCTAGTTATTCATAACGGAAAAGATGCCAAAAACAGCGTTGGTGTAATTCTGGAAGCTAAAAAGCCAACCAACGAAGGCGAGATGCTTAAGGTTGACAATCTGAATAGCAAAGCCTTTCAGGAATTGGTACTCTATTTTTTGCGCGATCGCATTTCTGGAAAAAACCTTGAAATCAAATATTTAGTCGCAACCAATGTTTACGAGTGGTTCATTTTTGATGCTGGTACTTTTGAAAAATCCTTTGCTCAGAATCAACAACTGGTAAAACTATTTACCGATTTTGAAGCAGGAAGACTAACGGGGAAAAAAACTGACTTTTTCTATCAAGAAATTGCGGCACCTGCTATTGAAGCAATCAAAGACGAGATTACTTTTACCCATTTCGATCTTCGAGACTACGAACAATCTTTAAGGAATACCGAAAAGCAAGATGACAATCAACTAATTCCACTATTTAAGCTGCTTTCACCAGAGCATTTATTGAAATTACCGTTTGCGAATGATAACAACAGTCTGGATAAAGCATTTTACAGCGAGTTACTCCACATCATCGGTTTGACGGAAACCAAAGCAGGCGGCAAAAAACTCATCGGGCGGAAAAAAGAAGGCCGCCATATTGGTACACTGATTGAAAATGCGATCGAGCAACTTGATAGTTTAGACAAAATCTCCCGACTCGAAAAACCAGAACAGTTTGGCGATACTTACCAAGACAGACTGTTTAATGTTGGCTTAGAATTAGTAATCACTTGGGTAAATCGCATCCTGTTCCTGAAATTATTAGAAGCGCAGTTAATTAAATATCACAATGGCGATAAATCCTTTGCATTTTTGAATTTAAGCAAAGTACAGAACTATGACGATCTAAATAGCCTTTTCTTTAGTGTTTTGGCGCGCCAACCACAGGAAAGAAGTAGTAGTATCCAAAATATTTTCGCTAAGGTTCCTTATTTAAACAGTTCATTATTTGAGCTAACCGAACTCGAACACTTAACTATTTCTATTAGCAATCTCCGGGATGAAAATCTGCCGATTTTATCATCTAGCGTCTTGAAAGATAGCAACGGGAAAAAGCGCACAGGGGAACTTAATGGCTTGGAATATTTCTTTGAATTTCTGAATGCTTACGATTTCAGCAGCGAAGGTTCATCAGAAATTAAGGAAGACAATAAACGGCTGATT
>Ga0209812_10002567_pt1 | contig 10735 bp, 10 predicted proteins | sample JI71714BDNA_FD_187502 | JGI IMG/M metagenome (GOLD analysis project Ga0209812, IMG submission 187502) | Wastewater effluent complex algal communities from Wisconsin, to seasonally profile nutrient transformation and Carbon sequestration -... | ecosystem: Engineered > WWTP > Effluent > Algae...
ATGTGGCATCGGCTTAAATTAACCGGTTACCGGAGCCTTGAGGTCCCCGGACCGGGCGCCGTCGCCCACATGTCCCTTCATCAAAAACCAACAATGTCAAAGAGCCACCAGACAGTAATAGCGGACAGCGATTGGTTCCCCGATTTACACCGGGGGACCGGCTATCCGTTTATGTTGGCGACCGGTCGTTGCGGTGGCGGTGGAAGCCGTCAGCGCCGCGTCGGTGGAGCCCATCTATGAGGGGTTCGTGATTCGGTCAACGGCTTTTTGCAATTTTATTTCAGAGCCACGCAAGAACCGCAGAATTCCGCCATTTTTTCCCTACATTCGGCCCGTTTCCGGCCCTTCGGCCTGGGGTAAATGCCCCCTACCGACCCCCGAATCCGGGTGAATCGGGGGTCTGAATCGGCTTTTCCGGCCCGATTTCCCCCTGCGGCGGGCCATCTTCCCCCGATCCGCACCGATTCACACCTGCCTTGCAGCGATTCACCCGTTGGATTGATTCGTCCCCCTGTTGGGAAGCACGTCCTGCAGTGGTAGGATCGCCATCGCACAGGCCCGACAGTGTTCTGGCGCTTGGGAGAGCCTCTTATATGTATGCGCGCATTGCCCTTGTCGCATCTGCACTGTTCGCTGGCGGTCCTGCGTTGGCCGATACCCCTGTCACAGACAGTGCAGCGCCCGTCACAACCACCGGTCTTGTCGATCCGGCAGCCGAGGTGCTTGCGCTCGAACAGGAACGCTACAGCCGCTTTACCCTTCCCGTGACGGTTGAAGGCACCGGCCCCTTTGCCTTCATGATCGATACCGGCAGTCAGGCGACCGCCATCACTCACGAGATCCGCACCATCGCCAATCTTGCCCCGGCCGGCACGGCCGTGCTGGTCGGCATGGCCAGCCGCCGCGAAGTCGAGCTCGCCAGCGTCGCCCGCATCGAGTTCGGTTCGAACAGCTTCACCAACTTCTCTGCCCCCGTTCTCGCGCGCGAGCATGTGGGAGCGGACGGGATCATCGGGCTCGACGCGTTGCAGGACTTCCGCGTCCTTATCGATTTCCGCAATCACACCATTGCAGTCGAGGACGCGAGCATCAAGGAAAGCCGCGCCGGTTACGAAATCGTCGTACGGGCGCGCAGCCGTCTGGGCCAATTGCTGATCACCGACGCCGTGGTCGAAGGAGTGCGGGCCACGGTCATCATCGACACCGGCGCGCAGGCCAGCCTGGGCAACACCGCCCTGCGCGACAAGATCCGTGCCCGGCGCGCGCAAGAGGTGATCACCACCGACGTCAACGGAGTCGATATTGTCGGCGAGCTTGCCTTTGTCCGTTCGCTGACGATCGAAGGCCTTTCACTCAACAATGTCCCGCTGACCTTTGCCGATACCCCGGCCTTTGCCGCCCTCGGCCTCAAAGATCAGCCGGTGCTTTCACTCGGGATGCAGCATCTGGCTCTGTTCGACCGGGTCGCAATCGACTTCAGCCGCCAGCGGATCCTGTTCGATGTTCCGGCCGACATTGCCCGCGCGATGCGGCAGGCAAAGCAAAGCGGCACCTACCGCCCGCAGTTCTAAAGCGGCCTTTGCCTTGCGGGATCACGGCGCCGCGCCCACATCAGGGGCCATGCCGCCAGAAACCCCCGCTTCCGCCGATCCTGATGCCAATAAGAGGACTCGCGCGCGCGACGTCGAAAGCTGGGCAACGCTCAAACGCTTCCTTCCCTATCTCTGGCCCAAGGATAATCCCGGCCTCAGGATCCGAATTGCAGTCGCGATGGTGCTGGTGCTGGCGGCCAAGGGCGTCACCCTCGCCCTGCCCTTTGCCTACAAGGGCGCGGTCGATGCGATGTCTGGAACGGGAACGGCGAGCGACGGAGCGACTGTCGCGTTGGCACTGGTCGCTGCCTATGCGCTGGGACGCTTCACCTCGGTCGCCTTCGACAACCTGCGCAATATCGCCTTCGAACGCGTGGGGCAGGTTGCGACCTTGCATCTGGCCGAGGACGTGTTCCACCGCCTCCACCGCCTGTCGCTGCGCTTCCATCTTGCGCGGCGCACGGGCGAGGTCACCAAGATCATCGAACGCGGCACCAAGAGCATCGACCAGATGCTCTACTTCCTGCTGTTCAACATCGCGCCCACCATCTTCGAGCTGATCGCGGTCGGGATCATCTTCTACGTCAATTTCGGCATCGAGCTGGTGGCCGGCACCGCCGTGACCGTGGTGCTGTATGTCTGGGTGACGCGCGCGATCACCGAATGGCGCACCAAGCTTCGGCGCGAGATGAACGATCTCGACGGCAAGGCCCTGCACCGTGCGGTCGATTCGCTGCTGAATTACGAGACGGTGAAGTATTTCGGCGCCGAATCGCGCGAGGAAGCGCGCTATTCCCAGGCCGCCCGCGCCTATGCCGAAGCGGCGGTGAAATCGGAAAACTCGGTCGGCCTGCTCAATATGGCGCAATCGGTCATCACCAACGCGCTGGTGGGCGCGGCGATGGCCTACACCGTGTGGGGCTGGAGCACCGGGGCGATGACCGTGGGCGATCTGGTGCTGGTCAATTCGCTGCTGATCCAGCTGTTCCGCCCATTGGACGTGCTGGGCTGGGTGTACCGCACGATCCGGCAGGGCCTAATCGACATGGGCGAGATGTTCCGTCTGATCGACACCGATATCGAAGTGAGGGACAAGCCCGGAGCGCCTGCGCTGATCATCCGCAAGCCGACCGTCGCTTTCGACAATGTAACCTTCGGCTATGATCCGGGCCGCACGATTCTGAACGGCCTCAGCTTTGAAGTGCGTGCGGGTAGCACCACGGCCATCGTCGGGCCTTCGGGCGCGGGCAAGAGTACCATCGGTCGGCTGCTGTTCCGCTTCTATGATCCGCTGTCGGGGCGCGTCATGGTGGGGGGCGAGGACATCGCCACTGTCACGCAGGATTCGGTGCGCGCCGCAATCGGCATTGTCCCGCAGGACACGGTGCTGTTCAACGAAAGCCTTGCGTACAATATCGGCTACGGCGCGGAAGGCGCGGATCAGGCCATGATCGAGCAGGCCGCACGCGATGCCGCACTTACCCCGCTGATCGAACGGCTGCCCGAACGCTACGGCACGATGGTGGGCGAACGCGGGTTGAAGCTGTCGGGCGGCGAAAAGCAACGCGTCGCCATTGCCCGCACGCTGGTGAAGAACCCGCCGATCCTGCTGCTGGACGAAGCGACAAGCGCGCTGGATACCCGCACCGAGCAGGAGATTCTCGGCACCCTGAAGCGCATTGCGCAGGGGCGCACCACCATCGCGATTGCTCACCGGCTTTCGACGATTGCGGACGCGGACAATATCCTTGTGCTCGATCACGGGCGCCTGGTGGAGAGCGGCGATCATGCCGGTCTGCTCAAGCGCGGCGGGCTTTATTCCGAGATGTGGGCGCGGCAGGCGAACGAGCGGCGCGATGACGATGTCGCCGCCCCTGCCGAGGCGGCAGAATAGCCAGCAGTTGCCCAGCCGACGGGTGGTCGTTACCTCTGATCTGTCGTTCGCCCTCACGCGGGGGCTTCCATGGAGAGAGAGCCACGATTATGCGCCATTCCCGTCTGATTGCCCTTTTGCTCGCAACTGCCGCTGTCCCTGTGGCCGCGCAGGATGCGCCCGCCCAAGCGCCCGCCGTCCCGATCCCCGCTGCTCTCACGGCCGAGGACATGCCGGCGATCCCGCTCGACATGGCGACACGCGCCCGCCCCTATCTCGAAGCGCGCGGCGCGGGCTTTGCCGGATGGGATCCGAACACCCGCGCGGTGCTGATTTCCACGCGCTTTGCCAACACCAACCAGCTTCACCGGGTCGAAGCCCCGATGGGCGCCCGCACCCAGATCAGCTTTGAAGCCGAACCGGTACGCGGTTCCTATGCTCCGGCCAAAGGCGACGTGATCGTCGTCAGCAAGGATCGCGGCGGGGATGAATATTTCCAGCTTCACAGCCTGAAAGACGGCCGCCTGACGCTGCTGACCGACGGCAAGAGCCGCAACCAGATCAACGCATGGAGCAAGGACGGCACGCTGATCGGCTACAGCTCGACCGGGCGCAACGGCATCGATTCCGACCTTTACGTGATGGATCCGCGCAATCCGGCCTCGGCGCGGATGGTGCATGAAAGCAAGGGCGGCGGCTGGGCGATTGCCGCCTTCTCGCCCGACAACTCTGCCGCCTATGTCGCCGATTACCAGTCGGTGCAGGATACCAACCTCTACCGGCTCGATCTGGCCAGCGGAGCCATGACGGCGGTCGGCGACCCCAAGGCCGAAATCGCATACAGCGGCATGGAAATCGCGCCCGACGGCACCTTGTGGGTGACAAGCGATCAGGGCTCCGATTTCCAGCGTCTGGGCCGGCTCGATCCTGTCTCGGGCAAGTTCACTCCGGTTTCCAAGGAAGCATGGGATGTCGACGGGTTCGACATTTCCGACGACGGCAGCACCATCGTCTACGAGGTGAACGAGGCCGGGTCCGACCGGATGCGCATTCTCGATGTGAAGTCCGGCAAGGTCACCAAGGTCGATGCCCTGCCCGCAGGCCAGATCGGCGGCATCGAAATCGCGCCGTGGGGCGAAATCGGCTTCAGCTTCTCCAGCGCCAAGAGCGCGGCGGATGTGTGGTCTTTGGACCCCAAGACGATGCAATTGACCCGCTGGACCCGCAGCGAGACCGGCGGGCTCGACACCGAGGTTAATGTCGAACCGCGGATCGTGACCACCAAGAGCTTTGACGGGCTGGAGGTTTCCGGCCTGCTCTATCTTCCCGATCCGGCGAAGTTCCCGGGCAAGCGTCCGCTGATCGTTTCGGTTCACGGCGGGCCGGAGGGGCAATCGACCGCGGGCTTCATGGGCCGCAACAATTACATGCTGAACGAGCTTGGCATCGGCATCTTCTACCCCAACGTGCGCGGGTCGACGGGATACGGCAAGGCCTTCGTCAGCTTGGACAACGGGCCGTTCAAGCGCGAGGATTCGGTCAAGGACATGGCCGCGCTGATCGATGCGGTGCGGGCAGACAAGGGCGTCGATCCGGCACGCGTGGGCCTCACCGGCGGGTCATACGGCGGCTATATGTGCTATGCCGCCGCCGTGCAGCTGAAGGACAAGTTAACCGCGACCCAATGCACTGTGGCGATCAGCAACTTCGTCAGCTTCCTCGAAAACACCAACCCCTACCGCCAGGATCTGCGGCGGGTGGAGTATGGTGACGAACGCATCCCCGAACAGCGCGCCAAGCTGACCGAAATCAGCCCGCTGACCCGCGTGGGGGAGATCACCAAGCCGATGTTCGTCATCACCGGCGCGAACGATCCGCGCGTGCCCAAGTCCGAAGCCGACCAGATGGTCGCCGCGATCCGCAAGAACGGCGGCGAGGCGTGGCATCTGGTCGCCGCCGACGAAGGTCACGGCTTCGCCAAGAAGGCCAATTCGGACTACGCCTTCCTGGCGCAGCTGGTGTTCTGGAAGAAGTACCTGCTGGGGGAGTAATCAGCCGCCGCTTTGCGAGAGGCGCTGGAGAATATCCAGCGCCTCGTCGCGGCGTTCCCACGGCACAAACAGGTGATCGTGGTGGAACCCGGCCACGACATTGCAGGCAATGCCCCCCGCCGCGAGCGCACCGGCAACCGCTGCGGTCAGCCCCACGCCTTCCAGCGCCGAGTGGACCATCAGGGTAATGCGGGCGAAACCGCCACCACCTTGCGCGACAATCGCGGTCAGCCCTTCATCCTCGCGGATCAGGGCAAAGGCATCCGCAGGCGGATTGCCCTCTATCACCGCGAAGCGCCATTCCCGCCCATCGAGCACAGGAGCCATGCCGGCCAGCATACCGCCAAGGTCGCTGACCGGCCCCGCCATTACAGGATATACTTGCTGAGATCGGTGTTGCCCGCCAGTCCCGCCAACCGCGCCTTCACATAGGCTGCATCGATGGTGATCGTCTCGCCGCTGTGATCTTCGGCCTCGAAGCTGATCTCCTCCAGCAGCCGCTCCATCACTGTCTGCAAACGCCGCGCGCCGATGTTCTCGACCGTGGCGTTCACCTGCGCAGCGATGGCGGCGATTTCGGGGATGGCATCATCGGCGAAGTCCAGCGTCACCTGTTCCGTGCCGAGCAGCGCCTTGTATTGCGCGACCAGATTGGCGCGGGTTTCGCTGAGGATACGGACGAAATCGGCCTCGGTCAGGGCGCGCAGCTCGACCCGGATCGGCAAGCGGCCCTGCAATTCGGGCAGCATGTCGCTGGGCTTGGCGACGTGGAACGCGCCGCTGGCGATGAACAGCACATGGTCGGTCTTCATCGGGCCGTATTTGGTCGCGACCGTGGTGCCTTCGATCAGGGGGAGCAGATCGCGCTGCACGCCTTCACGCGACACCGATCCGCCGCGCACATCGCTGACCGCGATCTTGTCGATCTCGTCGAGGAAGACGATCCCGTTGGTTTCGGCATTCAGCAGCGCCGCACGCGCAACATCGTCCTGATCGAGCCGCTTGTCGGCTTCCTCGTCCACCAGCCGGTCCCACGCATCGGGCACGCGTAGCTTCTGGCGGCGGGTGTTCTTGCGTCCGAGCGCCTTGCCCATCATGTCGCTGAGGTCGATCATGCCCATCTGGCCGCCCATATTGCCCATGTCGAACGGGGCGGCAGGGGTATCACGCAATTCGATCTCGACCTCGACATCGTTCATCGCGTTCTGGGTGATGCGCTGGCGGAAGCTGGCGCGCGTCGCTTCGGAGGCGTTGTCGCCCACCAGCGCGGTCAGCAGCCGGTCCATCGCGGCTTCGGATGCAGCCTCACGCACTTTTTCGCGGCGGCGTTCCTTTTCCAGCCGGATCGCCTCTTCGACCAGATCCCGTGCAATCTGTTCGACATCGCGGCCGACATAGCCGACTTCGGTGAACTTGGTCGCCTCGACCTTGATGAACGGGGCTTCGGCCAGCTTTGCCAGACGGCGGCTGATCTCGGTCTTGCCGCAGCCCGTGGGGCCGATCATCAGGATGTTCTTGGGCGTGACCTCGTCGCGCAAGTCCGCGCCGAGGCGCTGCCGCCGCCAGCGATTGCGAAGCGCCACGGCAACCGCGCGTTTGGCTTCGGCCTGGCCGATAATGTGTTCGTCAAGCGCGGCGACGATGGCCTTGGGGGTGAGGTTTTCGGTCATGGTTTTCCGGGGGAATTCGGGGGGATCAGACGGTTTCGACCGTCAAATTGCCATTGGTAAAGACGCAGATGTCGGCGGCAACCGCCATGGCCTTGCGTGCAATAATCTCGGCATCGGCCTCGTAATCGGCAATGGCGCGGGCGGCGGCGAGCGCGAAATTGCCGCCTGAGCCAATCGCAGCGATATCGCCAATCGGCTCCAGCACATCGCCATTGCCGGTCAGCACCAGCAGCGTGTCGTGGTCAGCCACGATCATCAGCGCCTCGAGGTTGCGCAGGTATTTGTCGGTGCGCCAGTCCTTGGCGAGCTCGACGCTCGCGCGCATCAGCTGGCCGGAATATTGCTCAAGCTTCTTTTCCAGCCGTTCAAACAGGGTGAAGGCATCCGCTGTCGCCCCGGCGAAACCGGCGATCACGCTGCCATCACCGATCCGGCGCACCTTTCGGGCATTGGGCTTCATCACGGTGTTGCCCATCGACACCTGCCCGTCACCGGCGATGACGGTTTTGCCGGCGCGGCGCACGCCGATGATGGTAGTGCCATGCCACTGGATCAGGCCGTGGCTCGCTGAATCGCATGTCATGCGAGGGAATATGGCGCGCCTTCCCGCAGGATCAAGCGCGCAGGGCGATCAACCGGTCAAGGTCCGCCGCCCGGCCCGCCGCCGCCGCCCACGCCTGCGCCGCCGACCTGGCCGATATTGCCGAACAGGTCTTCCAGGAAGCCGCGCTCACGCCCGAGGGTGGGAGTCTTGTTGCCGTTGGGGTCAAGGAACACGACCTGTTCCACGCCGCTGCGCTTGACCTCGGCCACGCGCCCGGATGCATCGAATGTCACGGCCAGCACCGAATGGGTCTCGATCCGCGGACGGTTGAAGGGCCGCTGGCCGGTGATGCTCGAGACATAATACCAGGTCGGCGTGCCGTACTGGCTGGTGAAGGTCGGCCGCCCAAGCGTGCCTTCGACCGATTGCTGGTTGTCGATCTTCGGCTGGATCAGACCGGTCAGAGTCGGATCGACGATATAGCCGCGCGATTCCCGGATCGAGGTACAGGCCGGCAAAGTTGCCGCCATGCCCGCCAGCAACAGTGCCGTGCGCAGCCCGCGCCAGCCTGAATTCTTCGCGCTTGCTTGTGTCATCTGCGCCAAACCGTCTCAATCCCGTCCTGCACTCGCGCACGCTCGCGCACTTGTCCCTTGGGCGAGGTGCTTTAAGGGGCTAGGCGCAAGCTTGCAACGCACCATATGGCAAAGCGGTGGGGCAGCCGGGTTGAATGGCTGTTGAACGCATCCGCGCTTCGTGCGTTGCCGTAGGAAGCTAAGGGTGCAATCCCTGTCACAACCAAGCGATTTTCGCGCGAAAGGCCCGTCCATGTCCTTCCTCTCCCGCCTGCTCGGCACCGCCCCTGACCCGCGTGAGAGCGTGCGGCCCTTGTGGCACCGCGTGATCGAGCTGGCGCGCGATCCGGCCTATTACACAGAATGCGGCGTGGCGGATTCGATTGCCGGGCGGTTCGACATGATCACCGCTGTCCTCAGCGCGGTGATGGTGCGCGTCGAAGTCTCCGAACTCCGATCGGAAAGCGCCCTGCTGGCGGAGCTGTTCGTCGAGGACATGGACGGGCAATTGCGCGAATTCGGGGTCAACGACGTGGTCGTGGGCAAGCGCATCGGCAAGCTGATGAGCGTGCTGGGCGGCAGGCTGGGCGCCTATCGCAGCGCGCTGAACGCGGGCGACATGGAGAAACTGACGGGCGCGATCCAGCGCAATGTCACCTTTGCCGAAGGCGCCGATGAAGCCGCCAGCGCGCAGGCGGTGGCAAGCCGGGTGATGAAGCTGTTTGAACGGCTGGGCCGTTTCTCCGACGCCGAGATGATGAAAGCGAGCGCGATCTGGTGAGCGCTTCCCCATCCTCGGCCTTGCCCCCGTCCGAGCTCACCCGCATGGTGAAGGCGCGCCCGCTGTCGGGCGAAGCGGTGGTGATCGAGGCCACCGAAGCCGAACGCGATGCGCTGGCTGAACGGTTCGGGCTGGGCGCGGTCGAGCACCTGCGCGCTGAAGTCCGGCTGGAACAAAAACCCCGCGCAATCCGGGCAACCGGGCGCTTGCGGGCAGCGATCCTGCAGCCCTGCGCCATCAGCGGTGAGGATTTCCCCGTGCAGATCAACGAGCCGGTGGACCTGCGCTTTGTGGAAGAAAACCAGCGCCCCCCTACCGAAGCCGAAGAAATCGAGCTCGAAGCCGATGATTGCGACGAGATCGAGTTTTCGGGCGACATGTTCGACCTCGGCGAGGCGGTGGCGCAGACACTCGGGCTTGCGATTGACCCCTATGCCGAAGGGCCGAACGCCGATGCGGCGAGGGCTGCGGCGGGGATCGTCAAGGAAGGCGAGCAGGACGGGCCGATGGCGGCGATGCTGGCGGCGCTGAAGCGCGATTAGCAGCCCAGTTGATCGGCCAGATCGGTCAGGCTGGTGGCTGACCATTCCCAGACCTGCTCGTGATGGGCATCAGGTGCGGGCGCGCCGCCATATTCGTCGGGCCGGTCAACATAGGCGGTCATCAGCCCGCAGGCCCGCGCTGCTGCGAGATCGCCGTGGTGCGCGGCGACAAGACATAATTCCTCCGGCGCAATGGCCAAAAGCTCTGCGGTGCGCAGATAGGCCTTGGGGTCAGGCTTGTAGAAGCCGCTGACCTCCGCGCCGAGGATCGCGTCCCACGGCAACCCGGCGCGGCGCGCCATCGCGAGGATCAGCGCGACATTGCCGTTCGAGCACGTGACGATGGGGAAGCGCGCCTTCAGCCGGATCAATCCCGCTACAGTGTCGGGCCAAGGATCAAGCCGGTGCCATGCCCGGTTCCAATCCGCCAGCAGAGCTTCATCAAGGCTGGCGGGATCAATGCCCCGGTCGCGCAAGGTCGCTTCGAGCATTTCGCGGTGGAGCATATCGAGCGGCACGAAGGCCCGCCCCGATTTCCGCATCCCGATCATCGCAGCGATATATTGCCCGCGCCAGCTGTCAGCGAAAGCGGCGGCGTCCATGCCGTCATGGCCGATTGCCGCCAGAAACCCGGCTGTCTCGCGCGCGACGCTGGTGCGCCAGTCGACCACTGTGCCGAACACATCGAAGGCGAGCGCTTTGGGCAGGGTCATAAAAACCAGCGATCAAAACGGGATATCATCGTCCAGATCGTCATAACCGCCACCGCCGCCCGAGGGGCCGCCGCCGAAGCCGCCGCCACCCGATCCGCCGGACGAACCGCCGCCCTGATCCCAGCCGCCACCGCCGCCAGCACCGCCGCCGCCATAGCTGCCGCCGCCCGAACGGCCACCGCCGCCGCTACCACCGCCCATGCCGCCGCCGCCAGCCGCACCATCAAGCATGGTCAGCGTGCCGCCGAGGCCCTGGATCACGATTTCGGTGCTGTAACGGTCCTGCCCGTTCTGGTCCTGCCACTTGCGGGTCTGCAGCTTGCCTTCGACAAAGACCTTGCTGCCCTTCTTGAGGTAGCGTTCCACGACGCTGACGAGGCCTTCGGAAAAGATC
>Ga0209812_10002568_pt1 | contig 10734 bp, 10 predicted proteins | sample JI71714BDNA_FD_187502 | JGI IMG/M metagenome (GOLD analysis project Ga0209812, IMG submission 187502) | Wastewater effluent complex algal communities from Wisconsin, to seasonally profile nutrient transformation and Carbon sequestration -... | ecosystem: Engineered > WWTP > Effluent > Algae...
GGGGGCCGATGTGCTGGTGGCAGGCTCGGCCACGTTCAAAGGCGGGCCGGATGCCTATGCCGACAATATTGCAGGCCTGAAAGGCGGGCGCTGATGGCGACGCTGCTGCGCACCCCGGCTGCCATCCGCGCCGAGGCGCTGGTGGAGCGGGTTGCCGATAATCCGGTGCTGGCGCTGGCGCAGGGTCAGGAACCCGGCGCTTCCTCCGCTCCGCTGCCTGACGCCGAACCCCGCCTTGCCGAGCCTTCGCGCGCGCTTGCCCTGAGCGATGTGATCGCTCCCCGCAGTGGACCGGGCGAGGCGCTGATCCGGTTTGCCTACCGGGCCGGCATCCCCGGCCATGCGCTGGCGGCACCGTTCCGCCGTCCGCAGGCCTTGCGGGTGCTGGCGACGGTGGAGAGCCCCAACCGGGGCGACCGCGCCGCCGGGACAGCGCTGCGGGCCGGCCATTTCCTGATTCAGGGCGCGCGCCTGCCGATTGCCAGCTTCGATTTCTCTGCTGTCGCCCGCCATGCGCCGGGGGTCGAGCGGGTGGTGCATTCCTTCAGCTGGCTCGCCGATCTCGCCGCCAGCGCGGCGCGTGCCGATGGCGCTGCCGTGGCAGAGCGGATTGCAACCCAGTGGCTCCACGCCAATGCCGTTCCCGGCAAGGGCCCGGCATGGGAAGCGGAACTTGCCGGATTGCGGCTGCTCGCATGGCTGGTCCACGCGCCGCTGATGCTCGGCGGCACGGACAAGGCGCTGAAGTCACGCCTGCTTGCCGCCATCGGCGAGACTGCGGGATGGCTCGACAAGCGCGCAGGCCGGGAAGCCCCAGGCTTCGGACAGGTGGCCGCCTGGGCTGGCGTCGTGGCCGCAGGGCTGCTGCTGCCCCATGGCAAGCCGCGCAGGCTGTTCGGCGAGGCCGGACTGGTCAAGGCCTTGGGCGACATGGTGGGCGAAGATGGCGGCCTGCTGTCACGCTGTCCGGCCGCTCAGCTTGATGCGATCCGCCTGCTGACCGATCTCATCGCCTGTTACGAAGCCGCCGACGTCACCCCGCCCGCCGCGCTTGAGGTGATGCGCGAACTGCTCGTCCCGCCGCTGCTGGCACTGCGGCATGGCGATGGCGCGCTGGGCAGTTGGCAGGGGCAGGGGGCGATCGGCGCTGACCGGGTCAATGCCGTGATCGAAGCCAGCGGCGTGCGCACCCGCCCGCTGACGCTGACCGATAGCTGGGGCTACAGCCGCATCAAGGCAGGCGAGACCCTGCTGCAATTCGACACCGCCCCGCCGCCCCGCGCCAAGCACGCGCGCACCGGCTGCGCTTCAACGCTGGCGTTCGAGCTCTCGGATGGCCCGCAGCGGATCGTGGTCAATTGCGGCGGCGCAGCGCTGGCGGGCGGACAGGTTCCCGCACGCATCGGTCAGGGGTTGCGGGCGACGGCGGCCTTTTCGACGCTGGTGCTCGACAATGCCAATTCGACCGCCGTCATGCTCCACGGCCAGTTGGGCAAGGGGGTGGAGACTGTCACCTACGACCGCCGCATGGTCGCCAGCCGGGGTGCGCGCGAGGCGACCCGGATCGAGGCTGCGCATGATGGCTATGCCAGCCGCTTCGGCCTGTCCCACCAGCGCATCCTGACCCTGTCGGCCGACGGCACCGAACTGGCGGGCGAGGATATCCTCATCCCCTCCGCAAAGAACGGCAAGCGGGGCAAGATCGCCTTTGCGCTGCGGTTCCATCTCGGGCGCGGGGTAGAGGTGCAGCTGTCGGGCGACAAGCGCGGGGCAAGCCTGCTGCTGCCCGACGGTCGGCTCTGGCAATTCCGGCTCGGCGGCGATAGGGCGGGCGCCGACGCAATCACCCTGTCTGCCGAGGATAGCCTGTGGGTCGACGGCGAAGGCCGCCCGCACGCCACCTGTCAGCTGGTGATCGAGGGACTGGCATTGCGCAGCGGGGGGCAATTCTCCTGGCTGTTTAGGAAAACAGGGTAGAATTCCACCATGAGCGAGATGGCAATCAAGCGGGCGCTGCTGTCAGTGTCCGACAAGGCGGGTTTGGCTGAACTGGGTGCGGCGCTGGCGGCACGGGGCGTGGAACTGGTCAGCACCGGCGGCACGGCCAAGGCCCTGCGCGAAGCCGGGCTGGCCGTGAAGGACGTCTCCGATCTCACCGGCTTTCCAGAAATGATGGACGGACGGGTGAAGACCCTGCACCCGACAGTCCACGGCGGGCTGCTGGCCCTGCGCGACAACGCCGAACACGTCGCCGCGATGGAGGCCCACGGCATCGGCGCGATCGATCTGGTGGTGGTCAACCTCTACCCCTTCGAAGCGACCGTCGCCAAGGATGCGAGCCGCGACGAGATCATCGAGAATATCGACATCGGCGGGCCTTCGATGGTGCGATCCGCCGCGAAGAACCACGGTTTTGTGACCATCCTTACCGATCCGGCCGACTACGCGACGCTGGTCGAGGAAATGGACGCGAACGCCGGCGCGACCAGCCAGCCTTTCCGCACCCGCATGGCCGGCAAGGCCTATGCCCGCACCGCGGCATATGACAGCGCGATTGCCAGCTGGTTCGCCTTTGGTGACCCCGATGGCGAGACGACGGCTTTCCCCGACACGCTCCCCATCGCTCTCAAGCGTGCCGACACGCTGCGCTATGGCGAAAACCCGCACCAGTCGGCGGCGATCTATGTCCCGCAGGTGGTCGGCACCAAGGGCGTTCCGCAGGCGGCGCAGCTGCAGGGCAAGGAGCTATCCTACAACAACCTCAACGATGCTGACGCCGCGCTGGAACTCGCGGCGGAGTTCGCGGGCCAGGAACCTGCGGTGGTGATCGTCAAGCACGCCAACCCTTGCGGCGTGGCGCAGGGCGGTTCCTTGCTGGCGGCATGGGAAGCGGCGCTGGCTTGCGATAGTGTCTCGGCGTTTGGCGGGATTGTCGCGGTGAATACCGAACTCGACGCCGCCACCGCCGAAGCGATTAGCGCGATCTTCACCGAAGTCGTGATTGCCCCCAGCGTGAGCGCCGAGGCCCGCGCAATCTTCGCGAAGAAGAAGAACCTGCGGCTGCTCGAATGCGGCACCCTGCCGAACCCGCGCCGTCCGGGCCTTGCGATGAAGACCATCGCGGGGGGCGTGCTGATCCAGTCGCGTGATGCTGGTGCGGTGAGCCTCGATGATCTCAAGGTCGTGACCCAGCGCGCGCCGACGGAGCAGGAATTGAAGGACTGCCTGTTCGCCTGGACCGTGGCCCGCCACGTCAAATCCAACGCGATCGTCTATGCCAAGGACGGCGCGACCGCCGGGATCGGCGCAGGCCAGATGAACCGCCGCGATTCGGCACGCATTGCCGCGATCAAGGCGAAGGAAGCCGCCGAAACCTATGGCTGGGCCGCCCCGCGCACCGTGGGCAGCGCAGTCGCCTCCGATGCGTTCTTCCCCTTCGCTGACGGCCTCATCTCCGCCGCCGAAGCGGGCGCGACCGCGGTGATCCAGCCGGGCGGATCGATCCGCGACGACGAGGTGATCGCCGCGGCAGACGCAGCAGGCCTCGCAATGGTCTTCACCGGGATGCGGCATTTCCGGCACTGATTTGTTTTGCGCTCGCCCCTCCGGGCGAGCGTCCTCGGTGCGTTTCCTTCGCTGCGCTTCGGAGCACCTGTGGGCGGCCGGTCGGCCTTGCGGCCCTATGGGCCGTTTGGGTTGGCGGTCGCCACCCCCCTCGCCCCGTCGCACGGCCCGCACGGCTCGGCTTGGGGGGCCCTTAACGGCAACTATTTCTCAGCCGTTCCGTAACTAAGTTACGGCCGCAAGCTAATCGGCCCTGACCGTTATGTTCATCCCGCTGCAATTCGGCCTCGGGCAGAGACACACGGCAACCTCACGAATCACGAGCCCCCCATGCGTTTGTTCTCGTCCGACCTGTTCCGCAATTTCGGCATTGGCTTCGTCCTTGGGGCGGTGCTGATTGCCGGGGCCAATGCGGACAGCTGGAGCGGCGAACTGGCTCCGGCGGCGCAGGCGGCCGAGTTGCGCAAGTCTCCTGCCCCGCAGGATGCCGCCACAGCGGAGTTCGTGATCGCGCCCGAAGGACGCTGATCCCATGCACAAAATTGCTGTCTTGCTCGCTGCCGCCTCGCTGAGCCTGAGCGCTTGCGCACAGCCCGCCAATGCCGAGGATACCTTCAACGCTCCCGCCGCCACGCGGGTCGCCAAGGAGGAAAAGGGTCTGAAGACCGCCGTCTTCGCTGGCGGGTGCTTCTGGGGGGTCGAAGGCGTGTTCAGCCACGTCAAGGGCGTCACCTCTGCCGTGTCGGGCTTCCACGGCGGCAACGCGGCGGGCGCGAAGTATGACGTCGTCGTGTCGGGCGTCACCAACCATGCCGAATCCGTTAAGATCACCTATGATCCCTCCGTGGTCCGCTATGACCAGCTGCTGCGGATCTTCTTCTCGGTGGTCGCCGACCCGACGCTCAAGAACCGTCAGGGGCCAGACACAGGCGCACATTATCGTAGCGCGATCGTGCCGATGAACACCGAACAGGCCGCGGTCGCCAAGGCCTACCTCGCCCAGCTTGGAAAGTCGGGCGTGTGGTCGAAGCCGATCGTCACGCAGATCGAAAGCTACAAGGCGTTCTACCCCGCCGAATCCTATCATCAGGACTTCATGGCGAACAATCCGCGCCACGGTTACATCGTCCGCTGGGACGCGCCCAAGGTGGCGGCGCTGAAGACGATGTTCCCCACCATGTATCGCGCCAGCTTCCTGCGCGACGCGGGCTAAGCGCCTAACACAAGCTATCTTTGCGATTGCCGCCCATGCGCCTATATCGGGCGCATGGGACAGCACGCGCAACCGCACCACGATCATGGGCACCACGAACATCGCGGCCCCGGCCTTGTCGCAGAAGCGGGCCGCGCATTGAGTGCGGCGGGCGAGCAGTGGACCACCATGCGCGAAGCCGTGTTCGCCGAACTCGCCCGGCATGAACGCCCGGTGTCGGCCTATGACATTGCCGACAACCTTTCGGCGGCACGCGGCAAGCGGGTCGCGCCCAATTCGGTGTACCGCATTCTGGATGTGTTCGTGGCGAACAACCTTGCCATGCGGGTGGAAAGCGCGAACGCCTATCTCGCCAACACCCACCCGGGCTGCGCGCATGACTGCATCTTCCTGGTCTGCGACGAATGCGGCGAGGCTGCCCATATCGATGACGAGGATGTGAGCCGCGCCGTGCGCGCCATCGCCGCCGCACGCGATTTCAAGGCGGAGCGCCCGGTGCTGGAGATTCGCGGGCTGTGCAAGTCCTGCGCCTGATCGCGGCGCATAGCGAATCCGTCTGGCCCGCATTTGATCTGGCTCAAGCCTTCATCGACAGCCGCAAATTCCGTGTGTAAGGCTTAAAGCCATGACACAATCGCCTTACACGCCTTTGCTCGATCAGGTTGACACTCCTGACGATCTTCGCCGCCTCAAGCCCGAACAGCTCCGCCAACTCGCCGATGAACTGCGCACCGAGATGATCGACGCGGTCAGCACGTCGGGCGGGCATCTGGGATCGGGTCTGGGCGTGGTCGAGCTGACGGTGGCGCTCCACTATGTGTTCAACACCCCCACCGACAAGCTGGTGTGGGACGTGGGCCACCAGTGCTATCCGCACAAGATCATCACCGGGCGGCGTGACCGCATCCGCACCCTGCGGCAAGGGGGCGGGCTCAGCGGCTTTACCAAGCGTTCGGAGAGCGAATACGACCCCTTCGGCGCAGCGCACTCGTCGACCTCGATTTCGGCGGCGCTGGGCTTTGCCATGGCCAACAAGATGCAGGGCAAGGCCGGGCGCGGCATTGCCGTGATCGGCGATGGCTCGATGAGCGCAGGCATGGCCTATGAGGCGATGAACAACGCCGCGCAGGCGGGCAATCGCCTGATCGTGATCCTCAATGATAACGACATGTCGATCGCGCCGCCGGTGGGCGGGCTTTCGGCCTATCTCGCGCGCATGGTGTCATCGAGCGAATATCTCGGTATCCGCAGCCTCGCCAGCCGCGCGATCCAGAAGATGAGCCGCCGCCTGCACGACACTATCGGCAAGGCGGAAGAATTCACCCGCGGCATGGTGACCGGCGGGACTTTGTTCGAGGAACTGGGCTTCTACTATGTCGGCCCGATCGACGGGCATAATCTCGATCACCTGCTCCCCGTGCTGGAAAACGTGCGCGACACGTCCGAAGGCCCGGTGCTGATCCATGTCGTCACCGAAAAGGGCAAGGGCTACGCGCCAGCCGAAAACTCGGCCGACAAGTATCACGGCGTGCCGAAGTTCAACGTGGTCACCGGCGAGAAAGCCAAGAGCGCGCCGAGCGCACCGGCCTATCAGGACGTGTTCGGCCTGACGCTGGCGAAGCTCGCTGACACGGACGACCGCATCTGCGCCATCACCGCCGCTATGCCGTCCGGAACGGGCGTGGACAAGTTTGCCAAGGCGCACCCCACCCGCACCTTCGATGTCGGCATTGCCGAACAGCACGCGGTAACCTTTGCGGCGGGCCTCGCGGCAGAGGGGATGCGTCCCTTTGCGGCGATCTACTCCACCTTCCTCCAGCGCGCTTACGATCAGGTGGTGCACGATGTGTGCATCCAGAACCTGCCCGTGCGCTTCGCCATCGACCGCGCAGGGCTGGTCGGGGCGGACGGGGCGACCCATGCGGGAAGCTTTGACGTCACCTATCTCGCCACCCTGCCCAACATGGTGGTCATGGCCGCTGCCGACGAGGCCGAGCTGGTCCACATGACCTACACCGCCGCCGAGTATGACGACGGCCCGATTGCCTTCCGCTACCCGCGTGGCAACGGGACGGGCGTTCCGCTGCCGGAAGTTCCGGTGAAGCTCGAAATCGGCAAAGGCCGCCTGGTGCGCGAAGGCACCAAGGTCGCGATCCTGTCACTCGGAGCGCGTCTGACCGAGGCGCTGAAGGCCGCTGACACGCTGGAGGCCAAGGGGCTGTCGACCACCGTCGCCGACCTGCGCTTTGCCAAACCGCTGGACGAAGACCTGATCGCCAAACTGATGCGCACCCACGAGGTGATCATCACGGTCGAAGAAGGCGCCATCGGCGGTCTGGGCGCCCATGTGCTGACCTTTGCCAGCGACACCGGCCTCACCGATAACGGACTGAAGGTGCGCACCCTGCGCCTGCCCGATACCTTCATCGATCACGACGATCCGATGAAGCAGTATGACGAGGCCGGGCTGAACGCTCCGCAGATCGTGGATACGGTGCTGAAGGCGCTGAAGCACAACAGCACCGGCGTCGACGCGGGCGAGGAAGTGCGGGCGTAAGGCCTACGCCCCTATGGGCGAACTGCTCGGCGTGCCGGAATGGGTGGCGGCGACCGGATTTGTCGTCGCCGGCCTTACGCTCTGGATCGGCCTCGGTTTCTGGTTGTTACGCCGGGCGCAGCTGCGGGTCGCCGCGCGGCGCCCCAACCCGACGCAGGCCGAGTTCCTCGACATGATGGCGCAGGACTGCTCGCCCGAGGCGGCGCGGTTCGTGTGGGAGCAGGTGCTCCCCTATGTCACGCCGCACCTGACGCCTCATCCTGACGACCTGCTGCTCGACGATCTGTGCATCGACGATGATGACATCGACATGTGCTGGCGTCGCGATTGGGCTGAGCGGCTTGGCGTGCCGGAAAATGGCCTGCCCGATTGGCCGAAGGACTGGCCGCTGACAGTGCGCAACTTTGCACGCTGGTGCGATCTGGCCCGCCCGCCTATCGCGGCTGGGTGATGATCACCGCTTCGGGGTCGGCGGGAGGTTCGACCGGCGCGGGGCTCTCAGCCGGTGCTGGTGCCGGTGCCGCTTTCAGCCGCTCCAGTTCCTCGAGCCAGCGGCGGCCCTCATCATCAGGGGTCACTTTGCCCTTCAGCGCGGCGATATCGCGGCGGCGCATGGCCAGATAGGTCTCCCGCCGAATCCGGTAGGGATCATCCGAGGCATTGATTGCGGCAATTTCCGCATCAAACGCCACCCGCTGATCCAGCGAATTCACGATGAAATACGGGATCGTATAGGACGGCCTGTTAAACGGCTTGCCGACCACGAATGGCAGGAGCGCCTGATCAAGCGTGAGGCCGATAATGTCGCGCGCGCTTGTCGGCCCGGTTACCGGCACAAACAGATACGGCCCCGGCCCCACACCGTAATACCCCATCGTGTTGCCGAACCCGTTGCGGCGATAAGGCAGCTTTGCCTTTTTGCCTGCCACATCGAACAATCCGCCGACCCCGATGGTAGAATTGATCGCCAGCCGCCCCAGCGTCTCGAACGCCTTACCGACCTTGCCTTGCAGCAGGAAATTCAGAGCATTGCTCGGTTCGCCCAGATTGCGGATAACATTGCCGAGGCCGTCGCGCATCGGCTCTGGCACGCTCTGATAGACATCGGCAACCGGCGCAACCAGCGTCCTGTCGACCGCCTGTGTCAGCCGGTAGCTTTCCTCGTTGACGCTTTCGAGCGGATCGCTTTTGGGCGGGCCATAATTGCCTTCAACCACGATCTCGTTGCCCGCGCTCTTGCCATCGTCAGCGGGCGGCGGCGGCGTTTCGTCTTGTGGGGCGGCTTGGGGAGCTGTTGCCAGATCCCACTCCAGCAGCGCAGGCGTCAGCGGGGCCGCTGGCGGCTCGGCCAGAGCGAGCGCGGCGCTCAACAGCCCAGGCGATGTCGCAAGCAGAGTCAAACCGGGCAATCGAGTTCTCCGCTTTGGCCCCTATCAATAGCATGGGCCGCAGGGAGCCAGCCTTGCCCTTGCCACAGCCCCCCTATACGCAAGGTGAATTGTTTGTCCAAAACGTACAAGGTTTCCGAAGAATGTCCCTGATCCAAATCGCCAAAGAAGGCCCCGTCACCATCCTCACGTTGGACCGGGCGGACACGATGAACCCGCTGGGCGCGCCCGGTGACGGGGACGAATTTGTTCAGGTCGCCAATGCGATCAATCGCGACATGGAATGCCGGGTGGTGATCCTGACCGGCGCGGGCCGGGCCTTCAGCGCGGGCGGCGATATCAAGGCGATGCAGAACAAGACCGGCACCTTTGGCGGCACCACGCCCGCGATCTCGGACGGCTACCGCGACAATATCCACCTGATGCTGCGAGCCTTGTACGGGTTGCGCGTGCCGTTGATCGCGGCGGTGAATGGCCCGGCGATCGGGCTGGGCTGCGATGTCGCCTGCCTCGCCGACATCCGCATCGCCTCTGAAAGCGCGAAGTTCGGGGTGACGTTCCTCAAGCTCGGGATCATTCCCGGGGATGGCGGCACATGGATTCTCCCCCGCGTGATCGGGATGAGCCGCGCGGCGGAGCTGTTCTACACCGGCGATGTGATCGACGCCGCGACGGCGAAGGACTGGGGGCTGGTAAGCCGCGTGGTTCCCGCCGATGCGCTGATGGACGAGGCCCGCGCACTGGCGAGTCGCATTGCCCTGCTCCCGCCCCATTCGCTGCGCCACACCAAGAACCTGCTGCGGCAGGGCCAGCAGACCAGTTACGACACCGCGCTGGAACTTGCCGCGAACACGCAGGCAATGATGCACACCACGGCTGACCATGCCGAAGGCGTCGCCGCGCTGATCGAAAAGCGCGCCGCGGTGTTCAAGGGCGAGTAATCAGCCCAACCACCGGAACACCCCAGCCGGGATGCCCGCGCGCCACAGGTGGATATAGCTTCCCGCCAGCCACAGCACCGTGCCAGCCACCAGCGGCACAGCGCCGACGCTGGCTAGCTGGCCCCAGCGCGGCCAATAGCTGGTCTTGCTTTCCCATTCCGCCCAGGCCGCGCCCATCAGCGCTTCCTTCTTGGCGTCCTGAAACTTCGCGCCGACCAGTGCGAGGATGCCCATCGCCAGCGCTGTCACCAGCGTGCGGATGCTCCAGAACAGGATGATGTGCGACAGCGCCCACAACCCGATCCCCCACATCATCGGGTGACGGGTGACGCGCATCACGCCCTTGGGCTCGGCCCGGGCCTGCGCTTCGGCCATCGGGGTCGGTAGCGCCGGATTGCCCACCAGGGAGCCTGCCAGCAGAATCATCGCGGGCAGCGTGATGATCGTCGCCGCGATCCACCCCGCATCGCCCGAGCCCGGCAGATCGGCAGGCGGCGCGGCGATGAAGGCGAAATAGACCCACGCCAGCGTGGCGAAGCTGACCACGGTGTAAGCGCCTTGAAACCCGCCCGCGCCCAGCGCCTTCACCATGGGCGCCCTCAAAGGGTGCGACATGGCGAAATGCGTGCCGACGAATGCGGCATTGGCCGCGATGAGTGTGATGATGTCCCCGTCCATGGGCGTCAGACTAACATGGGTGAGTCTTCGCGCATAGCGGGCGCGTCAGCCAGCGATGCTTTCCAGCATAGTGGCCGGCTGTGGTGCGGCTTAGTCTCCGATCCCGACCAGTTCGACCTTGAACACCAGCGTTGCATTGGCCGGGATCGGCCCGCGCCCGACCGGGCCGTAGGCAAGGTCAGCCGGAATCGCGATCTCGATCACTTCGCCCACGCCCATCTGCGGAATCGCAAGCTGCCAGCCCTTGACCAGCCGCCCCAGCGGGAAGGTGGCGGGCTCACCGCGGGCATAGGAACTGTCGAACACCGTCCCGTCGAGCAATCGCCCTTCGTAGTGCACGGTGATCATGTCGGCGACCGTCGGCTTGCGGCCCGAGGCGCGATAGGTGAGCCA
>Ga0209812_10002569_pt1 | contig 10734 bp, 10 predicted proteins | sample JI71714BDNA_FD_187502 | JGI IMG/M metagenome (GOLD analysis project Ga0209812, IMG submission 187502) | Wastewater effluent complex algal communities from Wisconsin, to seasonally profile nutrient transformation and Carbon sequestration -... | ecosystem: Engineered > WWTP > Effluent > Algae...
TTGGAGTCGCGATAATTCAGTAGATTTGCCGCAACCAATATGTCCGGTGAATAATTGGCAAGTCCGTTTATCTGGTGACACGCGGGTAATTGTTCGTTTGAGTATGTTAATAATTTTGCCACCGCGCACTGCTGCAAAATCAATGTAGTAGCGCATATCTTCTGAATTTCCTAACATCAGGGAGTGAGTGGGGTTGCAGGCCTCGCAGAATCTATTGAAATCTAGGGTCATAAATTTTATATAGCAATTGATAGTTGATATTTAAGAATACCGGGCGGTTGAAACCGCGTCTATACAGGCAAAACCCGCCGACGCGGGTTGAAGAAAATACGGTAGTTGAAATCATGTTATCTTATCCAGTCCGCGGAGGCGGACATCGTTTGTATAGGTGCGGTTTCAACCGCCGTCTGATTTCTTATTTCTGTTGCCAATATTTGTAAGCGGCACTGGCCAAGGTGACAACTCCAGTAATTATGGCTGCTTCATCCACCTCAAATTGCGGATGATGGAGAGGATAATTGGGTCGATCTTTTAATCCAACTCCCAGGCGAAACATGGTTCCCGGTGCGTGTTCTAAATACATGGAAAAATCTTCGGCACCGAGGGATGGTTCTGGTAAAATTTGGACGCGCGATCGCCCTAAAGTTTCTAAAGCCGCTGCTTCGAGTAATTGGGTGAGACAGGGATCGTTTTGCACTCCCGGTACGCCACGTTTATAGTTGAGTTCATATTTTGCGCCGTAAGTCTGACAGACACCGGCCACAATTTGTTCGATCCAAGCTGGTAGTTTTTCGTAGGTTTCAGGATGGAGCGATCGCACGGTGCCTAATAATTTTACGCGATCGGCAATCACGTTAGGCGCTCGTCCCCCACTAATTTGCCCGATGGTTAAAACCACAGGCCTCAATGGATTTTGCATTCTACTAATCGCCTGCTGCAAAGTAGTAATAATCTGCGAAGCTATCCAAATTGCATCGATCGCCTCGTGGGGACGCGCGCCGTGGCCTGATTCACCCATGACAATCAATTCTAGGTCATCCGCCGCCGCCGTCAGTGCCCCGTGGCGAATTCCCACACAACCGCCGGGAATCGTCGGAAAAACGTGCACTCCCAGGATGCCCTCCACGTCTTGCATCGCCCCATCTGCAATCATCCAACGCGCGCCTTGGGCTATCTCCTCCGCCGGCTGAAACAAAAACCGGACGTGACCAGGCAGTTTTTCCTCTAGTTGAGACAATACCATCGCTGCGCCCAAACCGACGGTAGTGTGGATGTCGTGGCCGCAAGCGTGCATGACTCCTGGGTTTTTCGAGGCAAATTCCAGGTTTGTGCGTTCTTGCATCGGCAAAGCGTCCATATCGGTACGAATTGCTAGCCAGCGCGACTGGTTGCTATGGCCTTTGAGCTCGCCGATGACACCGGTTTTGCCAATTCCTTCGATCGCATGAACTCCACTGGAAGCCAAAACACCAGCTACATAGGCCGCTGTTTGATATTCTTGCCCGCTGAGTTCGGGGTGAGAGTGGATGTGGCGGCGGATTTCGATTAGGCGAGGTGCAAGGGTAGTAGCTAATTCAAGAATGCGGGCAAGCATGAATTTATTTGGGGATGGCGGTACAAAGGATTTTCAATTAGGTTAACGCAAATTTCCCACGAACAGGCAACCGGGCTTAAGTTGCGATGTTGATATATCCGGGCTGACTTTTGATGCGATCGATCCAAGATTCAATTGCTGGAAATCGTCTTAAATCAAATCCTCCCTCCCCAGCAACGTGAGTATAAGCAAATAAACCAGTGTCAGCAATGGTATAGCGATCGGCTACAAAAAAGTCCTTTGTTTCTAAATGCCGTTCCATCACTCCCAAAGCAGCATAACCCGGTGCTTGTTTTTGCTTAAGCGCTTCCTGGAATTCCTCACTTTTACCAGTCAAATACCAAAAACGAGAAGTTGCAATAAAAGGTTCGTGGCTATATTGTTCAAAAAACAACCACTGCATGACTTGAGATCTTTCAAATTTATCATTGGGAAAAAACTCAGTCCCTTCGCTCAAATAAAACATAATTGCATTGGATTCAAATAGAAATTTTCCCGGTTCTATTTCTAACACCGGAATCCGCCCGTTGGGATTTTTCTTCAAAAACTCCTTAGTTCGACTTTCTCCTTTGAGAATGTCAATTTCCAGCGTGGCAAAGGGAAGATGAAGCTGAGTTAACAGCAAGCGGATTTTGTAGCAATTCCCCGACATCGAATATTGGTAAAGTTTCAACATTCTTTTTTTTATACCGCAGAGGACAGAGAGAACACAGAGTTAATGTTCACAATTTATCATTGTAGCATTATTCTGTTGTGGCTACGGTAGCTGTGAGTAAAGAAGCATTAAGCTGGGATCTGACGCTCAATTAACAGTTATTCTGCAATTTTATTATAAAAATTAAAAGTATTTGACATTTTGCCATGACTAGACATAGAATATTGTGGCTATAATTTTTTAGAACCATCAAATCCTATGAACTGGGACAATAACTCAATTGTAATTTATTCAAATTTTCCATTTCATGTAGAAGATTGGTCTCCCCGATCTGTGAATAAAGGTATTGGCGGCAGTGAAGAAGCGATAATTTACTTAAGTCAAGAATTTGTTAAGTTAGGCTACCAGGTTCATGTTTTTAATCGATGCGGTGAGATGGCAGGGGAATATAATGGTGTAGTCTATCAGTCAGTTGACAAATTTAATCCCCAAGATAACTTTAATGTCTTAATCTTTCATCGCTATTGGACACAACCAATGGGAATGAAAGTTAAAGCCAGAAAAATTGCTGTGTGGATGCACGATAACCCGCAATTATTTCCTCCCATAGAAGAGTCGCAGCGTTTAGAATTTCTGGGAAGTTTTGATAAACTTTTTATGTTGTCAAATTTTCATAAATCTCTACTGCCAGACTGGATTCCTGAAGACAAGATATTTTTAACCACCAATGGAATTAATGTCGCCGATTTCAATTTAACAGGTATTGCGAGAAATCCCAGGAGATTAATTTCGATTAGTTACTATACAAGAGGTATTGAAAATTTACTCACGCAATGGGATCGAGTTCTCCAAGAAGTGCCAGATGTTGAATTACATATTTTTTATGGTTGGCAAGGAATTGATGCTTTAATTAATTCACCTTATCTTGATAAGTTTCCACACTTGCCAGACAAAAAACAACAACTTTTAAAACTTTTCGCTCAGAAAAATGTCTACGAACATGGCAGAATTGGACACGAGCAGTTGGTTGAAGAATTATGCCAATCAGGCATCTGGGTTTATCCTTGTCATACTGCGACAGAAATTTTCTGTATTAGTGCTTGGAAAGCACAGGCTGCTGGTTGTGTTCCGCTAGTGACAACCTATGCAGGTTTAGATGAAACAGTGCAATCAGGTGTCAGAATTAAGGGGCCTGCGGGTGATGAAGAAACTAATAATGCTTTTATTGAAGCACTGATAGATTTGCTCAAAAATCCTGAAAAACAAGAACCTTTAAGACAGGAAGCATTAGCTCTTAAAGATTCATTTAGCTGGGTTCTAGTCGCTCAACAATGGCATCAGGAGTTTATATGCGCTCCTTAAATCCATTATAAACAGTCCTGGACGCAACGGGAGCATCCCGATTTTGCATAGGCGAAGCATGACCGCAGACAATTTATTAGTGATACCATTTTTCTTTCATGTGTGCTATGGATGAAGTCTTAGCCCCCCCTTAATAAGGGGGGGTTGGGGGGGTAATATCTAGCGCTACTTTATGAAATTGGTATGATAACTAGAGATTCTGCCGATCGCTAATTAAGCCTGGTGTCTGAAGAGCGATCGCATCATTTAATCAAAAGCAGATGGTAGTTTATTTGTCAGTGCGATCGTTCGAGCGATCGAAACCCGCAACTTCTGCCAAAGTATAAAGCGGCCGCCCCTTTACCTCCTCATAAATCCGCCCTACATACTGACCCAAAATCCCAATACTCACCAACTGTACCGCACCTAAAAAGAAAACCGCCATCATCACAATCGTCAAACCAGTTAATGCCGAATTTGGATAAAAAATCCGCCAATACAAAATCAAAAACGCCATTAATACAGATACAAATGCCGCAAATAATCCCAAATAAATCGAAAGTCTCAGGGGAACTTTGGAAAAAGACACTAAACCATTCATTGCCAAACCCAAAGATTTTCTAAACGTATACTTAACCTCGCCTGCAAAACGCGGATCGCGTTCAAATTTAACTGCTGTTTGCTTAAAACCAATCCAAGCCCGCAATCCCCGAATGTAACGATTTCGTTCGGGCATGGCATTGAGTATATCGACTACACAACGATCCATTAAACAAAAATCTCCTGTATCTATGGGAATATCAACATCGGCAAGATGGCGCAAAATCCGATAATACATATAAGCTGGCAACCGCTTAAACCAACCTTCTTTATGGCGTTGAGTGCGTTGAGCGTAAACAACGTGATAGCCTTGCCGCCATTGTTCTACCATATCTATAATCAACTCCGGCGGGTCTTGCAAATCGCCGTCCATTACTACTACAATTTTACCTGTAGAAAAGTTTAAACCAGCAGTCACGGCTATTTGATGGCCAAAATTGCGGGCAAAACTGAGGTAAGAAATGCGTGCATCTTTTTCGTGCAATTCTCGCAGAAGTTCCAGAGAGCGATCGCGACTGCCATCATTGATTAAAATTAACTCTACTGGTCCATCCATCCTAGCCATCACCGCACTAATTCGTCGGTAAAGTTCCGGGAGAGTTTCTTCTTCATTATAAATAGGAATTACCAAGGAATATTTGGGTATGCTTTTCATGATAGTCGATGTTTTAATTCTGCTTTTTAAGTGTTAAATCACAGATCTATTTTTTCATAAATACGCTCAGGGGTGCAACGGAAAATTTTTGTACATAAGTTTGATTTTTGATAACCATTTCTTTTCCTGGTTGCCGATCTTTTTTGCTAGCTTGGTAAATTATCGCACAGGGAATAAAGCTCTGGTAGGGTTCAAAATTTAATTTTTTTTCGACTACAGGATCGATGGTAGAGATATGTTCAATCCGAGGTGCTGGTTTTCCCGGTTCTTGAAAAAATACCCACAAGGGATATTCCCAGGAATTTTTCGTCCAAAATGATAGTCCTATATTTGTGCATTTTTTAGCTTTGATAAAATCTACTGTTTGATTGTAAGAATACTCGATTTTCGGCCGACTTGTAAAGTAAAGTTCATTTCTGCTGGTATTAAAAATGTTGCTTGCTCCTAGCAAAGGTCTAAATTTGTTATGACCAATCCAAGGCAGGGACATAAACATCAAAATTCCTACCATATAGTTGGCTATTTTATAATTGGATAATTGTGATATTGTTAGTCCAAACAACGGTGCAAATAATACAAAAAATGTCAGGTGGTGGCGACTTTGCCAAGGCTGGAATTTGAGCAAAAAACAAATTAGTAAAAATGTACTTATGGTCGCCACCAAATAAATTATTATTAGATGGGTTTTTCGGATTTTCTTTTTATTTAAAATCAGGATACAAGTGGCAATTATTAGCCCGAAATGAATGGGATTGGTAGCATTATTTTCATTGAATGACGGTGTACTCAGAGCATAGACTTGTCCTGGAGGCCATGTGATCCGCGGATCGTTTGGCAGGATACCTAATATCTTGTGTAGCCTTTTAACTACTGCCACAATTAAGCCATTGATTTGGGAAATGCTGGTCCCGATTTGCATGGCTGAGTTTCTAATTATATTTGACCCAAAAGTGGGGAGGCTAAATATTTCGATTTTGTATTCTTTAGTAAAATCTTGAGGAGCGCCGATCGCGTATCCAAACAAATCGTAGTTTCGCCAAAAATGACCTAGATTTAGTAAAATACTTACAGATGCGATCGTCAAAATTGGTGGAATAATTTTTTGAGGAAAACGCTTGATTCCTACTATTAAAAACCAGATTATAAAAGGTAGTGAAAATATATAACCTGTGGTTTTGGTTAAGCAAGCTAGACCCAAGCTTGCACCAATTTTGAGAGTGTTAGATAGAGTAATTCCTGTTGACATTCCCGCTAAACCGCAGGAGACAAAACAGACTACCCAAAAACATACAGCATAGTCGTTTTGGGTGCTAGAACCTTGGAGGATGCCCATGGGTAAAGTTGCAGCAAAGACGCAGGCAAAAATTTGACCCCGCAAGTTTGCTCCCAGTTGCTGAGCAATTAGAGAAACGCCGATCGCACTGCCAATCATACTCAACCATTGTATCAGATTCGCAAAGCGATCGCCCCCGCTTAAAATCTGAAAGTGCATAATCGCAAATTCCGCTCCAGGCGGGTGATATAATTGCGGTACATAGGATGTTGGATAATGCTCCACACTCCGATTTTGCATCCAGTGAACCACCCGACTCATGTGATATGTCATGGAATCCCAATTGTTAGGTGGCGAAACTATAGCTATTAAACCAACGAGCACAAAAATCAAGGATATACTTGCTAGTAAACCTACTAAAAAGCGAGGTATTTTAATTTGATGATTTAGGGAATGACTGCCCTTGACATTTAAAGTTTTTAGATATATGATTAAAATCAAAACATCTGCGGATAACCACAACCAAAACACCGCATTAAAAGCGATGGATTTGAATAAACTTAAAATTTCCGTAGATAAAGTAATCGTGACTCCCCATGCAATAGCAGCCGATAAAACCGCACTGCGCCAACAATTATTTATTTGATGGAATATCAAAAATAAAATTACTAAATAAACCAAGGGAAGCAAGCCGAATATATCTGTAGTCATAAGGTTTATACTACGGTGGTTATGTATTAAATTTTGTTAATACTGAATGCTGCCCTCACGCAAGGGTTGTCGAAGTGTTGAAACCGCTAGCGACTTATCCCCAAGTCGATCGCCAGGGGATTGCGTCTCGTTTCTTGGCCAGAGTTTTTAGGGGTGGGAAGAGGGGCTACCGTCAACCCCTACCTCCCTAAAAATATTAGTCTTCTTTTCGATCGTTGAGACAGGGGGAGTAATTTTTGACTATCAACAAACAGTTTCGTCCATCAGCGGTTCTCACATAACTGAGAGTATCACCGATGTCTTTCATTAATTTTAGACCCCGACCACCCGGAGATTCAATATCTACTGTTTCGGAAATATTTTTGATTTTTGCTTCTAAATCAAAGGGTTCGCCCCAATCCCAGATTTTAATCTCTACAAATTCAGGAAACACTACCACCTGAATTTCTACAGGTAAATCCCCTGGTTTGCCATTATGGGCGTGACGAACGGCATTGGTAAAGCCCTCCGCCAAAGCCAACTGACACCTGATCCAAACACTTTTGGGAATTCGCGACTCGTACAATTTTGAAAACCACGACAAAACGCGGTCTAATCCATTTAGACCCGTATTGACTTGAAGATCCGCTTTCTTGAGCATCGGCAACTTTTCGTAACCTTTCAATTCAATCAATCTCAGCTAATGAATAATTTCACTGGCTGGTGGGCACAATACAACAATACAAAATACAACTACACAAAATACAACGGTCGCAAAAATACAACGGTCGCAAAATTTAATGATAATTGGAGGGTAGTAGTTTCGAGGAGCAGGCCGTATAGATATTTCATCCACTAATCGGTTAAACAGTATACCATATGTAGGGATTCGATGTCAACCAGGGGTGTGGCAAAATAAAAGTCTATAAAAATTTATATTTTGAATATAAACTGAGTGAAGTTCGATCTCGCCGAAATTTCCCTTAAATTTAAACGTAAATTGAACTCAAAGGCCCGCTGTCAACAGCAATTACCTAGAAAGCGATGTTATTAGACTATACTCAATCTCAGACCAACGCGCTGACAGGATATATTTTGAATGACCCCCAGACCTTGAAAGACTTGTAGTACCTGAGTGCCATGTTTCAAATTCTGGTTATAGACGATGATACTGCGGTTCAAGAACTGCTCAGAAGAACCCTGAAAAAACAGGGTTACGAAGTAACGGTAGCAAGTAATGGCGAAGACGGTGTAGCACAGGCGCAAAAACTGTGTCCGGCTTTGATAATTTGCGATTGGATCATGCCACGCTTGACAGGCATCGATGTATGCCGTCGAGTCAAGGCCGATCCACATCTGTCAACTACACAATTCTTTTTGCTGACTTCTTTGGGGTCGATCGCCGATCGAGTCAAAGGACTTGATGCCGGTGCCGATGATTTTATCTCCAAACCCATTGAACTCAATGAGTTGCAGGCGAGAGTGCGGGCCGGACTAAGGCTGCACCAACTCAGCCGAGACTTGAAAATTGCCAAGCAAAGTCTGGAAGCAGAACTAGCTGAGGCGGCGGAATATGTGCAGTCTTTATTGCCAGATCCCATGGTGGAACCCGTCAGCATTGAGTCAAAATTCATTCCTTCCCGTCAGTTAGGAGGAGATTGCTTTGACTACAACTGGCTAGACTCCGATTATTTGGCGATTTATTTGCTAGATGTCGCCGGACATGGTTTGCGGGCGGCCCTGCCTTCTGTGGCAGTGTTGAATTTGTTGCGATCGCGCGCCTTACCCAATATTGACTATTACAAACCCAGCGACGTTTTGCGAGCTCTGAACACCACTTTCCAGATGAGTTATCAAAATGACAAGTATTTCACCATCTGGTACGGGGTGTACAATCGGATCGATCGCCAGTTAGTCTACGCCAGCGCCGGCCATCCCCCGGCGGTGTTGATTTCCCAGTCCCCCACTAGCAATGCCAAAGTCCAGCAACTGAAAACCCCCGGAATGCCGGTCGGGATGTTCCCAGAAGCCCGGTATGTAGATAAAATCTGCCATGTCGAGGATTTGAGCACTCTCTACATCTTTAGCGATGGGGTTTACGAGATTCACCAACCTGATGGCAATATCTGGGGGCTCGATCCTTTCATTGATTTGTTAGCAGCTTACAACGGTGCAACTGCCGACCAGTTAGAGTTAGTTTTGAGCTATGTTCAAAAGTTGAACGCTAAAGCCGTGTTTGATGATGATTGGTCTTTACTCAAGATCAATTTTGGGTAAGAGACTTCTGGCTGCATATCTGTGACAGCATAGCGGTGGGACAGAAATCAGTAAATGTGTTTAAATCTTTGTATAATTTGCAACATCTGCCAATGTGCATAGATGGCAATGCAGGAAAGATGACAGGTTCTAAGAAACAACAGAAAGCTGAAGATGTATACATTCAGCTAGTGTCTGTTGTTTCTGGTGCTGTTGAAACTCAGGTGATGCCGATAGCTGGAGGAAATATGCAGAAGTCCGCAAGGTTTGACTCTTACGGACTGTTAAATATTTGACTTCGATTTTCCAGTCGGTTAGCGAAGCTTTAAACTTAGGATCGATTAATTCTAAGTTTAAGGCACAAGCCGAGCGGTTGGGAAGATGAAACCACCAATTTTAAACACTTCTAGTTTGCCTGCATAGATTGACCGAGATTTAGTAAACCTCAGAAGTTAGCAGCCAAAAGATCTAGTTATTTAAAGCGCAATCTTGCTATTAAAAGCATCACGGGTGGGAAATATCTCAAAAACTCGATCCATACTGGTGAGTTCAAATAAGATGCGGATTTGCTCGTTGATAGAACAGACGACTAACTGACTCCCAGCGGCCCTGACTGTTTTGAGCGCCAAGACTAAAGCGCCCAAACCAGAACTGTCCATAAATGTCACGTCTTGGAAGTCTATTAATACGACATCGGCTCCCGCTTGCACGAGGTCGCTAATTTCTAGGCGGAATTGACCAGCCTTGGTGCCGTCTAAAATACCAGAGGGTTGAATAATTTTAACTACAGGACTCATATTTTGCGGTGGGAATGTCAGAATTTCTAGCCAGACTACGTTAGTATAGCTGCGAGACGGACTCCGATCCAAATACCTAGCATAACCTAGACATTTAATCGATCGCTCCTACTGGGATCACCTTGGCACGGTATAGCAGTTTTTCACCTTGTCTGTATCCGGTATAGCGTACTGTCACCTGTTCTCCCGGCTGGGCGGTTCCGCCCAGCAGTTGATGCTGTTGCGGATTATAAGGGATGGAAGTTCCCACAGGGGCGATCGACTCTACTCCCCACTCTTGCAACAATTTTTCGACGGGCCGTACCAAAGACAGTAATTTGACTGCTGGTAACTGCTGGTTTTCCTGAGCTTTCCTCGCTGCTGTCGGCCACTGCAACATCCAGGATTCTAAAATCTGCAAGCTAGAAAGCTGGAATTCTTCCATCAAAGACGATCGTTGAAGATCCAGTGTAGCTTGCAGCCGCTGATATTCTTGTTCTAGGGCTGTCGGTGCTGGTGGCTCTAACTTTACAGAACCAGGGGCAAAAGTTGCCAGCAGTTCGTTTAAGGAAATTTTCAAGGCTTGACTGATTTTCAGCAGGATATCTGCTGACATTTGCAAGGCTAAGCCCCGACGCAAACGGCTGAGCTGAAGTTCACCAACTCCTGCTGTTTGGCTGAGTTCTCGTGAGCTCTCTAGCCCTGCTTGCTGCATCAGACATTGTAGTTGAGGAGCGTAATCTGGAATCTTGCTTACCACAAAAAAGCCATCCCAATTAATAACTTAATATATTCTTTATATAGCAATCCTAAATCATTTGTGAATTTCTTACTCCCTCCCCTTCATAAGGTCCGGGTTGGGGTGGGGTAAAAAACTTTACGACTCCTGCAAGG
>Ga0209812_10002575_pt1 | contig 10697 bp, 8 predicted proteins | sample JI71714BDNA_FD_187502 | JGI IMG/M metagenome (GOLD analysis project Ga0209812, IMG submission 187502) | Wastewater effluent complex algal communities from Wisconsin, to seasonally profile nutrient transformation and Carbon sequestration -... | ecosystem: Engineered > WWTP > Effluent > Algae...
TTTTACGTTTAAAAAAAAATTAAAAAAAGATTTATTTATAGTATACAGTTTAAAAATGGGGAAACCAACCGATCCAAAAAAAGGTTTTTTTTTAGAGTTGGTTGATATTAAAAATGGGGAAACCAACCGATCCAAAAAAAAGTTTTTTTTTTAGAGTTGGTTGATATTAAAAAAACCGGGTTTGACTATTTTTTTTGAATATCTATTTATATATTTTTGAGATATAGACAAATTTTTTTTTATTAAAAAACCAGTAAAAAAAGAGAATAAGCTAGAGTATAAAATGCTAGAGTAAAAAAAAAGTATCTTTAAAAAAGAAAAATAAAACAGCTACTTTTTTTATAAAATCGTTCGACTTGAAACTAGATATAGAAATAAATAAGCACAGCGCAAAATTTTATGGCGAAAAAAAATATGATCCAAAGAGAATTAAAACGTCAAAAATGTGTTTTAAAATATGAAACACGACGTGAGTTGTTAAAAAAACAGATAAAGCTAGCTACTACATTAAGAGAAAAGTTAATATTACATCGTCAATTACAAAAACTTCCTCGTAATAGTTCTCCTGTTAGATTACGTAATCGTTGTATGATTACTGGTCGTTCGCGCGGGTATCATCGTGATTTTGGTTTATCACGAAATGTTTTACGTGAAATGGCGCATCAAGGTTTATTACCAGGTGTTGTAAAATCAAGTTGGTAAAAGAAAAAAAAATGAAGATAAAATGATTGTGTTTTTTTTACAAAAAACAAAAAAATTTGTCTATTTTTTTAAGATGCGATTAAAGGTTATAGTTTAGAGATTCATCAAATCAATTTTTATATAAAAAATATAGAGCTTATTAAAAAATAAAACTTGTAAGCCTGCTTAAAAAATCAAACTCTTTTTACCCAAGCGCTTCTAAAAATAGGGAAACCAACCGATCCAAAAAAAGGTTTTTTTTTTAGAGTTGGTTGATATTTTAAATCAAACTTGTTTTCCCCATTTTTAACCGCTCCTTCTATTTTTTATAGAAAAGTTAATGAAACTTGTTTCTAATAATTTTTTACTCAAAAATAGTTAGAAACATTAATGGTTAAATATTTTTTTAACCGCGTAAAAAAGGCAAAATTGTTTTATAATATTTTGTCAGTTAAGGTGGATATTTTTCTAATTAATTTTTAAAGTAATTAGAAAAATCTTGACAAAAAGTTTAAAATTAATTAAACTTTAAAGTCAAGATTTTTCTAATTACTTTAAAAATATTTAACTTCTAAAAAATGAAACTCTTTTTACCCACGCGCTTCTAAAAAATGGGAAAACCAACATAGTTGGTTCATATTCAAAAAATATATTAAAGTGGGTAAAAAGAGTTTCATTTTTTAATTCCTCCGTTTTTACTCAAAAAGAGTTTGCTTTTTTTAAACGCATTTAGCAATTAACCAAAAATATTAAAATTAACTAAACCCTGCCCTTACGTTAACGACACCCTAATACTTGTATAAATTTATTTACTTACTATAGTCTTAAAAGTAATTTGTTAATTTATTTGTTTAATAAAAAAGTGGATAATACAATTAATTTAAATTTGTTCGGCTTATTAATTATAGAATATTTAAATAGTTTTTGTAAAAAAGGTATAATCAATGAGAAAAACAACGCAAGGAACAGACTTTATCTGTTTACCCAGTTTCCAGTCTGTTTCTCTGTTGCTTTTATTTTTTTACTAAAATTATTAAAAAAAAAGAATTTTTTTTTAGAATTTCAAGAGTTGTCTCTTCAGAAAATCATATACAATTTTACTAACAAAATAGTGAAAAGTTTGTAATATTTTTAGTATAATCAACAATTTTAATTGGATAAAAAATGTATTTAAAGCAGAATATTAGTTCTATGACAATTAATTTGCCAGAAAAAGAGGCGAAAAAAGTTCAAATTGCTGTTGATAGAAATCCTGTAGAAACTAGTTTCCAAAAATGGGCGAAACCAGGTCATTTTTCTCGTGCATTAGCAAAAGGTCCGAATACGACTACTTGGATTTGGAATTTACATGCAGACGCACATGATTTTGATAGTCATACAAGTGATTTACAAGATATTTCTCGTAAAGTATTTAGTGCACACTTTGGTCAATTAGGTATCATTTTAATTTGGTTAAGTGGTATGTATTTCCATGGTGCTCGTTTTTCAAACTATGAAGCTTGGCTAAGTGATCCAACACATATTAAACCAAGTGCTCAAATTGTTTGGCCAATTGTTGGTCAAGAAATTTTAAATGGTGATGTAGGTGGTGGTTTCCAAGGGGTACAAATTACGTCAGGGTTCTTCCAATTATGGAGAGCCAGTGGTATCACAAGTGAACTTCAATTATATACAACGGCTGTGGTAGGCCTAGGTTTAGCAGGAGCAATGTTCTTTGCTGGTTGGTTCCATTACCATAAAGCGGCTCCGAAACTATCGTGGTTCCAGAGCGTTGAATCTATGTTAAATCACCATTTAGGTGGTTTATTAGGTTTAGGTTCATTAGCATGGGCAGGTCATCAAATTCACGTATCATTACCTGTAAATAAACTTTTAGATGCAGGTGTTGATCCAAAAGAAATTCCGTTACCACATGAATTTTTCTTAAATAAACAACTTATGGTAGATTTATATCCTAGCTTTGCAAAAGGTTTAACACCATTCTTTACTTTACAATGGTCTGAATATTCAGATTTTTTAACTTTTAAAGGTGGTTTAAATCCAGTAACAGGTGCTTTACATTTATCTGACCAAGCTCACCACCATTTAGCTATTGCTGTTCTATTCTTAATTGCTGGACATATGTACCGTACGAATTGGGGTATTGGACATTCAATGAAAGAGATGTTAGAGGCTCACAAAGGTCCATTAACAGGTGAAGGCCATAAAGGTTTATATGAAATTTTAACAACTTCATGGCATGCTCAATTAGCTATTAACTTAGCTTTATTTGGTTCTCTTTCTATTATAGTAGCTCATCATATGTATAGCATGCCTGCTTACCCTTACCAAGCTACAGATTATGCAACTCAGTTATCATTATTTACTCACCATACTTGGATTGGTGGTTTTTGTATTGTAGGTGCTGGTGCTCATGCAGCTATCTTTATGGTACGTGATTATGATCCAACAAATAATTACAACAATTTATTAGATCGCGTATTACGTCATCGTGATGCAATTATTTCTCACTTAAACTGGGTTTCTATTTTCTTAGGTTTCCATTCATTTGGTTTATATATCCATAATGATACAATGAGTGCTTTAGGTCGTCCACAAGATATGTTTTCTGATACAGCAATTCAGTTACAACCTGTTTTTGCCCAATGGGTACAAAATACTCATTTCACAGCTCCTCAATTAACAGCTCCAAATGCTTTAGCTGCAACTAGCGCATCTTGGGGAGGTGACGTTGTAGCTGTTGGTGGTAAGGTAGCTATGATGCCTATTCCATTAGGAACTGCAGATTTCTTGGTTCACCACATTCATGCCTTTACAATTCACGTAACAGTGTTAATTTTATTAAAAGGTGTTTTATTTGCTCGTAGTTCACGCTTAATCCCTGATAAAGCGAACTTAGGTTTCAGATTCCCTTGTGATGGTCCTGGACGTGGAGGTACATGTCAAGTATCTGCGTGGGATCACGTTTTCCTTGGCCTTTTCTGGATGTACAACTCTTTATCAATTGTAATTTTCCATTTTTCTTGGAAAATGCAAAGTGATGTATTTGGTACAGTAGTAAATAATACAGTTTCTCACATTACAGCCGGTAATTTCGCACAATCAGCAAATACAATTAACGGATGGTTACGTGATTTCTTATGGTCACAATCATCTCAAGTTATTCAATCTTATGGTAGTGCTTTATCTGCTTATGGTTTGATATTCTTAGGCGCTCACTTCGTATGGGCCTTTTCTTTAATGTTCCTGTTCTCTGGCCGTGGTTATTGGCAAGAGTTAATTGAATCCATTTTATGGAGTCACGCTAAGTTAAAAGTAGCGCCTTCGGTGCAACCGAGAGCGTTATCGATTACTCAGGGAAGAGCAGTTGGAGTGGCTCATTATTTGCTTGGAGGCATTGCTACAACGTGGTCATTCTTCTTAGCACGTATTATCGCTGTAGGATAATTATTTTTTTTATAAATGGTTTTAAATAAGAAAATCTAATTTCAATGTTTAAAACCCTTTATAAAAATTTGTTATACGAATTTGTAATGTTTTTTTTAGTTGGTTATTTTTCTTTTTTTAATTTACCTATATACATATTTAAAAGCCCTCCATTAAAAAAAAGGAGCTTTAAAATGCTTATGTAGGTAGATTAAAAAAATGAATTTTTTTAATTTAGATATAACCAATTTTATTCTTCCTTTAGTTTAATTTTAGCTACATTAGCCTAAAATCAATTTTTTTTTTACCAGCGTTACCCGTTATTTACAGTAAGGTTCGTTGTGCGTTACGTCCCCTTATATTCATTAAGTTCCGGGAAAATAAAAAAGTTAAAAAGGTACTTTTTAGACTAAAAAAGTACCTTTAAATTATCTAATAAGCTAAACCAATTTTTACATTTTGTAAAAAATTAAACTATTATTATTTTAAAAAAATTAAGCTTTATACTTTTAAAAAAATTAATTTTTTGCAAAAAGTTTGAAAACTTTTTTTTAGACTAAAAAAGTATTTTTAGATTAGCAAATTAGCTAAACCAATTTTAACATTTTTTAACTAACCAATTTTTATAGTTTTTAGAAAAGTTAGTTTGTTAATTTAATTTAAAAAAAAAAATTAATTAATTTCTTTACAATTTTTTTACTTTGCATTTTTACTTTAAATTTAGTCAGCTGCGCTCATTTTGTCATATTACTGTCCTGTTTTATTCATTATAGTCACGTATGTCACGTTAAATTGCTTTGTCTTTAAATTTTTTTTTACAAGTAGAATTATTTTCTTGTTATTGACGGATAAAAAATTACATTATATAATAAATTTACAGATCTTAAAAAGCATAATTAAAAATAAACTATCTTTAGTTATGTTTTTTAATCTTTTATCAAAATTACAGATCTTAAAAAACGAAAGATAAATTATCCCCAGTCTGTTTAAGATCTTTTATCAACAAAAATAAAAAAAGTAGGAAAAAATTGGATTTTTGACTGGTTTGGTTATTTAAATAAAACAAATCAAACTAGTTGGAGGTTCAAATCCAGAGGATCAAAATTCCTCATACATTACTATGCTACTTTCTAAACCCGGTATGCAATCTTTGATTGCATTTTTTTTTAAAGTAGCGTAATTTTATTAAATAATTATATCTAAAATTTAGTATGTCAAAACTATGGAGCGATGAGGAAATTAGTAAGCTTGTGGAAGATATAAAAGCAGGCAAAAATGCTAAAGAAATATGGGAAATTTATTTTTCTGCGACAGATGTTAGGCCATTTCCAGCAGTTAAAGGTAAATACAAAAGGGTTAAAAGGGAGCTCGAATCGGGAAATAACCCTGGAACTGGTTTTCAAAACCTAAATGAGACAAAAGGCAGTACCAAAAAAGGTTCTGAAAAGTGGTCGGAAGAGGAAATAACTAAACTCGAGGATCTAGTCATTAAGGGCGGGCTACAACCTGGCGAAAATTGGGTGCAGCATTTTCCGAATAGAAGTCACTCGTCGGTTGCAAGCAAAGCTTGCAGGGTACGAAATCAATTAGGGATCTCGACAAAAAAGGAACCATCAAAATTAGAAGTATTTGTAGAGTATAGTTGGACTATAGACGAGATTAAATTAATAGTTAAAAGCATTTCTGAAAAAAAGACAAGGTCAGAAATTTCTGACCTTTAGGTAGAGGAAAACAACAGAATGTTTAGAGCAAAATTGAAATATTACACTCTAAGTTGCCAGAATTACAATTAAAAGAACCTCGTGCAAATTGGCCAGAAGAAGAAATAAACCAGCTTATTTTCCTTAAAGAATAGGGTTACACTAATATGGATATTGCCCTAAAGCTAGGGCGTGGTTTGGATTCTGTTAAGTCAAAGATTCAGTATTTACAGCTGGAACGCGAAATTCAGGTGGATGTTCACGACTGGGATACCTTAGGCGATTCAAAAAACCGATTCAAAAAACCGATTAAAAAAACCGAAGGTTTTTTTTAGAAGGAGCGATTAAAAAAACCGATTCAAAAAACCGATTCAAAAAACCGAAGGTTTTTTTTAGAAGGTTTTTTTTAGAAGCGCAACATTTTTTAGAAGGAGCGATTAAAAAAACCGATTCAAAAAACATATTCAAAAAACCGATTCAAAAAACCGAAGGTTTTTTTTAGAAGGTTTTTTTTTTTTAGAAGCGAATGGGCAAAACAAGTTTGATTTTTAATCGGTTTTTTGAATCGCACTAGACACTCTAGAATTATACTTTCGCGATAAACGTTTTGTAAATTTTATTCTTGCGCATATGTTTATGCAAGATGGCTCAAAAAAATGGCGACAATATGCTAAAATAGATTATCGCGTAGCGACTTTACAGATGTTTACGAATTCGAAAGAACAGTGTAGTGCTTTGTGTTATGTAATTTGGAAGTGAGTGGGACTAAAATTTCGAACTTATACAACTATAAAGGAAACTGGTTTTGCTGCGACACGCACAGATCTTTTCCTGTGCACAAGTAGTTTAGGCAACTTTATGAATCGTATCGAGCCTTATTTGCTTCCATGTATGAGACATAAGTTTATTCCATTATCAGAGCGTGAGCAATCTTCTGCTATAATACAACATGAAGATAACATTTTTAATGAACAATTAGCTGAATGGAGAAAACTTTTTGGAAATATTTCGTGATATAGAAGTATGTTTATAGGCATCGCAACGACGTGGTCGTTCTTCTTAGCTAGAATTATAGCAGTTGGATAATTATTTTTTATTTTTTAATTGGATTTCATATGTACAAAGCATATATATATATATATGCTTTGTACATATGAAATCCAATTAAAAAATAAAAGTAAAAACTGGTTTTACCGGTAAAAACTCCATTTAGAGGTAATCCCAAAAAATAAAAAAACTTAAAAAAAAACATGTCTTTATCAAGATTTTTAATTAATTGTTATTTCGGAGGGGATTATTTTTTAGGAGGAGGGTATTTCGGAGCAAGACATTCAAGAGGGAGATATTTCAATTCCCTGTTCAGTCGTTCTCGTTTAATCTTTGTCTTAGGGGCAGGCCCTTGGGATCAAGAAACTGAACAAAAATTGATTGCACTCATGGAATTGGACGCTAGTACTCAGAAAATTTATGAGGCTTTCAGCTCAGAATTTACAAAAAGTGCTCTTAATAACAATTGGCAGAAAAAATTTTTTTAATCTTAATGCTTAAAAAAATATAAATTAATAAAAGTTTATAAACCTTAACAAAATATTTTCCACTGTTGATTTTTTGAAAAGATTTTGTTAAGATTTATTTATTAAAAGTTTTAACATAAAAATATAATTGATAGCTGCTTAACTTTTTTTTTATTCTCAAACTTTTTTAACCAGGTTAACTTAATATTTTTTTAGTTGAATTTTTTAAAATATTTTGTTAAGATATATTTATTAAAAGTTTTAACATAAAAATATAATTGATAACTGCTTAATTTTTTTATTCTCAAACTTTTTTAACCAGGTTAACTTATTTAATAAATTTAATTTTATTGTTTAAGAATACCTAACAGCTCAAAGGGGCAACAACCTTAAGTGGTAACAAACTAATAAGATAAATTATCTACATAAAAATTATATGGTTACAGTTTTTTTTGCATATTCATGTTATGCGGTTTTTTTAGGATCTAACTCAGAAGAGTCTGATTCTACTTTAAACCAAAACCAGGGGGATGAATCTCCCTTAAATTCTGAATCAGAAGAGTTAGATTCTACTTTAAACCAAAACCAGGAGGATGAATCTCCCTTAAATAAGGAGAATACGGGTGAAGATAAAAAAGATGAACTTTCAGCTGGAATAACAGCTGGAATAACAGAAAGTAACGAGAGCAAAGCTTCGTTAGGTCTTATACGACCAACAAGACCCCAGCCTCAAGAAGAACCCGAGACTGGGTTCCAAAACTCTTCTCAAAACTCTTCTCTAGTATCGAACCAAGGTAAGGACGAAAAGGAGCAGATTGCGCTTGTACCCCATCCAGCGCATTACAAATGCCAGATCCCTAGCACGCTTCCAAATCGCTATGAGCAAAAGGTTTCCGAGCTCTTAGGAAAAGTCAGAGCTCTCAGTTTTTCTACGCGTTTTGAGAGCTGGTTTCGCCTTTACAAATCCTTCGCTTCCTCGCCTGACGTCAAAGCCAAGGTCGCTAAATCTGTGTTGGAGTCTGTTCGTCCTTTACCTTTAAAAAAACCTCGCACATCATTGAGTAGTGAAGCAAAATATATTCATTTTGATGCTTACTCCATTTCTCAACTAGTTTCAGAAGGATATCCCTTGGTTTTCATCCTTCTTTCGCCGGGGTACTTCGAGGCTCAAATCGAGCAAAGATTAGAGAGCCTTACCTTTGCGCTTCTTTCGATTGAAGAGGTAACAGTACGATACCTAAAACAAAAATTTGCGCAAAAAATCGAAGCGGGTTTTTTGGAAATTCAGCATTCGCTTCCTGGACAATTGGAAGTAGCGCAAAAGCGCGACTTGTATTGCAGGCTACTCGCTTGGGATATTCTGGTTGTAGCGGTTCAAGGGGGGATTTGCACTAAAGATTATATTTTTACGATAGAATCGAGGCTGAATTCTCGAATTTGTTTTAAGTCAAAGGAGCTTCGTTTGCTGTATGTAGAAACGCTTAGCTCTTACCCAAGCTGGAAGTTTCGCCAATTTTTTCGAACGTTTTCCATTTTTTCTGTATGGTATGCGCTAAAACATTGCATTAATGGCTATCTTTGGCGCAGTTATCCTTTTTATTTAAAAGGGCAAAACTTTAGAGAAAATTGCGTCATGTTGTCCGAAACGAATGAGTACAACCCATTCATCAGTAAAGAGGTTCAGCAAACGATTAGAGCCCATGTTGCGAAAAACCTTCCGGGGCGTGCTTTTTAGTTATTTTTTTGGGTTAAACTAGGTCAACTTAAGCTTCTACTTAGATTGCTCCCCCAAAAACCTAGTAGTTTAAAAATGTTGGTGATCGATTACAGGCCGTGATGGAAAAAAGGAGGAGACTCCCATAAAAAAAAGCCAAATTAAATAGGCTTTTTATTATCTATTAGGTTTTTTATTTTAATATGAAAAGAAAGAAGAAAAGACGTTCTCGTAAGAGATTTGTTTCTTTTAAAAAAGGTCTAAAACAAATATTTGTGATAGACTCAAATATATAGTTTAAAACTCTGGTTGTTGACCATTAAACCAATATTGTACCAATATTTGCGTTGAATGGAAACTAAAAACTAAGTGGTTGACGATATTAGCGTGTGAATTTTTAACTATTTTGGTCTGATCAGCTTAGCTAACTAAGACTCCTAAGACTCATTGAAAAAAAATTTCCCTAATTAGGTTTTATTTTTTTTGCATGCCTATTTTGATAGGCAATATTCTTTTTTTAAGAAAAAAAGTAAAGGTTGATGTACTTTTAATTAATCATAAAGTATACAAAAGTTCGTTTGAAATTTACCTTTCTAAACAATCTAAATAAGATAATAACAACCTTGTGTTGAATTTTAAAATTTTTTAAAATATAACAAAATATGCAAATCGAAGTTATTGATAAGTTAATTAAAAAAGGAAAAATGTATTTAAGTAGTGTTGGCAGTGGTACTTTTCGTGACTTCGACCCTTTCGAAGTCTTGCAAACGATACGGATAAAAAAGAATAATAAGTTTTTGTTTCGCGATGTTCGTGATCTCTTGTCTAGTTGTCTTTATTCTTTAGTAAACCATGCTGGCAACCTTATTAATTTTCGTCAGGCCTATGTTAATTCACAGGGGGCAGTTTTAAAAACATTATCAAAAGAAGAATTTTTTGATACTTTATACCCAGAGGTGAGAAACATCGCGTGTTCATTTAAATCAATTGTAACCTCTCTTAGAGATGCCACAAAGAGCACAGTTGATTTTGTAGCGGTAAAAATAGAGTTGTATTACCTATGTAAAGAGATGCGAGGGTTTTTTTCTGACCTCTGTTTCTGGTCTCCTTCCTCTCTACCCCCTGGTTGTAACATTTATCCAAGCGTAAGAACTTTTTTAAGTCGCCTGGACGATATCGAAAAAGAGCTGCATTCGGCAGCCTCTGTCGAAGGACTTGACACCCTTGCAGAATCCTTAGACGTTCTACTTGAAGAATTCTGCAAGGACGATTTGGGTTTCAAAAAAGAATCTTTGTCTGCGTAAGTCTTGTAAATAATGATTATTTTTGATTATTTTTGATTATTTTTGATTATTTTTAGTTATTAAAATAGGTTTTTTGAACTTTTTTACTTATGTAAAGTGTGTTTATAAATTTAATTTAATTAATGTTTCTGTTTTCTGGCCGGGGGTTATTGGCAAGAGTTAATTGAATCTATAAAAATATCGCGCTTCTAAAAAAAACATATTCGAAAAACTTCGGTTTTCTGAATATCAACCAACTCGGTTGGTTTCCCCATTTTTAATCGCTCCTTCTAAAAAATCAAACTTGTTTTACCCAAGCGCTTCGCTCCTTCTACGCTTCGCTCCTTCTACGCTTCGCTCCTTCTACGCTTCGCTCCTT
>Ga0209812_10002579_pt1 | contig 10684 bp, 4 predicted proteins | sample JI71714BDNA_FD_187502 | JGI IMG/M metagenome (GOLD analysis project Ga0209812, IMG submission 187502) | Wastewater effluent complex algal communities from Wisconsin, to seasonally profile nutrient transformation and Carbon sequestration -... | ecosystem: Engineered > WWTP > Effluent > Algae...
AAAGCGTGCTTCAAGGTATTTGACACTAATTCATTAGCAATTAAACCGCAGGGAGTCGCCGTTTCAATATTTAGCCAAATAGGTTCCGCTAATACCTGCAACTGAATACGATGGTCGCTAATATTGTAAAAATTAAATAAGTTAGTTACCAAGTCTTCCAGATATTCGCCAAAATTAATTTGTGCCAAATTTTTAGACCGATAGAGTTTTTCATGAATCAAAGCCATAGAATAAAGACGATGCTGACTTTCTTCAAACATCTTAGCTAGTTGTCGCTCGCCAACGATGTCAGATTGGAGTTCTAACAGACTAGCCACTACGCAGAGGTTGTTTTTGACACGGTGGTGAATTTCCTTCAGCAAAATTTCTTTTTCTTTCAGAGATTTTTTTAATCGATCTTCAGCTTGTTTGCGCTCGCTCAATTCGGCTTGCAGTTGCTGGTAAAGCAGAGATTGCTGAATGGCGATCGCCAATTGATTCACCAACTGCTGAAATAAATTTATTTCCCATTCTTGCCACTCACGGGGCCGCTCGCACTGCTGAGCAATTAGCAATCCCCAGAGTTGATTTACCTGAAAAATGGGCACGACTAATTTTGCTCTAACTTCAATTTCTTTCATGAAATCTACTAAATCATGTGTAATCCCGCGCCCTTTTTGTTCGGATAGATCGCAAAAGAGACCACGCACATAAGTCGGGTAATTTTCCGATCTAAAAATCTCTTCGGAAAAAACTCTATTCATCAGTGGACTGCATCCCTCCGCCACGGCTTCAGCAATGACTTTGCCACGACCTTCGGGTAAAATTTGATACACCAAAACGCGATCGGCTAAAACTACTTGCTGAAGTTCAGCCACGGTTGTGTTGAGAATTTCCTCTAATTGCAAAGATTGGCGGACCCGACGGGCGATCGCCTCCACAAGTTGCTCTTGCTCGAACTGTTGCCGTAAAGCTATTTCCGCATATTTAGAATTAGTGATGTCGGCTGCATACCCAATAATTTCAATCGGTTTTCCCCGACAGTCTACTAATAGCTTCAGTTCCGTCCGCAGCCAGCGGTAAATTCCATCCTTATGCAAAAAACGATACTCACAACAGCGATTTGTTTCCACCGATAAATCTGATAAAGTCACTAAAAATAGCCTGATATCTTCAGGGTGAATATGACTAAGCCAGAACCCAGTATCAACTAAAAACTCTGCCTGGTTATAACCGACAAGGGACCTCACATTATCGCTAATATAAGTAGTAGCAAAATTCCCTTCTGGCGAGACAGTAAAAATTACCGCTGGATTAGAAGCCAGCAAAAATTGTAACCGTTCTTTCAACTGCTGTAATTGCAATTCTGAGCCCTTACTATCGCTGGTATCTTCGATCGCACCCATAGTATACAGGGGGCTGCCATCAACATCCCGAATCAGTGTCACCGTCAATTTCACCCACATCAATTCGCCGTTCTTTTTAGCACAGCGTTTTTCAATTTGAAACCGAGGAATATCCCCATCTATAAGCTGCTTAACCAGCTTTAAATCTGCTTCTAAATCTTCCGGGTGAGTGACATCAGCAAAACTCATTGCCACCAACTCTTCGTCACTGTAGCCAAACATCTGGCGGTGAGCATCATTCACTTTAACCATGCGAAAGTCCCCCACACTTGCCAAACTCAGCGCGATGGGAGCATCGTCAAATAAATTGCGAAACTTGTCCTCGCTCTTTTGCAGTGCAACTTCTGTCAATTTGCGCTGAGTAATATCTCGTGCTACCAAAATTACTCGCTCCAAGCCGAAGGGCGAAATATTTGCCTCAAACCAGATTAACTTACCACCAATTTGCAGAGTGTAATCGATTCTCTCTGTCTGTTGAGTTATCAGGGTGCGCTCAATGTAGCTGAGCCAGAGTTTGGCTTCTGCTGCTGGCAGAACTTCAGCAACAGTTTTTCCCAGCATTTCTTCAGAAGGTTTGTACAAAAGTTGGGGAGCAGAGGGGGCAATTTTGACATAGCGACCTTCGGCATCAAGCACCAGTACAATATCAGTCATAGCATTAAAAAGTGCTCGCAGTTCTGCTTCGGAGTTTCGCAGTTTTTCTTCGACTAACTTGCCTGCTAATACTGCCATTTCGTAGCTTTCATTGTGCTGATGAACTCGTTGTTCTAACTCCGCGTTAATTTGTTGCAAAGCTGTTTCTGGCAATTGGCGATCGACTTCTGACTTGTTTTCTAAGCATTCACAGGGTGTTTCCAAATGCTGTACCACTTCGGGTTGCGACTTTTGTGCCAGATTGTAAATTTTTAATCGTAGGGTTTTTTCAGTTATTAAACCTACTAATTGACCTGCATCATCTATAATTGGTAATTGGTCAATAGAGTGTTGAATAAATAGGTCGATCGCTGTAAATATATCGGTAAATTCTGAAGCTTTTAAAGTAATAAATTTTTCCTGAATGACATCGGCTACTTTCGTTTCTTGCCAATGAGATTTTGTGGCAATTAAATTTACCACATCTCCTTGATTGAGGATTCCAACGAGCTGATTTCCGTCCATCACTAAGACACAACCGCTGGATGGTTTTGCCGTTTTACTGGAATTGACAATGGGTTGTGAATTAGTTAGATCATCACTATTTATCGCCTGACTCATCAGGGCGATCGCATCCATCAAGCTAGTTTCTGGTGCAACTGTTAGAGGATGGCGATCGATCGTTTCTAGATGTGATGATAAAAATATCGGTACATTGGCAAGTTCCATTAATCTTGACCTGTTTGGGTTTCTCCACTAATTTTAGCAATAGTTTTACTCAGTAGTTAGTAGTTCGTGGCGATCCCCTGAGCGACGAAGCATCATCCAAGAGTTAGTTGTTAGTTAACCCATGAGTAATAACCACTAACCAATAACCAATAACCCTTCGACTTCGCTCAGGGCGACGCCACTAACCACTAACCAAGAACCAATAACTAAATTTATTTTTCGCCTATAATTAAATAAGTTGTCATCTCCCCTTTCCCTTTAACATGAATAGTTTCCCGCCGCTCGAATAAGTATTTGTGTTTTAATAAATTATAAGTAGCTTCGCTCACTTGAATTCGCCAAGGCAAACCGTGAGATTCCATGCGAGAAGCAATATTAACCGTGTCGCCCCACAAATCGTAAATAAATTTCTTGATACCAATTACTCCCGCCACGACTGGGCCACTATGGATACCGATGCGGATGCTAAAATATTTGTTATTTTGAGCATTAAATCGGGCTATTTCTGTTTGCATATCCAGGGCCATTTGGGCGATCGCTTCGGCATGGTCTGCCCTAGGCTCAGGCAATCCTCCTACTACCATATATGCGTCGCCAATAGTCTTAATTTTCTCTAACCCCAGCCGTTCGCAAATCAGGTCAAAGCTGGAAAAAATTTGGTTGAGCAACTCCACCAGATCGATGGGATTCATCAGGGTAGACAAGTGTGTAAAACCCACAATATCTGCGAATAAAACGGTAACTTCAGGAAAGTATTCTGCAATAGTAGTTTCATTTCGTTTAAGCCTTTCTGCTATGGGCTTTGGCAAAATATTTAAAAGGAGTTTTTCGGATTTTTCTTGTTCTTCCCGGAGGGCATCTTCTGCTTGCTTGCGTTCGGTGATGTCATGGTAACTCCAAACTCTGCCGATGATTTCATCTCCCAGTCGCTGCGGTTCAGAGTAGCGTTCAAAAAATCTGCCGTCTTGAAATTCTAACAAATCGTAACTTTCCGCTTCTGGCTGCTCGTAAAGTGATTCTATTCTTTCTTGAAATGCTTGGGGATCTTTCAGTTGGTTGAGGACAAAAGCCACCATTTGTGCGTCCGATCGCAGTGCCATCACTTCATCGGGAATGCCCCACATTTCTATAAATTCTCGGTTGAAACTGACTATTTTTCCCGTGCGATCGGTGGCTAAAATCCCGTCAGCAGTGGAATCAAAAGTTGCTTGCAGCAGGGAGACAGATTGGGCTAAAGCATCTTCAGCTTGTTTGCGAGCAGTAATGTCTCGCAAAATCGCGCGAATTGCCACTAGCTGACCATCAGCAAATTTACAGCTTATACTACCTTCCAACAAAATTTGTTGATATTTTTTGGTTACAAAAATTGCTTCTACCGAATCTGGATAAAAAGTATTTTCATCTATTTCTTTGTCGCGAATTGCCAGATCGAATATGTGAAGAGAATCAGGGGAACTGTTGGGGTGAATGATATCAAATACTGTCATTTTAGCAATTTCTGCTTCGCTGTACCCAAGAGTTTCTCGCCAAGCCCGATTGACGTACAAAAAATGACCGTCTGCTCCAATACTTTGAATCAAGTCGCTAGCATTTTCAAATAAGTCTCGCAGTTGTTCTTCACTTTCTCGCAAGGCTGCTTCTGCTTGTTTGCGCTTAATAAATTGACCAATTTGGCTGCCAATTGTTGCCATAGTCTGGAGCAATTCTTCATCGTAGCACTGCACCTCGCAACTAAAAAAAGCGATGACACCCAAAATTGACCGGGTAGAATTTTCCTGTTCGTAGTCGCCCAAAATTGGGAAGCAAAAAGCTCCATGCAATCCCGATCTACCCGCAATTTCTCGGCGGTAAAACTTGTCACTTTCACTTATATCTCTAATCAACTCAGGGGAACCAGTGGCCCAAACGCGCCCCGGTAATCCTTCCCCCATTGCAAAGGTAGTTTGTTCTGCAACTTCTACAAATTCGCGAATAGACATTGAACGTTTTGTCCAATTTGCCACACACCGGAGCAGATTTGGATCGGAAATCGGAACTTTTCTCTTAGTTACTGACATTAGCTTTTCACCTATTTCTGGCATCCAGAGTTCGGCGGTATCCCATCCCAAACTGTCGCAAATTACAGGCAGGATTGCGGCGATCGCCTTTTTGATTGTTTCCGATGCCGAGAGTATGCGCGTGGTGACATATTGAGCTACTTTTCGCTTGCTAGCCCGCTTTCTATCTGTAATATCTCTACCGATATACAGGAAATCCTTGAGCTCTGTCGTCCCATCAGAAATACTCTTAATATCACTGGGAATAGGGGTACAGGAAAAAGCCAATGTTAGCTTTTCACCTGTTTTTGCAGTGCAAATTACTTCCCCCTTCGTTTGAACCAATTCACCTTGTTTACTGAGATCGTGTAAAGATTGACCTATGGGAGCGATCGCATTTATTTGTCGTCCTACTAATTCCGAGTCACTGTAACCAAACAAATTTTGAGCAGCTTGATTAACTTTTTTAATTTTTCCACTGGCGGTAGTCACTAACAAAACTTCTGCCATGGAAGTAATGATTTTTTCCACATAATTGTTAGTAGCTGCTAAGGTACTCAATAAAATATTCATTTCATTGGTCGCCTGAACAAGAGTTTGTTCTAAACCCATCCTGTCTGTTACATCTTCAAAAAATATAATTAATCTTTGATGACTTTCATCATTTCTGAATTCGACGATATACATATCAAAATACAGTCGCGAGTTATCCTCTAAAACCCGCGTCATCGCTTTTAAATCAAAATTTGGCAAACGTCCTTCAAAGATATCGATTAAAATTTCTTCAGTTCCTACCAATTCTGGAAAGTGAAGGCGGACATCATTTCCCGATACTATTTCGTCACAGTAGGCAAAACGCTGTACATTGGCAGATGTCTCTTGAATTAAAAAGTCTCTATCTAGTGCTAGGTACTCCAGGTGGTGAGGAACCAATAGTTTTTGTAACAGGGTTTTCATTTGGGATCTTTAGTAGTAAATGCGCCCTTGGTATCCAGAAATCTGAGATTAATCTATTTGCTTTGATTTGTAATATGGAATGGTCACTATAAAAGTAGTACCTAACCCTGTTTCGCTGGAAAATTCAATTTGACCGCCGTGCAAGTCTACACACTGCTTGACTATGGATAAACCTAGTCCAGTACCGGGTATTTTACCTACATTTTGAGCCCGGTAATAAGATTCAAACAGTTGTTCTTGGTCTTCTATAGGAATGCCAATTCCTTCATCTTTAATTTTAAATATAGCTTCTTCATCATAACAATGCAACTCAAAATAAACATTGCTATCGATTGGCGAATACTTAATACCATTTGACAACAAGTTTGTCAATATGTGTCGCAGCAATTTTTTATCCATTGCGGGTAATTTTTTGCTCTCATCATAAGATTTATTAATTAATCTCACCCGCGACATTACTCGCCTGTAAATAAAACAAACTGCATGATTTTTGCCGAAGCTAATTTTGATAGATTCTACTAAATCGTTGCAAAAACTTTTCAAGTCAACTGGTGTGGGATTGAATTTCAATTTCCCTGCTTCTGCACTACTAAGCAACCGAACATCATCTAATAGCTGAGCCATGTGTTTAGATGCTGATTGAATGTGTTCTAGGTATTCTTTTTTCTCATTGGCTGTAATTTCATCGCCGTATTCTTTGAGAATTTGAGTAGAAAACAATACTGTATTTAAAGGATTGCCAAATTCGTGAGCAAGCATCGAAAAAAAGCGAGATTTTACGTCTCTGAGTTCCTGTTCTCTTGCCAAAGACCGACGAATTTCGATTTCTTGTTGCTTGCGTTCTGTAACATCTCTACCTATGTACACAAAATCATATAGCCCCTTCAGTTCCGTCTGAATCGCCGCACAGGAAAATTCTACCCAAATTTCTGCTCCTGTTTTTGTCGTGCAGACTACCTCCAATTCTCTCACTAATTCTTCTTGAGACAAAATATAATGGTGGCGTGCTTGATAAAGCAATGTTTCTTCCACGACAATCATGGACAAAGGCTGTTCGACAATTTCTGATTCGGTGTACCCAAACAACAATTGAGCTGATTGGTTTACTGTTTTGATGATGCCCAAGGTGGTTGTGACTAACAAAGCATCCCCCATAGATATAATTACTTTATCTATGTAATCTCTCGAAGCTTCTAAGGCTCTCACTAAAAGATTTGCCTCATTAGCTCTTTGGATTAATGATTGCTTCATTACCATTTTTTCGGTGGAATCTTCAATCAAAATTAGTAATTTACTTTGTCGTTCTTCTTCTTCTTGTTCTTCGTTGTTTTCATGTTCAATTACTAACAGATCGAAATATAAAGGATGATTATTGTCGGTAAACCTAGCAATCCCCTTGACTTGAAAACTTGACCTCTGTCCGATAATTATAGATGTGAGGATATTTTCAACTCCAATTAATTCAGGAAAACAGATGCGGGCATCCACACCGGGTAAAGCCTCGCCCGCTGTATCGGCAAACCGCTGCACGGCTGAGGAAGTTTCCTCGATAATGAAATTGTGATTAATCACAAAATATTCAGTTTCTTGGGGGACTAACAGCTTTCTAAAAATATTGATCATACTTGTTCTACCATTGTGTAAGCTAGTTTATGAAAAATTTCATCGACGTCTTTGCCCGTTTTAGCAGATGTTGTGTAAACTGCGACTACTTTATCTTGACCTATGGAATGGGCAATTTCCACTAGCAGTGCTAATTTTTCTTCGTCTATCAAGTCTACTTTGTTCAAAGCGATGATTATTGACCCTTTTGGGTTGACTGAAGAAAAAAGCTTAATGTGTTCGGAAATTCGCTCAACAGTTTCTGAGCGGCTGACATCGGCAACAATTAAAACGCCGCCTGCTCCCTGCAAATAAGTCGGGGCGATACCTTTGAATTTTGTATGCCCCTCTAAATCCCAAATCAGCAACTGTGCTGTGACAATTTCCTGTTTTGTGCTGTTTTCTAATACAATGCTTTTGCGAGAAATTTTTACTCCTACGGTGGACAGATACTGGTCGCTGAATTGCCGATCGACAAAACGGCGGATCATGCTGGTTTTACCCACGCCAAAATCGCCGATCATGCACATTTTTTTAGAGATAGTAACTGACATAATTATTTGCTGTTGATGCTCTTAGTTATTGGTTCAAATAGCACGCACCTGCTTAAAAGTAGCGGTTGATTTTGTGCTACATCCACAGGAGGACTGTTGCTGGCGACGACTTGGAGGCGCTGCGGGTCAGCACCTTGCAAGACCAGGGCATCTCGCACGGTGGCTGCACGCCGGAGCGACAACTGTTGATTGATGGCAAATTCTCCAGTGCGATCGCTGTGCCCAATTATCTTAATACTTTTTTGAGGATGCTGTCTCAAAAAATCTCTGATATTGACAATTGTCTCTTGATATGTTGAATCTAATTTTGCTGTTCCTGGCTCAAAGTAAATGCGACTTGTAATTTTCAGTGGATCTAATTTAACTGTGCTAATGACTGATTGAACTCCGGGAATTTGCTTAAAAGACTCAGTAATTTTCTGCACATCTGACTGTTCCATCACTGTTCCTTCTACTGTAACTCGGCGATCGCCATACCGACTTGAAATAGAAACACCCCAGAGTTTGTTTAGAACCGCAGTGATTCGCTGTACCTCAGCCTTTGTCAACACTGGATCGGGAGGTAGCTCGACCGCGACAATTTGATTGTCTAATTTCAAATTTGGTGCCGTTGATGCAGCTATTTGGCCAGCTTTTACTCGTAATTCGGGATTTGGCAACTTTCCGGTTAACTTCAGAGTTTTGCCTTCAACACTCACATTTAAGCGATAAATCGCTAATTCTGGAGTCGATCCTAAAGCGAAAGTGGCACGATCGGCAAGGCGACGGTCAAGGTTACTGCGGTACTGATAAATTCCCCAAGGTACTACGATTAAGCTTAGCAATGCTAAGCTCAGTCCCGCAAGGGCTAGGGGGGGTTTTGCTGGTGTTTGCGGTTCTGTTTTAAATTTTGCTAATAAACCCAGTAACAGTGGATGCAGGTCATCAGATATGGTACGGGGGTTGCCGTTAAATTGATTGATAGATTTTCCGTAATTGATGATAATCCTGCTGACAGTTTCCCGCATTTTTTTGATAAAATTTTGGGGTGGTTCTCCTTTGATTACTGCTGCTAGGTAACAGTATCCGGCTACTTCTAGCATAATCTTGGATTCACCGTATTCAATTTGATTTAGTTCGGAAATTTGTCCTGGTCTCACAATACAATCATTCACAAAGCTGCTAATAGCTGTCAGCATTCCTGCGACCATTTCTGATTCGAGTTGGTAATCTCCTAATTGTTGAGCTTCGGAAATCACTAACCCTGATGCCTTGTGAATTAAGAATACTGCTTGGACGGTAAAAGGTATGGATTCTTGAAGGATTAGTTCGGCTTCGGAGACTCCTTGGACTTTGGAGCGAATTTTCCGCTTAACTCCTTCGACGCTGAGGGTGTTTGAGACTTTTTCATTGATGGTCTTGATGGCTTCTGCCATGTATTTAGAGATGGTACTGCCAATTACCGGATAGAGTGCATCCACCATTGAATCTCGTTCAAACTCAATTTGGGCTGTAATGGCTTTGCCCATTTCCGGCCCTAGGGCTTGAGCGATCGACTCTTGGTCGAGGCGAATTTGTTCTTTAATTGCCATGCCGATTTCCGGGGCGATCGCCTTAGCAATATCTGCGGGTGAATTGTGGATTTGTTGAGCAAGTGCGTCGGGAAGTAACTCAGCGATCGCCGAACTCATGGCTTGCTTATTTTCTTGAGTTTTTGCCCTAATCACTTCGTCAATAATCGGTACGATCGCCTTTACAACTTCTTCCTTAGAATCTGTTATTTTACGGCTGAGAATTTCTGCGATCCAAGGTAGCATCAGAGCAATCAACTCTTGGGGATCGTAAAGTTGGTGCTCCAATTTTCCTAATTTTTCATCGATGGTGGTCATCAGACGGCGGACTGCGGGCAAATCGTTTTCAGCCAACAGATTTTTCACTTGCTCAATATCTGATATTTGCGAGCCGAAAATCAAATGTTGCAGCCTTTCCATCGCGCTGTCGGCTTCATTGAAATCCTGTTTTATTTGTCCGAATATTTCTGTCGGCTGCGATAGGTGCGTGGGCTGTTCGAGTGAAGCCATTTCTAGAGCCAAAGCCTCCGCAGCATCTAAATGGGCGATGGATGGTGGCTCCTCGGTGGCTGGAACAACCGGAATATCGCCTATTGCTGAGGGTTGTACCTTGGTTTGGGGAGCAGCCACAGGCTCTAAATTAAGACCGCTCTCCTGAGATGTTTGAGCTGGTTGTGAAGCATTTTGAATCGGCGAGGTAGACAAGTCCTGAATCTGGTGCGCTCTCTGCTCTGACTCCACCTCGCCGATCGCCAAAACATCTATAGTATTAAGTGAGGAATAGTCTTTTTCGAGTTCTGAAGTATTCAGTTTTTGAGTAACAAATAGCAATTTTTTAAAGTCTTCCAAAAAAGCCAGTGCATCACCAGAATCCGCTTCACCCTCGAAGGTTTCTGGCTTTGCACTTGCTCCAACTTCCTCAGAAATACCTAACAAATCTTTAAACCCACCGAGTAGCTGGGTGCGATCGTCTTCATCACTGCTGTCTGGTTCCGACTTGGGATTTTGTCGGTTTGAACCTGCAATAATGTTGAGATCGACTAACAGACTCACTAACGGTTCAAGCTGAGCTGTTTCATCGTCAGCAGATTCATCAGGTTTAGAAATCAAACCCTCCAACTCATGTTCGTCAGCCGGATTTTCTTTCTGTGAGGTCATGGGTTGTTAATTATCCGTGATGGTGACGCTCTGGTAACAAAAATTCGTTATTTAGCTTATTATCCGTCACTCCCTTGAGT
>Ga0209812_10002584_pt1 | contig 10657 bp, 7 predicted proteins | sample JI71714BDNA_FD_187502 | JGI IMG/M metagenome (GOLD analysis project Ga0209812, IMG submission 187502) | Wastewater effluent complex algal communities from Wisconsin, to seasonally profile nutrient transformation and Carbon sequestration -... | ecosystem: Engineered > WWTP > Effluent > Algae...
ATGCCTTACTGGCCCCCATGGTTCGTGGCCGGAAAGGCCATTACCGCGAACTTTTTGAAGATGTGCGAAAAAAGGGGTTTTTGAAAGTGCGCGTGGATGGGGAGATCAAAGACCTTGTACCGAAGATGCAGGTGGACCGCTATGTGATCCATGATATTGAACTGGTGGTGGATCGCTTACAGGTTACCGATGATCTCAGGGCCCGGCTGAGCCAGAGTGTGCAACAAACCCTCAAACTGGGGAAGGACCTGATGTTTATGTTGGTGGACGACACAAAATTTGTCCAGTTTTCCAAACTCCTGATGTGTGAGGATACCGGTATCAGTTATGAAGAACCTTCTCCGAATGCCTTTTCTTTCAACTCACCCTATGGTGCATGTCCGGTTTGCAAAGGACTGGGCACAAAGCACCATATCAATATGGAGGCCATTATTACCGATCCCACATTGAGTATCAGTGAGGGGGGGATTGCTCCGCTAGGCGAAGAGCGTGATGCATGGGTTTACCGCCAGGCCCAGGAGGCAGCTAAAAAGAACAAGATCTCGCTGACGGCCCCGGTCAGTAAGCTGACGCAAAAGCAGCTGAACATTATGTTTTATGGTAATGAGGACGGGCAACAAGAGGATATTGAATTTGAAAATGCAAAATTCGATCCGAATGCCCCGTTTGAAGGGGTGATCAATATGTTGCAGCGCTGGTTTGCCAATCCATACAGTGAAGCGATCAGAGAATGGACAGAGGACTATATGATTGTGAGGCCTTGCGACAGCTGCAATGGCACCCGGTTGAAAAAGGAAAGTCTTTGGTTTAAGGTCAATGGCCGGAATATTGCTGAGTTAAGTCAGATGAACCTGGACAACCTGGCCGCCTGGTTTGATGGCATTGAACTGATGCTGGACAACAAACAACAGGCTATTGCTAAAGATGTGCTGAAAGAAATCAGGGAACGGTTGCAATTCCTGCTCGATGTAGGACTGACTTACCTGACCATCGACCGTTCCTCCCGTACGCTCAGTGGAGGAGAATCGCAACGGATCCGGCTGGCTACCCAGATTGGTTCCCAGTTACAGGGGATCACATATATTTTGGATGAACCATCTATCGGATTGCATCAGCGGGATAATCACCGGCTGATCGAGGCTTTGAAAAATCTTAGGGATATCGGAAACAGTGTACTCGTGGTGGAACATGATAAGGATATTATGCTCGCAGCAGATCACCTGATCGATATTGGTCCCAAAGCCGGTTTTCATGGAGGAAGGATAGTGGCACAGGGCGACCCCAAAGCCTTATTGAAACTGGATACCCTGACTTCCGGTTACCTGAATGGTCATCACCTGATTGAAGTGCCGGCAGAGCGACGGAAAGGCTCGGGAAAATTTCTTGAACTGAAAGGGGCATCGGGAAATAATCTGCGGAAAGTGGATGTGAAATTTCCATTGGGAAAGTTTATCTGTGTAACCGGGGTAAGTGGAAGCGGCAAATCAACATTGATCAATGAAACCTTATACCCGATTCTGTCCAAACATGCTTTCGGTTCGAAGATGACACCGCTGGAGTACAAATCCATTAAAGGACTTGAACTGATTGATAAGGTTATTGAGATTGACCAGTCGCCGATTGGACGTACCCCGCGAAGTAATCCCGCCACGTATTGCGGATTCTTTACCGAGATCAGAACCTTATTTGCCTCCCTGCCGGAATCAAAGATCCGGGGCTACAATGCGGGCCGTTTCTCCTTTAATGTAAAGGTCGGGCGTTGTGACGTGTGTGAAGGAGGGGGTATGCGGGTCATTGAAATGAATTTCCTGCCCGATGTATATGTGCATTGTGAAAAATGCAATGGCAAACGGTATAATCGAGAAACACTGGAGATCCGCTACAAAGGAAAATCCATTGCGGATGTACTGGCGATGACGGTGGAAGAAGCGGTGGAGTTTTTCCAGCCGGTGCCTTACTTGTTCCGGAAAATCAAAGTGCTGGAAGAAGTAGGGCTGGGCTATATCACCCTCGGTCAGTCGGCCGTGACCCTTAGCGGGGGTGAAGCGCAGCGGGTGAAATTATCGACAGAACTGGCCAAACGGGATACGGGAAAAACTTTTTATATTCTGGATGAGCCCACAACCGGGCTTCACTTTGAAGATATTCGGCATTTGCTGGTGGTGCTGAACAAACTGGTGGATCGAGGCAATACCGTTTTGGTGATTGAGCATAATATGGATGTGATCAAAGTAGCCGATCATGTAATCGATATTGGCCCTGAAGGCGGCGATGGGGGAGGAAGGGTGTTGTTTGAAGGGACGCCTGAGGAGTTGGTAAAGAATAAGGAAAGCTATACGGCGCAATACCTGAAAATGGAGTTGTAAAAAAAAGACCAGCATGCAGCTGGTCTTTTTTTTATTTTTTTCAATGACTTACATGCCGATATTTAATCTGCCTGTACCGTAAGAAAGTCCAAAAGCGGGCATCAGCAGCCTGCTCATAATTGCACCAATAATAATAAATACAACAAAGATTGTTAGTAATGAAACTACATAATACATTACTTTCTTGTCTTCCGGTGTTTTCTTCAATACAGGTAATCCAACATAAAGCAGGTAAAATCCATATAATCCGGCAAGACTTCCAATAATTGCAATAGCCGGAAGAATTGATAACAAGCCACCCACCCATGCAGGTGTCCAGGTATATGCCACCAGCTGAACAGATTTTCCGAAATTCTTTTCTGAGCCGAAACTCGGTGCAAGTGCATCAATTACCAAGGCACTCACAAATACAGCGATTAATGCTCCGGCAAGCACACTTATAGCCTGGTATAAACCCCAGTCAATACCTCTGACTGTAATTCCAAAGTAGCTTACACCAACAAATCCGTATCCAATAAATGCAGCAGCTGCTGCAGCCCCGGCAAGAGGCAGCACATAGCCGGTAATGATAGCCGGAACATTTGCTTCTTCTCCATTAATGACATCCCATTCAGTTTTAGGAGTCATCATAATGTTTTTTGCTCTTTCAATTAAGTTCATAATTGCATGATTTTGGTTGAAGGCCTACTCGTCTGGCTTTTCGGCATTCGCCCCCGGTTCAGGCTCCGGGACGCCTTACTGCTTATGGTGACTAATTTAAGCTAGTTTTTGTAAAAACGTATACGAAACAAAGTTATATGTTGATTATCAGTGAAAATATCCCTGATTTAGGGGAATCTGAAGACAAAGTACAAGGTACGAAGTACGAAGTACGAGCGGAATTTCGTAAAACGAGATACAATTTGTTACTTAAGATTCAACCTCCATAGTAGGGGCTGTTTCCTGACAACTGGCAACTGACATCCGACACCTGATTCTCCTATAAACAACAAAAGCCACTAAACAGCGGCTTCCCGTACTTCGTACCTCGTACTTCGTACTTTGTTTGTTTCCCAGAAGGTAAAGGCAGGAAGTGATTGTAAAAATTTACAGCTTAGGGGTTCCTGGTTTTGCAGGATACTGGATTTAGACAATTTCCCTGCCTGGTTACCTGAATTAAAAATAATCCGGATAATACCTTTCGGGTTTCTTAGTTATGACAATTAAAAGAGCTCAGGGTTGATAAGTTCCCGAAAGCAGGGCAGAGAGTAACTTAATAAAATTGTATACAAATGAGAGTACCAATAGAGAACGGATTAGGTTTATTCAACCAGGTATCAGATTTTATTAATCTCCCTGCCGCTTTTCGGGACGGCATTCGGTTTTAGCGTATTTCAAATTTCCCGGAGGCGGTTTCCGCATCTCCCTGGAAAACACTGAATGAATATTTTCCTTTTCGCAGGCCACTCAGTTTATAATGGCTTTTCGGCTTCATCTTATAATGCTGGATAATGGTGCCCTGCAGGTCAAACACAAAGAAATCTACTTCAACTCCGTCATTTTCTTTGGCTACCACGTGCATTTCACGTTTTACGGCAGCCGGATGAATTTTGACAGCTGAATTGTTCAGGGAAGTAAAATTTCTGGATTTGCCTTTTTCTTTTTTGGCCGGTATTTCCTCTTCCGGGCTATTGCTTACTGTTATGGGTTTACGGTAAGGTTTGCCGGAGGCGAAAGCCGGTTCAGCAATGAGGAGTCCGGTGAGTATCACCATTCCCGCCAGGCTGCGGACAGTTAAAAAGGGTTTCATAGTGGTTCGGTATTAAGCGGTACGATCAGTAAAACACCGGGCATTTCAGGTGCTTCAGGTTACTGTTGCCACCCAGTCGCCAGCCAAGACGGAAGATGCTGGAGAAGAAAGCGTCGTTTTGTTTGGGATCGCCTCTTTCTGCAAATTCTTCGTATGGTCGGGTAGACGGGAAACTGTAAGTACCCCTGTAGTACAACCTTCTTGCTTTCACCGCATCAGCGGCGGGAAGATACTGGTCAAAATGAATCGGATCGATATAGTAGTCGTTGCTAACATCATCTACATAATCGGTAAATAATTTACGGTGCAGGATCTCGAATCCGAGATACATGTTTTCTTTTACATAATATTTTACACCAAAGCCTCCCAACACATTTCGTTGGGTCAGCTTGTATGGTTTGCTGTCTGGATATTCGGCAAATCCCTGTCCTTCTAAACGAAGGGGTGCTGTTTTTACCCAACTGCCATCCACATCCTTGGTTTCCGGATTAAAATGATAGACACCTACACCCGCCAGTAAATAAGGGCGGAGTTTGCCGGCAAGACCATCATACTTTTCCAGGAAATAAGTCGGATAAATTTCAGCAGCCACATAAGCTTCGCTGATTTTGGAGCGGAAATTAAGATTCCGTTCCCGGCGATCCATTTCTGCACCTCCTTTTGAAGGGGCTTGGGCATCATCGCCTGAAACATAGCCGAGGTTACCGGCCAGACGTAAACCAAACCACTCAGCAGGGTAGTAGTTAAGGTACAACCCTTTGTTCAGTTTGGTCAGGGGTAAATCAAGGTCTTTAATAAATGTCTTACCCACACCTGCACTGCCACCCAGATCGCCAAGGAAGAACATCGGGCCTATGCCAAGACCGATTTCAACTTTGCCATTACCTGTTGTGATAGATTGTGCCTGTGAGGAAAAAGAGAAGACTGCAAGGAAGCAGACTAGCGCGGACAGCCGCACTTTGAGTAAACTTGTTCTCATTGGTATCAGATTTCTGGTTTTCTACTATTGGATTTCGAGAACTAAGGTAGATGAATAGTAAAGTACTCGGCTAATTTTTTAACCGGTTTTTTTGATTTTGACCAGAATTAAAGCGGTTCTACTTCGTGTTTTTACGAAAACTCAGGGTAAATACATAATGATATGTTGGATATTATCCTCAAGATAAATTTCACCTTCCGGCAGGAATCCAAGTGAAGAATAGAATGTTTTTAAATACAACTGCGCCCCGATACGGATGGGGCCGGTACCATATAATGTATATATATACTCAATCGATTTCTGCATCAGCTCACGACCAATACCTTTTCCTCTTACGGAGGGAGAACTTACGACCCGCCCGATCGAAGCTTCTGGATAGGATATACCCGGTGGTAATAATCGGGTATGCGCCAGCAATTTCCGGTCAGGTGTATCACTGTCCCAACCCATCAGGTGCCAGGCGTATAGATCTTTATTGTCCATGTCCTGGTACACACAGTTCTGCTCCACTACAAATACTTCACTTCTTAATTGAAGGATCGAGTAAAGTTCATGTGGAGTGAGTTCGTCGAATTTTTTTAAAGTCCAGCTAAGCATAAAGAAGTTGATGTTTCGGTTTTGACAAAGATACTATTGTGTAAGCCGGAATGGCACTAAGCAATAGGGTGTCTTAAAACAGGATTCGCTCCGTTATAAAATGAAAATCCTTAGTACTTTACTTTCTCATTCCTTATTTATTATTTCTTATTCCTTATTTCATCCGTCTTCCATTCTCAATCCTGATATACTTATCGACACATCCCGGTACGTCTTTCTCATAATGTGAAACAAATACCAGTGTCTTTCCGGTGACCGTGCATACCCGGTTGATCAGTTCCAGCAGCCGTTGCTTTCTTTCCGGATCCAGTCCCTGGCAAGGTTCATCCAAAATCAGTAACGGTGGGTCTTTAACCAACGCCCGGGCCAGAAGCAGCATCCGTTGTTCACCTGTAGATAATTCAAACAGGCGTTTTTCCTTCAGCTGACTGACCCCACAGACCTCCATCCACTGCATGACCCATTCCGTATCTTCCGGGCCCAACTGGCGAAAAAGTCCGATCGTATCAAAAAGTCCGGAGGCGACCGTCTCAAAACCACTGGAAGCAGCATTAAAATAAACATGCAGTTCCGGTGACAAAAAGCCGGTTTTCTTTTTAATATCCCAGATACTTTCCCCGCTCCCTCTCCGCTGTCCAAACAAATGGATCTTATTCGCATAGGCCTGCGGGTTATCCCCGTTTACCAGGCTTAAAAGGGTGGATTTACCGGCCCCATTCGGACCGGTGAGCAACCAGCATTCCCCGGGTAGTACCCGCCAGCTGATGCGGTCAAGAATCAGTTTTTCACCATATCGGACCGTTACGTCCTCCATGTCTATGATACTGTCAAATTCAGGATGTTTTGCCGACAAAGGGAGTGCTGTCGTAATGCTGCTGTCTGTCTGGTTAGTTGCAACCCTTGGTTGTTGTTGAAAAGAAAGACGGTCTTCCATGGTTTTCATCGTGCCCTGTTCAAGGATGATAAGCTTATCGGTACTATCCGGGATTTCATCCTTGGAGCAGATAACCATTACCAGGACCCCGGATTGTTTCAACCGGTTGACCTGGCCATGCAACCATTGCCGGGTCGATGTATCAAGACCGGTAAAAGGCTGGTCCATGATCAGTACAGCCGGCTGCTGCAGCAGGGCATTCAGCAATTGCAGTTTTTTATTTTCACCATTGGATAACTGAATAAGTTTCTCCTCCAGCAGGTAGCCGATTCCCATTTCTTCTATCAGTTCCCGGGCCGTCTCCAATTGATGCCCCAAAGATTCAGCTACGGTCTGTGTTTCTTCAGTATCATAGGAATTAAACCGTTGCTGGTAATACAGATCGTTGGTCGACTGCAAGGTTTTAAAATGGTGCTGTTGCTCCACCCAGACAATCGGACTCCCATCAGGTAAATGATAGGTAATCGTACCCTGGTAATATAATTGCTGAGCCAGCGCCAGTCCCAGGCTCGTCTTACCACATCCAGCCAGCCCGGTAATAGCCAGGGCTTCGCCTGTGTTTACCGTAAATGAAATGTTTTCCAGTATTTTTTTTCCGGAACGGTTGATTGAGAGCAGACTGACTGTTAAGACCGGGGATGGAGACATAGTTATAAGTAATAAGTTATAAGTAGTAAGTAATAAGTAAGAAGAGTGTGTTAAAAGTACGAGGTAAGAAGTACGAAGTACGAGCGGCAATTCGTAAAACGAGTATGTATTTGTTCCTTTAGATTCAATCTCCTTAGAATGGGCTGTTTACTCCCGACTCCTGACTCCCGACTCCTGACTCCCGACTCCCGACTCCTATCTACTAACTAGTATCCATACTTGTCCTTCCACAGTCCCTTCAAAAATTTCCTCAGTTCTTCCTCCCTCGCATTCTTCCCGGGTTGGTAAAATGCTTTGCCAGCTAATTCTTTTGGCAGGTATTCCTGTGGAGAGAAGTTGCCTTCATAACTGTGTGAATACTGGTATTCTTTTCCATAGCCCAGGTTTTTCATCAGTTTGGTAGGTGCATTACGGATATGTAATGGTACGGGCAGGTCTCCAAATTGTTTTACCATCGCAAGCGCCTGGTCAATCGCTTCGTATGCTGCATTGCTTTTCGGAGAAGCGGCCAGATAAGTAACACATTGGGAGAGGATGATCCTGGATTCCGGATAACCGATCTTGTTCACCGCATCAAAACAGGCATTAGCCATAACCAGGGCGGTGGGATTGGCATTGCCGATATCTTCACTGGACAGGATCACCAGGCGCCGCGCTATAAATTTCACATCCTCTCCGCCTTCAATCATCCGGGCCAGCCAATAGACGGCGGCATTCGGATCGCTGCCGCGGATGGATTTTATAAAAGCGGAAATAATATCATAATGCTGTTCCCCGCTTTTATCATATAATGCAATCCGCTTCTGCGCCATTTCCATTACATACGTGTCAGTGATGGTTACTTTATCACCGGCACCTTCACAAACAATTTCCAGCAGGTTGAGCAGTTTACGGCCATCCCCGCCGGAAATATTGATCAGGGCGGCGGTTTCTTTTAATTCAATTTGTTTTTTGGACAGGTATTCATCTTTTGCAATAGCGGTTTGCATGAGTCGTACCAGGTCCTGTTCATCCAGCGGTTTCAACACATACACCTGGCACCGGGAGAGCAAGGCGCTGTTGACTTCAAAAGAAGGATTCTCGGTGGTGGCACCGATCAGGGTGATGATCCCTTTTTCAACCGCACCTAGTAAAGCATCCTGTTGTCCTTTATTGAAACGATGGATCTCGTCTATAAATAATACGGAACCATTTTGATGTCTGGCTTGTTCGATCACCTCGCGTACATCTTTCACCCCGGCACTGATGGCACTGAGCTGGAAAAAAGGAACCTGTAATGTATGGGCAATAATATTGGCGATCGTGGTTTTGCCGGTACCCGGCGGTCCCCAGAATAACATCGAATGGATCCGTCCATGTTCGATCGCCGTCCGGAGTATACTGCCAGGTCCCACCAGGTGCGCTTGTCCCATCAGTTCGTCCAGCGCCTGCGGACGGATTCTTTCAGCTAACGGCACTTGTGGATTCATAGGGTCAAAGTAACAAAAAACAGCTGTCAGACAGTACTTTTTTATCCGTTGTTAGTACTTTTTAACCGATTTAATCACAATGGCCGGAAATCAGGTAAAATACATCCGACACTTTATATCTTTAGCAGTACGAATTATAAAACAGCGGTATGAAAAAAATTATTGGGTTATTATTCCTTTTCAATATTGGCTTTATTAATGCGCAACTTCGTCTGCCTGCCCTGTTTGCCGACAATATGGTGCTGCAGCAGAAAAAAGTAAATCGCGTATGGGGCTGGGCGGATCCCGGTCAGTTGGTTCAGGTGGATTTCCTGGAAAAGAATTATCCCGCCTATGCGGATGCAAACGGTAACTGGGCTGTATTTCTGGATGCGGCACCCGCAGGTAAGACAGGAACGATGGCTGTGTGGGCTGGAGAAACAACGTTCGAATTTAAAAATGTAGCAATCGGTGAAGTCTGGATCTGTAGCGGACAAAGCAATATGGAATGGCGGATGGATATGCTGAAGGAAACGTATCCGCAGGAGCTGAAAACGGCCCGAAATGAAAATATCCGTTTTATGGTAGTTGAAAAGACACTCACTACCAGTCCGCAGAAAGACCTGCCGGTTTCTACCAAATGGACCGCGGTAACCCCGGAAACAGTCGGTGCCTGTTCGGCAGTGGCTTATTGGTACGCCAAACAACTCCAGCAGGAATTAAAAATACCCATAGGGCTGATTGTAACCGCCTGGGGAGGAACCCCGGCACAATCATGGACCAGCTTTGAAGGATTACATGATTTCTCAACGTATCGTCAGAATTTTATTGATAAAATCCATCCGTTAAAACTGGAGGATATGAGCCGTAAACTCCAGGAAGGAAGAGAAGCTTTCCGTCGTACGATGGAGGCGAAAGCGGATTATATGAAGCAACTGGTAAAGCCAGGCTTTGATGATAGTCAGTGGAAGGAAATGTACCTGCCCAAACCCTGGGAAGCGCAGGGCTTTCCGGCACTGGATGGAATTGTGGCCTTTCGTCTTTCTTTCAATGTGGATGCAGCAGATGCGGGTAAAGAAGCTATACTGGATATGCCGGCTATAGATGATGTCGACTCCACCTATATCAATGGGACCTTTATCGGCACGATGCGTCAATGGGATGCGCTGCGGAAATATAAAATTCCGGCAGGGGTGCTCAAAGAAGGAAAAAATATATTGGTGATCAATGTGCAGGATGATCAGGGGGGCGGGGGATTGAGTGATGGCGCAGTGAAATTTGCCGTAACAACAGGCTCCCGCACCATCGAACTCAAAGGGAATGCCCGGTATGATATCATTGCGGTATTACCTGATCTGACTGGTGGTTTTGGTGCGCTGCAACAGCAGCCGGCGGTGTTATACAATGCTATGATTGCTCCGTTGCTGCCATTAAGTATTCAGGGTGCAATATGGTACCAGGGAGAAAGCAATGCTGATAATAAAGCGGATGCGATTGAATACAACAGGCTTTTCCCAGCCATGATCCGCGACTGGCGGCAACGCTGGGGACAGGGCGAATTTCCTTTTCTCTTTGTACAGTTAGCCACTTTCGGGGCCATTCAGTCACAACCGGCTGATGCCAACTGGGGTTATCTCCGGGAAGCACAATCCGCCACTTTATCGTTGCCGAATACCGGCATGGCCGTTACTACCGATATCGGAAATCCGTTAAATATTCACCCGGTACAAAAACAGGAAGTGGGAGAGCGGCTGGCCGCCGAAGCCATGCGTGTGGTATATGGTAAGCCCACCTTACCCAGTACAGGCCCGCAATTCAGTTCCTTTAAAATTAAAGGCAACCAGGTCATACTTGATTTTAAAAATACCGGCAAAGGATTATTGGCCAAAGCCGGTC
>Ga0209812_10002585_pt1 | contig 10656 bp, 10 predicted proteins | sample JI71714BDNA_FD_187502 | JGI IMG/M metagenome (GOLD analysis project Ga0209812, IMG submission 187502) | Wastewater effluent complex algal communities from Wisconsin, to seasonally profile nutrient transformation and Carbon sequestration -... | ecosystem: Engineered > WWTP > Effluent > Algae...
GGAACCTGCTGCTCGGCATGGCGCTGGCGCTGCCGGCATTCGCCGGCCTTGCCAATGGCAAGGACAAGGAACTGCTCAACGTGTCTTATGACCCCACCCGCGAGTTGTATGCGGAGGTCAACAAGGCCTTCGCGGCGGAATGGAAGGCGCAGACCGGCGACACATTGACCCTGCGCGCCTCGCACGGTGGTTCCGGCAAGCAGGCGCGCTCGGTGATCGACGGGCTGGAAGCCGACGTGGTGACGCTGGCGCTGTCCGCCGACATCGACGTGCTGGCCACCAACGGCAAGCTGCTGCCGGCCAACTGGCAGGCGCGCTTGCCTCACAACAGCGCGCCGTACACCTCGACCATTGTCTTTCTTGTGCGCAAGGGCAACCCGAAGGGCATCAAGGACTGGGGCGACCTGGCAAAGCCCGGGATCGGGGTGATCACGCCGAATCCGAAGACCTCGGGCGGCGCGCGCTGGAACTACCTGGCGGCGTGGGCCTGGGCATCGCGCGAATATCGCGATGGCGACAAGGTGGTGGGCTACCTGACCCGGTTGTTCAAGAACGTGCCGGTGCTGGATACGGGTGCCCGTGGCTCCACCACCACCTTCGTCGAACGCGGGATCGGCGATGTGCTGCTGGCCTGGGAGAACGAAGCCCTGCTGACGCTCAACGACGCCACCACCCGCGGCAAGTTCGAGATCGTGGTGCCGTCGATCAGCATCAAGGCGGAACCGCCGGTGGCCTGGGTCGACAAGAACGTGGCCAAGCACGGCACCCGCAAGCAGGCCGAGGCCTACCTGCGCTTCCTGTATTCGGCGAAGGGGCAGACGCTGGCGGCGAAGCATTTCTATCGCCCCGCCGAGCCGGACAAGGTGCCGGCGGCGCTGCTCGCGCAGTTCCCGGAGGTCTCGCAGGTGACCATCGACGGCGCGTTCGGCGGCTGGAAGAAGGCACAGGCCGAGCACTTTGGCGATGGCGGCTTCTTCGATCGCATTTACAAGCCTTGATAGGCACAAGACGATGAGTTCGCTGGCATTGCCGACAACGCGACTGCGTAGCCGCAACCCGCTACCGGGGTTTGGGCTAAGCCTGGGCCTGGGCATGGCCTGGCTGGGCGTGGTGGTGCTGTTGCCGCTGGCGGCGCTGGCAGTGCGTGCGGCCGGGTTGGGGCCGCAAGGTTGGCTGCGCGCGCTCAGGGACGAGCGCGTGCAGGAGGCGCTGAAGCTGAGCTTCGGCGCTTCGCTCACTGCAGCGGTGATTGCGTCGGTGGTCGGCGCGTTGGTGGCTTGGGTGCTGGTGCGCTATCGCTTCACGGGCCGGCGTTTGCTGGATGCGTTGGTCGACCTGCCGTTCGCATTGCCGACCGCGGTGGCCGGCATCGCGCTGACCGCGATCTACGCGCCGAACGGCTGGGTCGGCAAATTGCTCGTCGCATACGACATCAAGGTCGCCTATGCGGTGCCGGGCATCGTGCTGGCGCTGGTCTTCATCGGTCTGCCGTTCACCGTGCGCACGCTGCAACCGGTGCTGGAAACCCTGGGTCGCGAGCCGGAGGAAGCGTCGGCCTCGCTCGGCGCCAGCCGCTTCACCACGTTCCGCCGCGTGATCGTCCCGGAATTGTTGCCAGCGTGGTTGACCGGATTCTCGCTGGCGTTCGCGCGCAGCCTGGGCGAATACGGCTCGGTGATCTTCATCGCCGGCAACCTGCCATACAAGACCGAGATCGCGCCGCTGCTGATCACGATCCGCCTGGAGGAATACGACTACAACGGCGCGGTGGCGATCGCCGCGTTGCTGCTGGTGGCGTCGTTCGTCTGCCTGCTGGTGATCAACCTCATTCCGTTGCTGTTCGAGAAGAAGGCCAAGCGCAATGGCTGACCGATTGACTGAGCGTTCCAATCCGCCGTTGCGCGATCCGTTGCAGGAACCGGCATGGTTGCGCGCGCTGCTGATCGGCGCCGCGGTGCTGTCGATGGCCTTGCTGGTGGTGTTGCCGCTGGCGATGGTGCTGGCCTCGGCGTTCGGCGACGGCTTCCGCGCGTGGTGGGAGGCGCTCGCGGAGCCGGATGCGTTGAGCGCGCTCAGGCTCACCCTGTTCACCGCTGCGATCGTGATCCCGATCAACGCGATCTTCGGCCTGTTCGCGGCATGGGCGCTGACCCGCTTCGAGTTCCGCGGCAAGCGCGTACTGCTGGCCTTCATCGACCTGCCGTTCGCGGTCTCGCCGGTGGTGGCCGGCCTGTGCCTGGTGCTGCTGTTCGGCACCAACGGCTGGTTGCACGGCGTCCTGCAGGAACACGACATCAAGATCCTCTTCGCGCGGCCCGGCATCGTGCTGGCCACGCTGTTCGTCACGTTTCCGTTCGTGGTCCGGGAGCTGGTGCCGTTGATGCAGCAGCAGGGCGCGGACGAGGAACTGGCGGCGCGTTCGCTGGGCGCGGGCGCATGGACGATGTTCCGCCGGGTGACCCTGCCCAATATCAAGTGGGGCCTGCTTTACGGCGTGCTGCTCTGCGGCGCGCGCGCTATGGGCGAGTTCGGTGCGGTGTCGGTGGTATCCGGCCACATCCGCGGGCTGACAAACACGCTGCCGCTGCACGTCGAGATCCTCTACAACGAGTTCGACGGCACCGCGGCGTTCGCGGTGGCATCGCTGCTCGCCGGGTTGGCGCTGGTCACCCTGATCCTGAAATTCTGGCTGGAGGCGCGTCATGGCGACGCGCTGGCGCACTCGCACAGGCGGCACTAGATGCAACTGCATGTCCAAGGCTTGACCAAGCACTATCCCGGCGTGGCCGCGCTGGACGGGATCGACCTCGACATCGCCTCCGGCGAGCTGGTCGCGTTGCTCGGGCCGTCTGGCTCCGGCAAGACCACGCTGCTGCGGGTGATCGCCGGCCTGCTGCATGCCGACAAGGGCCGCGTGCTGTTCGGCGAGACCGACGCGACCCGGCTCAGCCTGCGCGAGCGCAACGTCGGCTTCGTGTTCCAGCACTACGCGCTGTTCCGGCACATGACGGTGGCGGAGAACATCGGGTTCGGCCTGCGCAGCCGTCCGCGCGCGCGGCGACCGGACAAGGCGACGATCTCGAAACGCGTGCAGGAACTGCTGCAACTGGTGCAATTGCCGGAACACGGCGGTCGCTATCCGGACCAGCTGTCGGGTGGGCAGAAGCAGCGCATCGCACTGGCGCGCGCACTCGCCATCGATCCCAGCGTGCTGCTGCTCGACGAGCCGTTCGGCGCGCTGGATGCCAAGGTGCGGGTGGAACTGCGCCGCTGGTTGCGCAAGCTGCACGAACGCACCGGCCAGACCACGCTGTTCGTTACCCACGACCAGGACGAGGCGCTGGAGCTGGCCGATCGGGTGGTGGTGATGCGCGCGGGCAAGGTCGAGCAGGTGGGCACGCCCGACCAGATCTACAACGCGCCGGCGACGCCCTATGTATTCGAGTTCATCGGGCGCGCCAACGTGCTGGAAGGGCGGGTGGAGCAGGGCCGGTTCCAGTCGGGTGCGCTGCAACTGGATGCGGCCGACACGCAGGACGGGCCGGCACGCCTGTACGTACGACCACATGACCTGGTCCTGTCCGAGCCCGGCAGCGGCGCATTGCCGGCGCGCGTGCGCGGCGTGCTGCGGCTGGGCGGACGGGTGACCAGCGAACTGGAAATCGCCGGGCACACGCGGTTGCTCGAACAGGAAACCTTCGATGCCGGCGCGGCGCCGGGGTTGTCGGTGGGCGAGGCCGTGCATCTGCGCCCCGCGCGCTACCGGGTGTTCGCGCACGCAGAGTGATGCATGCAACATCGGCCACGAAAAAGCCCCGCGTTGTGCGGGGCTTTTCGTTGGTGGATGGGTCCTATTCTTTCGTGCCGATTTAATAAGTATCTGTAGGGCCTTCAGCTGATCAGCACTGTAAATTCGGCGTCAATCGCCTCGGCATTTCTTTTCCAATGAGCAAAGGTTTCCCGTTGTTCACGCGTGTCAAGCAACGCTGTCTCTAAAGAAGCAACTTGCTCGCGCAATTTCACGAAATCGGGAAAGTAGACTTCGGCGAAGTTGGATGCGCTAATACTCCCGAGCAACTCCCTTCTTTGCCCCTCTAGGTCCTTTTTCATCTCGGCTTTGGCTTTGATGAAGGCGTCTAGTCTCTCCGCCTCTTTCCAGCTATCCCACGCCTCAAAGAGGATGCCAGCGGCGGACAGAATGCCATTGAGTCCGTTTGCCAATTTGATGGCGCCCCAAGGCTTGAACTTGAAGCTTGAGAAAAGCACGTCACGCGCAGCCTTGATTGTGCCGGCGTTTATGACATTACTCTTCACGATATAGTCTAATCCTTGGCGGCCTAAGGCAGTCACATGCGAATCAAATGCACTGATGTCCGAACTCAAACTGGTCTGAATTCTGATCAGTTCACTGTTCACGGCATCAACGCGTTTACTGAAAGCGTTCTGAATCTTCGTGTCCAGGACGATGCCGCCATCGCCGATCTCACGCTCGAAGTAATCGGATACCGTCTCCAAGCTCGTACCATCGAGCTGAAGGATCAAATCCACGAAATGATCCGACACAAACTCCCTCAGCGATACTTGGGTGTCGTTGATCCTTCTATGCATGGCGCTTATATCTTTCTGAGCACGATCCATTGCTACTGACAACTTGCCCAGTTCATCAGCCAGGATTGCGTCCTGTTCAATTGCTACCGGAATTTCCCGATTGAGCACGTCTTTGATGATGCTCTTGCTCGTTTCCAGCGCCATCTTCTCCAAACCGCCATTGGCCTTGATCTTTTCTGCGGTCGCTTGCTGCAGTAATGGGATGTGCGAAAGCTGCTTGAATCGTTCAGTATCTGTCAGCCAATGCTCCACGCCAGCATCAAACGGATTTGCCGAAACTGCAACGACAGACAAGGCCTGAGCCTCATCGCTCCTAAGGCCTATCAAATCTTCAAGGCGGGAGAGCACGTTGCGCTTCTTTACCGCGAACTGGAGCTGGTAGTCATCCTCGTCCTCCACATCCGCCACCTCATCAAAGCGGCTCAACACGAATATCGTGCGCGGCAAGAGGGAAAGATCGCGAAAGAGCCAATTCAAATCCTCCCGGTGACTTTCCTTGAGAGGATTGGTGGAGTTCATCACGTAGAGGACCAAATGCGCTTCACTGATGTACTTTTTCGTGATGTCTTTGTACTTTTCCTGCTCGTGCGTATCAGCGTTGAACTTTTCCTTGAAACCGAACAGCCCTGGTGTGTCTATCAATGTCAACCCATCTTCGACCTCGAAGACGGAGACAGCGTCTGATGACTCCTGATGACTGATTTTCATGGTGGACTTGTCCAGCTTGCCGAGCCAGGCAGCAGCAATTGACGTCTTCCCCTCGGAAAAGCCGCCAACAAGGGCAACCCTGAGCTTTGCGCTGCCTTCGATGGACTTCCTCAGTTTTTCTTTCAGGGCCGGATCGATGGCAACCCCCGCCACCTCACCTTGCGTCAGGAAGTCAAGAAGCTTCTCTTGAATCGCAATGGCTCTTTCTTTTTCGGCATTGAAAATGCCTAGCGTGGCGTCCATCACAACGTTCCTTCTTGGATGATTTGTCGGGAAATTTTCGCGAGGCGTTTCTCGGCGTCAGCGAGCGACTTCACTATTTGCTCTGCCTGTATAGCTGGCAAACCGAAGCCCTTCTTTATGCCTTCCAGCTTTTCTTCGAGCAGTTCGAAATTCTCAAGCAACTGCTCTGAATAATCACGCCGGAGGGAGTCGAACACCTTTTTCAAGTTTTCGTCAGCGGCCTTCTTCTGCTGAGAATTCTTGTAGTCGCTGGAAAAAAATGAGCGTACAGCTTTGTAGGCAGAAAAAATAATGCCTATCGCCGATATCAGGCCCAAGACCCATCCCACCGGGTTCCACCATAACAGCACCGCGCCAATCGCCGCACCACCCAATCCGACCAGACTGATGCCATTGTCAATTTTGATCTTCAACTCAAACTTCATCGATCCGGTTCTGGAAGCATCATCCAGAAAACCCGTTACATGCTCTCGGAATTGCTCAGCGATACTCTCCAACTCTTCCTGAAAAATCCTGGCATTAGCCTCGACATTTCTCGGCAAGTCAGATTCCAAAGAACTACCGCCGAGATCGATGTAGTGCCTCAATTTTCGCTCAAATTCATCGTTATTGACGTCACTGTCGATGACCTCATAGATTTTCTTTCGAGCGCGATTACGAGCCGCATCAATCAATTCAATGGCACCAGATTCAAGTCGAGCCTTCAAAGCGTTCATCCCGCTGTTGAGCTGACGCACTGCATCTCGCGCCTCGCCTTTCAACTTCCTAACCAACGGGTTGAATGTCAGATTTATCAGCTCGGCGACACAACTTTGTAGTTGCAAAACAGCTGCATTGGCCTTGTTGAAATTTGATTTACGGATCTTAATGCGACTATTTTCAGCCATTTCCGAGCTTAGTTTCGCAGCCAAATCCTGAAATCCGGTTTTTTTTAGGATGCTGTCTGCATCAATCGCAGCGAGAAATTTCATGCGCGCCTTGAATTTTTCGCCGCCAGGAATCAGGTTTTCAGTGGACGCAAGGAAGGCGGCGTATGCGCTTACTGGCAACAAGCCAGCGTAATTCTCGCCGAGCTGCTTGCGCATCTCGGCTTCCAAGACCGCCAAGCCGTCGCGTTCGCCTTCGTTGATCAATTGCTTCGCGCGTAGCGGCTCCACAGACTTGATGCCCTTGTTGAATATGGACCAAACTTCTGTTTGCGCACCGAGGTGCTCTTTGATTTTTTCCAGAGTTCCCTTGCTGCCCTTCGACTCATCGCCTTTCTGAGGTGGATCGGCCTTGCGTGTGACGTACAGAACGGCATGCGCTTTCTGCACGGCCTGCATGATCGGCTCAAGTACCAGATCTTCCTTGCCTTCGATGCCGGGGACATCCAATAGAACCAGCTTGCTACCATTCATATCAAAGTCATAGCGAATCGTGTCTCGAGTAAAGTCCGATCGACCGTCACCGATAATCGAACCATCTTCGAGCAGCACCAGCTCCTTCATTGCCGCATCTATTTGATTCACTTCATCCTGAGCTTCTTGCTTCTTAAATTGAATCGCCTGCAATTCCTGCTCGTGCTTTCTCGCCAGCCGCTGCTTATCAGCAACGATAGAATTCAGATCATTTCTGCAAGAGTCCAATTTTTTCTTCGCAGGAATCTTCCAAAGAAATGACAATCCTCGGCGCCAAAAGGGGAGCGCGTCAATCTCAGTCGCAATCGTTTCGGCTTGCGACTTCTTTTCATTCTCAAGTTGCTGCTGATGCTTTTTCGCGTCATCGAAACGTAGTTCGAGATCGGCCATCTCCCCGTCGCAAGCTCCCAACTCCTGACTCTTTTGTTCCCTTCTCTGCACTGTATTGGCATCTATGCCATTCCTGTCGCGCACCTCCAAGAACTTCGCCTGCTGCTCAATCTTGGATTTTTCCCTCATCAGAATGCGCAGAGTTTCGATAATCGTCGATTTTCCCGCATTTGTTTCGCCATAGAGCGCAACAGTGAATGCATCCCACTCGGCATTCCTGTCTAATTCTTGCAGCGTCGAATCGGCTTCATCTTTCAGCTTGCTAAAGGCATCCTTGGCTGTTTCGATTGCATCAGACAGGTCCAAATCTTTAACTGGCTGTTCTAGGACTTTCAGGACCTGATCCGTTTGGCTACGCACGTCCTTGTAAATGTCACGAGAAGACTGCATTGCTTCGTCCATCCCTCTGTTTGCTTTCATTTCTGGATCAAGCCCCCTGCTCGACGAAGTTTTCCTAGTGCTGCAGTCAAGCTTTCAAACCCACTTGCCTGAGTCACATCCAGCACCTCGTTGCCGCACTTCGGGCAGCGGTCATGCCAGTTCAAGCCGGGAATACGGACATCGCTGGTACGCGGAGTGGTTCTCGACCATCCGCACGATGGGCAAGAGAACGCCATAGGTGGAACGGGCCAAGCCATCTCGATTCCCCTTGCGTTGCAGCAGGGCGCTTTACCTGCGTTCTGTGATTTCCGCACCCCTGCCGAAGACTTCAAAGTCGATGTTGCCTTCTGAAGTCAGCGCCTTACAGGGTCGAGATTACCAACAGCTTGGGTAATCCCCAACCCTGCATCCGCCTACCGTTCTAGGACACCGCACCTTCGTCGAGTCCTACGTCGGCGAACTCCGCCTCAGCCTGCTCCCGCGCCTTCTCAATGATGGCGCTGATCTCGTCGTCGCAGTCGCCGCTCGACGAGCCACTGTTCTCGATCAGGTACTGCGCGCCCTTGTAGGCGCCGTACCCCACAGTGGCCAGACCAAAGCCGGCCAGAACAGTCTTGATGAAGCTCATGCGCTTTCTCCTTGCGTCGTGTGGCTGTTGAATCCTTGGGCGACATGCGCAAGGTAGTGGCTCTCGCCAAGGGTCATGCCGGCAGTTCGCCCAACAAGTCCTGGCATCTGGACACGTCGGCTTCCACCGCCTCGATGCTGGCCTGCATCCGCTCGTAGGGGTCGCTCATGTGATCTTCCCAGTCCATTGGTGTGGCTGGTGTCGCTGTCTGCCTTGCAGTCGGACAGGCCGTAGTCCGCCCGTATCACCACCGTCTCCACGCCGCGCACTCGCAAGTGCCGGTTCCCGATCTCGATCAAAGCCTTGCGCTTGCCAATATAAGAAGCGACCTTGCGTCGCAGCTGGTTGAAGCGGTATTCGCCATAGTTCCGGCTGACGAACACACCCACGCGTTCCAGCAGGTTTTCGTCGCCCAAGGAGATTCCATCCAAAACTGCAATCGACTCCTTGCCGACCTCTTGCGCCAGCGACACAGACTCGACAGCCCCGGAAAGCATTAGCCGCTGCAGATTGTTGGCCGTACTGCGCTGTCGATTCGTCATCGTGCGTTCTCCAACGAGTCCATCCATTTCAGATAGGTGGCCAGTCCCACCAAAGCCAAGCCGTACACCACCACACCACCGATCACTTTGAACATCGCGATTGTCTCCGCTGGTTGCCGTTGACAGTGATCCATACATGAGCGACAAACTATGTCGCTATCGAAACGCGCTCTTTCCAAACAGCACGCCAGCAGGGGCACAACGCATGAACAACGGCAGCAATGACACCCTTGCTCGGCAATGGGCGATGCTGCGGCTGATCCCGCGCGCGCCGCGCAGGACCACATCGCGGGATCTATGCAGACGGCTGGAGCGGCTTGGCTTTCAGACATCGGCACGCACGGTTGAGCGCGACCTGCATAACCTGTCTGGCCGCTTTGCTCTGGTCACGGACGACAGCAGCAAGCCCTATGGCTGGAGCTGGGCAAAGGATGCGGACATCGAGCTAATGCCCCGGCTGTCTCCGTCGCAGGCGGTCGCCCTGCTGCTATCGCAGGTGCATCTGAAAAATTTCATGCCGAGTTTCTTGATGAAGGAACTGGCGTCGGTATTCGCCACGGCGGAACAGGAAGTCGCGTCCACCGGCTGGAAGGATTGGCACCGGCGGACGGCTATCCTTCCGACCAGCATGCCCTTGCTGGCTCCGAAGCTGAGCGCCGAGGTGTTGGAGCATGTGCACTCCGCGCTGGCGTTGCGGCGCTGCCTGTCCGGGCGCTATCGCTCGCGCGGCAGCGAGTCGGCGCGAGAGATGACCATTCAGCCGCTGGGATTGATCGTGCGTGGCTCCGCGCAATACCTTGTCTGCACCCTGCGCGACTATCAGGACGTGCGTCAGATCGCGCTGCATCGGCTCAGCCATACGCACGTGCTCGATACGCCGAGCAAATCGCCCGCTTGTTTCGACTTCGGCAAGTACGTCGCGTCTAGTGCTTCGAAGTACTGGGCGCAGGGTAAGATCCGACTGGTCGCACGCTTCTCTGTCGCGGCAGGTGGGCACCTGCGCGAAACACCCGTTTCGAAGGATCAGGAACTGAGCGACATCGAAGGTAGCGGCCAGTTGGAGCTACGCGCCACGGTGGAAAGCGACGAGACCTTGCGGTGGTGGCTGCTTGGCTTCGGCAGTCAAGTGGAAGTGCTGGAGCCCGCGGCGTTGCGGGAAGAACTGCGGGTGGAATTGCTCGCGGCGGCCCAGCGCTACGTGCCAAGACCAAAGGAGGCGGGCTGAACGTGCAAAGCGCCAGTGGGCCAATCAAAACTCCGGGTTACAGGCCCGCACCGCGCCGCGGCCACGTAACTTCACGATGATGAGCGCTCGTAACGAAAAAGCCCCGCGTTGTGCGGGCCTTTTCGTTGCGGCATTCGAGCGACTTATTTCTTCTTGCGCATCGCCTCGTACACGAACAGCAGGACGATGGCGGCGGCGATCGCGACCACCCAGGTCAGCATCCGGCCCAGGCCGAAGTTGCCGGCGGCCCAGCCGCCGATCACCGCGCCGGCGATGCCGAGCACGATGGTGAGGATCCAGCCCATCGGATCCGCACCGGGCTTGACCAGCCGGGCCAGGATGCCGATGACGAGGCCGCCGAAGATGTAACCGAGGATTCCACCGAACATGTTGCCTCCCGATCCGTTGTTGGAATGACGCGGGGGATCCTAGCAGCCGGGTGTGCAGGAACCGTCAGCAGCAACCGTGGTCGCCGTGCACCTGCCCACCCGCCACCGCGGCCACGCCCGTGGTCTCGCCGCGCAGGCTGGC
>Ga0209812_10002591_pt1 | contig 10646 bp, 11 predicted proteins | sample JI71714BDNA_FD_187502 | JGI IMG/M metagenome (GOLD analysis project Ga0209812, IMG submission 187502) | Wastewater effluent complex algal communities from Wisconsin, to seasonally profile nutrient transformation and Carbon sequestration -... | ecosystem: Engineered > WWTP > Effluent > Algae...
TAAAAAAGATTATGAAAGATTTACAGCTTTATTCAATCAGCAAAGTGCTTCTCAAAAAGAATTAGACGATATGACTTCGCGTTACGAAATGGCAAAAGCTGGTTTAGAAGGCGCCAAACAAATGCGAAACGAAGTAATGGCGCAGTTTTCTTATTCTAATATTACAGCTCCATTTTCTGGAGAAGTTACTAATACGTTTGTAAAAGAAGGTGATATGGCGAACCCAGGAATGCCTTTGGTAAGCGTTGAAGGAGTTTCAAGAATGCAAGTTACTGCAATGGTTTCTGAAAGTGATATTGCTCAAATTACTAACGGAATGGCAGTTAAGGTTTTAGTAAAATCAATCAACAAAGAAGTAGCAGGAAAAGTTTCTGAAGTAAGTGGTTCAGCTAAAAATACAGGCGGACAATATCTAGTAAAAGTAACCTTGAACGCAACTGACAAAGCCATTTTATCAGGAATGTTTGTGAATGTTCAATTTCCAATAGCTAACAAGCCTAAAACGGAAGCAATAGTTCAATCAGATAAAGTAATGGTGCCAGAAAGTGCTTTGGTAAAACAAGGACAACTTACAGGAATTTACACCATAGCCAACGGAAAAACAGCCATTTTAAGATGGATAAGAACCGGAAAATCATTCGGAAACCAAGTAGAAGTTTTATCAGGATTATCGGCTAACGAGCAATACATCGTTTCAGCAGAATGTAAATTGTATAACGGAGCTTTGGTTAGTGTTCAGTGATCAGTGTTCAGTGTTCAGTCGCAGTAATCAGTCTCAGTTTTCAGTGTCACACTGAGCTTGTCGAAGTGCTTTTTAAATATAAGTTTTCAGTTTTTAATCATTGCCTTTTAAACTCTTAAACTTCTAAACTCATAAACTAAAAAAAAATGCAAGAAGGTATATCAGGTAAAATAGCCCATTTTTTCATCAACTCTAAATTAACCATTTTATTGATGGTTGGATTGATGATTATTGGAGTATATAGTTCGTTCTTAATTCCGCGTGAAGAAGAACCGCAAATCAATGTTCCAATGGCCGATATTATGATTGGTTATCCAGGAGCAAGTCCGGCAGAAGTAGAAAGCCGTGTTATAAAACCATTAGAGAAAGTTTTGTCAAACATCAAAGGCGTTGAGCATTTACATAGTATGGCTATGAATGGTCAAGCGATGATTATTGTGCAATTTTATGTAGGCGAAGATTCAGAACGCTCGTATGTAAAATTATACGACGAGTTAATGAAAAACGAAAACATGTTCCCAAAAGGTGTTTTCAAACCTATGGTAAAAACGCGTTCGATTGACGATGTTCCCATGATGGGATTGACACTTTGGAGCGAAACATTAAACGATTTTGAAATTCGTCAAATTGCCGAAGAAGTAACTTCTGAAATCGAAAAAGTAAAAGACGTTGCCATTACCAAAGAAATTGGTGGAAGAACGCGTGAGCTAAAAGTAGTTTTAGACAAAGATAAAATGGCCGAAAATGGCGTTGATGCTTTGTCAATTATGCAAATGATTCAAGCCAATAACGGAAGTTCTCAATCGGGAAGTTTTGTTTCTAATGATAAAGAATATTTACTAACAACAGGACAATTTCTATCGAATTCAGAAGATGTGGAGAATTTGGTTGTGGGTGTAAATGCCAATATGCCAGTGTATTTAAAACAAGTCGCTGCTGTTCAAGACGGACCTTCAACACCAAGAAGTTATGTGTCTTTTGGTTACGGAAAAGCTAATGAAAAATTTACTAAAAACAAATCAGAATATCCAGCCGTTACTATTTCTATCGGTAAAGTAAAAGGTGCTGATGCGATGAAAATTGCAGATAAAATACTTGAAAAAGTAGAAGGTTTGAAGAAAACGTTAATTACCGACGATGTTCATGTGGAAGTTTCTCGTAATTATGGAGAAACGGCTTCTCACAAAGTAGGAGAATTATTGATGCACTTAGGAATTGCGATTATTGCTGTAACACTTTTAGTAATGCTAGCTATGGGTTGGCGTGGTGGATTAGTGGTATTCTTTTCTGTGCCATTAACGTTTGCTTTGACATTATTCGCTTACTATATGTTGGGTTATACACTTAACAGGATTACGCTTTTCGCCTTAGTTTTCGTGGTCGGAATTGTGGTAGATGATAGTATTATCATTGCCGAAAACATGCACCGACATTTCAAAATGAAGCGATTGCCATTCAAACAAGCGGCTATTTTTGCGATTAACGAAGTAGGAAATCCTACGATTTTAGCAACGTTTACCGTTATTGCAGCAATTCTTCCGATGGCGTTTGTGTCAGGAATGATGGGACCTTATATGAGTCCGATGCCTATTGGAGCTTCTATTGCGATGTTACTTTCGTTATTTGTAGCTTTAACGGTTACGCCTTATTTAGGTTACCATTTATTACACGAAAAAGACGAACAAGATCACAAAGCCGAACAAGGATTAGAAACGTCTTGGATTTATAGAGTTTACAACAAAATTGAACGTCCATTTCTTGAAAATTCTACCAAACGTAGAGTGATGTTGGGAATTACTGTTGTCTTATTAGCAGGTTCTGTGTTGATGTTTTTCACCAAATCCGTTTTGGTAAAAATGTTGCCTTTTGACAACAAAAACGAATTCCAAGTGGTAGTTGATATGCCCGAAGGAACTACGTTAGAAAGAACAGCAGCTGTGACACAAGAAATTGCTCAATATCTTACGACCATTCCAGAAGTGGTAGATTATCAAAATTACATTGGAACTTCTGCACCAATTACGTTCAACGGATTAGTTCGTCATTACGACTTGCGTGGCGGTAGCAATATGGCGGATATTCAAGTGAATTTATTACACAAAGAAGATAGGGATTTACAAAGTCATGATATTGCCAAATTGGTTCGTCCAGAAGTGCAAAAGATTGCTAAAAAATATGGAGCGAATGTCAAAATTATTGAAGTTCCGCCTGGACCACCAGTTTTATCAACGTTGGTTGCCGAAATATATGGACCAAATTATAAAGACCAAATTGCAGTTGCCAATCAAGTAAAAGGTATTTTAGAAAAAACATCTGATATTGTTGATGTCGATTGGATGACCGAAGACAATCAAACCGAATATCGATTGGAAGTTGACAAAGAAAAAGCAATGCTTAACGGAATTGCACCACAACAAGTAGTTGGAAATCTGACTTATTTGTTGAAAGAATATCCAGTTTCAAATTTATATGACGAAAATTCTAATAACAGTGTTGGAATTGTATTGTCTCTTGATGACAAAGACAAAACATCGTTGCAAGATATTCAGAATTTAAAAATTAAAGGAAGTCAGGGTAATGTAGTTCCAGTTTCTGATTTGGTAAAAGTCGTTGCTGATACTTTGCAGAAAACGATTTACAGAAAAGACCAAAAACGTGTAGTGTATGTAACAGCAGATATGGCAGGAACATTAGAAAGTCCGGTATATGCTATTTTGGGAATGAACGAAGAATTGCAAAAAATGAAGTTGCCAAAAGGTTACAAAGTCAACGAATTGTATATGGATCAACCATCAGACGAAAGTGATTTCACGGTAAAATGGGATGGAGAATGGCAAATTACATTAGAAGTGTTCCGTGATTTAGGTGTAGCATTTGCGGTTGTAATCGTGATTATTTATATGCTGATTGTAGGTTGGTTTCAAAATTTTAAAACACCTATGGTTATGATGATGGCGATTCCACTTTCGTTAGTCGGAATTGTATTTGGACACTGGTTACTAGGAGCTTTTTTCACAGCAACATCTTTTATTGGGATGATTGCTTTGGCAGGAGTAATGGTTAGGAACTCGGTCTTGCTAATCGACTTTATCGAAATCCGACTGAATGATGGAGTTCCATTAAAACAAGCTATTATCGAAGCAGGAGCAGTGCGTACAACACCAATCTTACTAACAACAGGAGCTGTTGTAATTGGAGCCGTAATCATCCTATTCGATCCAATTTTCCAAGGATTAGCAATTTCGTTAGTATTTGGAGCTATCGTTTCAACAATTCTGACTTTGATTGTAGTACCATTAATCTACTACATTACAGAAAGAAAAAAATGGGAGAATAATTAGTGGTCAGTGGTCAGTGTTCAGTATTCAGTCAATTGTCACACTGAGCTTGTCGAAATGCATTTTAAATATAAGTTTTAGTTTTTAAGCTATGCCTTTAAACTCTTAAACTTTTAAACTCTTAAACTTTTAAACATGAAACTATTATTAATAACAGCAGTAGCTGAATTTGAAAAAGAAGTCAAACAAATTCTAAAAAAAGCACAAGTCAAAACGTTCTCTTACCGAGAAGTTACAGGCTATAGAGACACTTCAGAAGACGCCATTGAAAGCAATTGGTTTGGAACAGAAATGAACGAAAATGAATCCATAATGTTTTACGCCTTTGTAGAAAAGGAAAATGTTGATATATTTTGTAGCGCAATTACAGAATTCAATGCAAAACAAGAAACATTATCACATATCCATTCCGCCATTCTGAATATAGAAAAATCTAATTAATTTGATATCTAATATTTAATATCTAAAATCTAATATTAAAATGAAAACAAGAATTATTCATGCCGTTGCAGGATCTTTTATCCTTATAAGCATACTTTTATCTTTATATGTAAATCAGAATTGGTTGTGGTTTACTGCCTTTGTCGGTGCTAATCTTTTACAATCATCCATTACAAAATGGTGTTTGATGGCCGATATTTTGACTAAATTAGGAGTGAAAGATTAAATCAATTAATTGCTTTAAATAAAAAATGGTTCTCTTAGTGGGAACCATTTTTATTATTTATTCATCACTTCTTTTATTTGCTTCAAGTAGTATTTCTTTACCACAGCGCTATCACCACTTAAATCAGAAATACTTCTTTTTCTTTCGTTGGAAATAAAGATGAAAAAACTTGTAAATAACAAAGCGTTGATGCAAATCATTTGGATATAAAACATACTGGAATTCATACTTTGCAAGTATTCCGATTGCTTCATCCAACTCAAATCATTGTATACCTTTGCATCGGCTTTGCTTACTGCAAATAGGGTATTAATTATCGCAATAAGTCCAAGTAGTAAATTGGGTAAGTACCTTCTAAAGGCGTCACTATAGGTTATAGCATCACCATTCATTTTTAATATATGCAATCCTAAAGCAAGTTTGCCTGGCGTAGCACCAAATCGGGCAGGGAAGTAGATGTGGTAGAAAATAGTAATGACGTTACTAACCAAAATTCCTGCATAGACATTATTTAAATCCATACTATTAAAAACAAAAAATCCGACAGATATTGGAGCAAGGATTATTCCATCAAGGAGTAAAGCCGCAAATCGATAGCCAAAGTTACCATAAATACTGTCGTAACTTCCTTCTAAATGAACAGGTAATTGCTTGTCTTCCATGAGATTGTTGATGTAAATGAAATAGTTTTTTTAGTACTATTATGTACCTCAAACCTATTTATTTTTTTTGAATAATACAACATTTGTTTTTTGTATCTTTAGTTTTTAAAAATCAGCAAATGAGTAATTTTATTTCTATCATGAACTTAATTGCCAATAGAGGCATGCCTTTGAAAAGCGTGCTCCATGATACGAAAAAATTTACGCTATTGTATTTCGAGCCTATGGAAGCCAAACCGCATCCAGAGTGTATTAAAATTAGCATCACAGAAGAAGAGCATAGCGAAGAATTTACTATTGATCTCAATTACAATGCAACTTTAAAAGCTTATGATTTCCATCAAGTCAATAGAACTTTTTATCCTAAATATCAATCCCTAAAAGTAGAGGTTGTAGTGAATGAGGAAGATATAGACAAAGACCTTAAATACAGTTTTACGCTAATTATAAAAGAAGATAGTGACGACGACGGCGATGGTTATTTTATCAAAAGACCAAAATCTTCACCAGGAAAAACAGTTAGTTCTAAACACCTTGAAAAGGTAATATAAAAAAGCCCCAAACAATGCATTTGGGACTTTTCAACAAAAAACTAACCTGAAAAATCTTCTAAGTTTATTTCTTCAGCTATTAATCTCACTGCGTCCATTTGAGGAATTAGTGTAAGAATTTTTGCGGTGCTTGGTCTTAATTGTTCATGGGTTGAAAAGACAGTCCATATTTGATTTACAAATCCTTGAAAATCGGTATTATTGAATTTTAAAGAACCTGATTGGCTTAAAATCTGTAATAATTGTGAAACAATTTCTCGTGCTTCATATATCTTTATTTCATAAGGATTTACAATTGCTAATACGGTACTTTGTATATCATACAGGCATTCAGAGGCAACTTGAATTTGCCTTTTTCTTGCAGATCTATTTTGACTATCAGAAAACAATGGTGCTACTATTTTACTTCTTAAACCAGCAATTTCTGATACACTAGAAATATTATTGTTTTTAAATATTAGTTCAATCTCTCTCATCCAATTTTCAAGATTTGATAGAAAAGAACTTTCTTTGTTTTGCAGACTATCAACTAACTTTGGAAATTGCATTAATTTAATTTTCAAACTTTCTACTATAGTGATTGGTGATGGTTTCATATTATTCTGGCATTAATTTAGAAACAAGCTCTCCTTTATCATTTTCCATTTTTATCCATTCCATTCCTTGCTCTGAAATATTCATTTTTATCATAATAATATTTTCAGATTTAATTTCTCTTAATTTTGAAGATTCTACAATTACATTTGAGAAATTAGAAGTAGTAGTATCAGACTTAATTTTGATTTCATTTTTTAAATTTTCCTGAAGATTTTTTTCTAAATCATTCTTAATTAAATTCAATTGCTCTTTGTTAATCTTTTTATTTTGTGTTCTGTAAATCTCGACTACTTTGCTTATCACAATTTCTGTAATACTTTTTGAATAATTCATTAAAGAATTTTCAATATGATTTACATTTATTTGTGCTTCTAAAAGTTTAATGTAATCACTTATTTTAGATTTAAATTCTTTTGAGATATCAATTGGTAATTTATCTATAGCAATAGATTTTAAAATCTGTTGATAGGTAATACTTGAGAAAGTAGCATTATTTATAGGTTCTAAAGAACTGTTTACATTTTTTGTTTCAAACTCATCAATAGCTATCGGAATAGTTAATTCAACATTTTCAATTCTCATTCTCGGAACAGCAAAATGTTGTAATAAATCATCTTTTGCATATTGTTTTGCAATTCTAACTGATTGTAAATCTGAATTCACTCTTGATTCACTTATACTAGAAACTAAATTTCCTAAAAATTCGCTTAAATCTGCCATGATATTTTTTTGCATTTTTTAAAGAACAAATGTGCTCTTATTATAGCACATTTGTTCAAAAGTTATTTTATTAATATTTTTAATCTGTTCTTATTCTACTGGTTCAGATTTCATAGCACCTTCAAGAATATTTAATAATTTTTCCATACCTGCAGGCATTTCATCTTGTGAAGCCTCCACACGAATTGCCATTGAATATGTTCTTTCAATACTTGAACTACTTGCGGTTGATTTTTTATATGCTGCATTTACATTCAACTTTGCTGAACCTGAAGGCCATCTTTGTCTTACTTCTAAACTTCCAGATATAGAAGCATCAGTACTTTGACTTGTAGTTTCCATTGATGTGATTTTAGCATTAAAATCCATCGTAAATTTATCTATTTTAATGAAAGGAATGGGCAACATTGTTAAAAGTGCTACTTGCATTTTCATTTCTTGATATACCGCTGGCACTGCATCCTTTCCATCACCAGCTCCTGGGCTTGTTTCTGGGATAGCTGGCTGATATGGACTAATTTCTTTTGGATATTTAAAATCCACATAAACGGGTTTATCATCTTCATCAAATCCTACTGTTTTGATGAAATCTGTGGTTGCTCTAGCAGCAATTGATTGTGCTTGAATAACTGCTACTAATGGACTTCCTATTAAATTTTCAAAATTTAATGAAGCTAACTCTGTTCCAGGATTTACCATAATTTTCTATGTTTTAATTTACCTACTCTATACAGTTTTCGGCTACCCTGTTTGTTACTATTTTTTTTTCATAATTTAGTTAGCTTTTGGTGGAGTAGGCATATCACCAGTACATCCAGCACCTTGACATCTATAGCAAGGTGCTCCATGGCAATCCTGATCTGCAATATTTATCGCTAAACCAATTGTAGCTCCATTACTTCCGTAACCACCAATAATACGTAACCATTTACCTGTTTTAGATAGTAATGCTAATTTATAGCTCGCATTCACCTGCCACATTCCCACAACACTTTTATCTTTAGCTTCATATACTGTTTCTAGAAATAAATCTTGTTCATAAGCATCTACTCTGATGTAGTTGGGTGATGGGTTAATACCTATACCTGCCATAGCATTGAATTCAAATTGATGTTTTTTTCCTAATCTTATGCTTGGTCCAGTCATTACTGAAATTTGTGACCATGATATAGAACCCGGTGGATCTGGAATAGGAATGTATCTTGGTGGTGTTTTTCGTTTTCTAGTAATACTTGCAACTCCATCGTCATCAAGAGAACCTGTAGAAAAGCCAATTCTTGAGGCAATTCCCCAGGTATCACCCCAACGATGTCCAATACCAAAATTTACACCGTTGCCAGCAAATAAAAGTCGACTTGGATTTTGATTTTCTTTTAAGGAAGAAAAGGTGTAACCTGCATCCAAACTAAATTGATGATAGGGTTCCCATTTTTTTTGAGCAAAGCTCATCGCTGTTACGAATAACATAACGATAATTGTGATTTTTGTTTTCATTATAAATAGTTTTTGTTTTCCCTACTCTAAATAGCTTTTCGGGTTCCGCTTTTATGCTTGTAAAAGCACTTTACAAAACTGCAAACTATCTCAAAATCAATCGATGAGCGTTTAACTAAAAAAGAGTAGGTTGTTTAACGGAAAATAATACCGTCGTTTAACGGATACAGAAACCGTTAAACAACTAATGATAAAAAAGTAGGAAGTTGGTTACTTTGTATCGAAATAAAAACTATTTTTATAAAACTATAACCAATTTAAAAACTTTACATTATGAGAACAAGAACATTATTAGGCTATTTATTTGTTGCGGCTATTTCAGCTTTGATTACCTATTTTATTTTTGGAACAACATCCGATCCAGCTACAAATTCAAATGAGATTTGTACAGATTATTCTTCCAATAAAAAAAGTAAATTAACCAATGGATTAGTTCATGATATGGTGAATTTATACAGAAACAACCAATTAGAAAACATTCAAGGAGTGGTTTCTAAACCTATAAACCAAGATGCTTATTCGATTTGGTTTGATTTAGATACTATAAAAAAATTCATTTATCATTTTGAACACGATATGAAAAATGATGAAACCTATTCTAAAAATAAAAGAGGTTTACGAATTTATTATGCTGCTTATCCAGATAGTGTTTCATGGAAAAAAACAGAATATAAAAATTCACTTACTGATATGTTAAAAGATCCTATAAAAAGAAATTATGAAAAAAGACATACTTTAGTAATGATTCCAACGCTTCAAACTAATGACGGTAAAATAATTGATGTTAATTTATTTGATAAAAGTACATTTGAAAATGGTATCCAAAAATATGAATATGTTCAAGGTAAAAGTTATATGCCAATGAATGTTAGAAAAAAATTCGGGTCTTATTTATTTCCTCAAAACAATTTAAGACTAGCTAAACCTAGCCCTGAGGATGAAATAGCTGCCAGAAATCATGGAGGATTATATCCACCAGATGCAATAACTGGTTTAGGATTTTAATAATAATTTTTCATATTTTTACAAAATTGTATAACTATAAATTAATTTATTATGAAAAAAGTAATTTTATTCGGAATGCTTGTTGTTTTATTTTCATGTACAGAAAATGATTCAAATTTTGAAAGTCAGAAAAAAACATTATCAAATTCAAAACCAAGTACTTTGAAGTATCAATTGGTAGATAATATGATAAAAAATTATCGTAGCAATCAATTACATTCAATTGAAAATTCAATTGAAAACCCTGTAACTAATGATGCTCAAGCCATTTGGTTTGATATTGAAACTCTTAAAAAATTTATTGCAGATGTTGAAGCTCAAACAATAAAAAATTCTGAAAAAAATGATTCAAAACTTGGTATTCGAATGTACTATGCAGCCTACCCTGAAAAAAACAAATGGGGTACAAAAGGTTTTGAGGAATTGTCAATTTTATTAAACGATCCTATAACTCAGTTATATGAAAAAAAACATACCTTAATTATGATTCCTACTATAAATGTAAATGGTGCAAATAAAGATTTTAATCCAATGGATAAAGACACATATAAAGGGTTTAATAATGCTGTAAATTCAAAATCAAATAATATAATAATGTCCGTATCAGACAGTAACTTAAATATAACTGCTCAAAATCATGGAAGTTTAGCTCCACCAGATGCAATAACTGGTTTAGGATTTTAATTTAATACTATGAAAGAATTACAAACTATTTTGTACAATTTGTTTCCTTATGCAGAATTTATTTGTGCAATTGTAGGAATTGCTTATTACAATAAATTAAAGAATACTTATTGGAAATGGTTTGTAATTTATGTTGTTTTTATTGCATTAGTCGAATTAATTAATATATATCTATTTGCACATTTT
>Ga0209812_10002593_pt1 | contig 10634 bp, 1 predicted proteins | sample JI71714BDNA_FD_187502 | JGI IMG/M metagenome (GOLD analysis project Ga0209812, IMG submission 187502) | Wastewater effluent complex algal communities from Wisconsin, to seasonally profile nutrient transformation and Carbon sequestration -... | ecosystem: Engineered > WWTP > Effluent > Algae...
CAACGACAGGGATAGAAGTATTATTTATTGCTGTAAATGCTGCTATATTGCCTGTACCCATTGCGGCAAGACCAATACTTGGTGTATTATTCGTCCAGTTAAAGACTACACCTTGTGGAGACCCAGCGAAAGTTACAGCCGTTGTCGTGAAACCTGTACATAACATTTGATTAGCCACAGGATTTACAGTAGGTGAGATGCCTGCATATACGACAGTTTGTGCAGATGGACTCACACAACCAGTTGCATTGTTAATGCAATTTACCCAAACAGTTTCAGGTGATTCTCCAACTGTAGTACCTGGATCGTAGCTATCACCAGACGCAACTGGAATAGCATTTGGGTTTAAGTCAGGATTTTCATTATACCAATTATAAGTTGATTGATTTTGATATTGGCCTGTAATTTCAAAATTAGCAATTCTTAATGTTCCAGAAACATTGCTCGCACCCCAATAATATATTCTGTAGCAAGTTGCAGTGTTCAATGAAATACTGCCACCTGCATTTTGACAAGATGTACCCGTCAACATTCCACTTAAAATAGGGGAAGTTAAGTTATTTGAAGCAACAATAGCCCAAGACATTGGACCTGTACCTGAAATTCGATGTGACCAATTAATAGCACTTACTCCATCAAAATCAAAACCTGTCTCTGTATTACCTATACAGAATTCAAAAAACTCATTATCTGCAACTGCATCTGCAAGGGATGTATTAGTGATATCATAACCCGTTGAAGTAATAGAAGCAGTACAACCAGAACCAACAGCTTGAGGATTAACGCCTGTCAAACCATTTCCTGTAGTTTGAACTGGTCCATTTAGAGCTATAATCGTATCAGAAGAAATCCCTTGACCAGTAATACCAGACTCAAAATCCCAAGTGAATGCATTTTGAATAGGTGTAGTATTTACTGTAATTAAAGTACTTCCTCCAGTACAAGCTCTAATAGTATCTACAACTTCAGGAGCTAGTGGTAGTGGGTTTATTTGAACATTGATTTGATCAATTATAAAGCAACTTGTCCCTAGTTCATATCTCACGAAAATTATAGTGGACTCAGAAACATTATCCAACCCTGTGGTTATTTCATTTTGTTCATTCTCTGCATCAGTAAGCGTAGTGTAGTAGCTAACAGTACCACCTATTGGAGATTCAAAAAGTTCTACATTTAAAACATTAACCGTTTCAGGACTACAAACTGCTTCAGGTTGAGTTATGTCTAAAGAAGGGACTTGATTAACTGTAACTAAGACAGAATCAGCTGAACTTTCGCAACCACTTAAAGGATCAATACATGTTATCCAAATTGTATCTGGGCTACCTAATGCTGTAGTCATTGGGTCATACATGGTACCATTTGCTACGGGTGTTGCCCCCATATTGACATCTGGGTTCACATTATAAAAATTGTAAGATCCAGCAGGAAGTAATATTAACTGGGATGAACCATTAATTGACACATTATCAATTCTAAATGTACCACCTGTTCCAGTAGAACCATAACCAGAAACTCTAATACAAACATTATTAGCATTTGTGACATTAAGAACTCTTGTAAACATTGGATTTGTTGTAAATGCAGTAGGAATTAATCCTGCTACACCCACGTCACTGTACGCGCCACCATCTACAGATATGGAAACTTGGAAATTTACAGGTCCAGTACCAGATCTTTGGGCATCAAAACTGAAATTAGTAAGGTCAATTTGGTATCCTGATACTGCCGACAAACAAAACTGGAAGTAGTCATTTGGGTCAGGAGTAGTTCCAGCTGTCCAATTATTACCAGAATAAGCATCTGCAGCTGTAGGTGCATTACCACCTGGGAATGAAACTCCACCTAGCCCAGAACCCACCGTTGCATTAGAAATTGTAGAACCCATAGCTCCAGGACCTGTCAAGGTACCAGTGGTTACTTCAGTGTCGAAAATCCAATTAAAACTAACCATTTCTTCAGGGCCAGGACTCGCAGATGAAGTAACAGTAATAAGTGTACTCTCACCTTCACAAACAGTGATATTATCTACCACTGGTTGAATAGCTGCGGGTGTTATTTGTACCTGTATGGTATCCATTTGAATACAACCAGGGTAAGCTGGAGTTATTCCACCATCAGGCGAGACATTTCCAACATCAACTCCATCATAAGATAAGTTAACAACTATAATACCAGGGATAAGTCCCGATGGATTGAAATTAGAACTTGTAACACCAGTTCCACTCCAAGTATACGTCCCTGTCCCATTGTCACCTGAAACAATTGCTGTTAATGGAACATTAGCCTGACCATCACAATCAGTAAACGGCCCAATATTATTGACTGCTACATTTGGATATGCACATTTATTACCAATGTTTCCTACAGAAGTACCATCTGCAAATATTTCAGCCATGTATCCAATGTTATCAATATGGGTAAAAGGACTTGAAACATAAGAACCAGGCATTACTTCTGTAAATGTTATTGCAGTTGGCGTACAACCTAAACAATTTGCTGTTATGGTTAGTCCAGCTGGACCAGTTACGGTAATTTCTTCATCAAATGTACCATCATTTCCAGCTAAAGTAGCGTCATTATTACAAGTACATGGATCAGAAATGAAGAAGGTGCCACATGATTCTTCCGTATATTCCAATATGTCATTACAAGCCACATAACTAGTTTGCTCTACTAATTTGTTTGGCGCATAATTTCCTAATTGGGTTCTATTGTTGTTTTCATTCCAGCTAGTTGCATTATTATCATCAGGAACAGCATCAAAAGAACCATGTTCATTGTTATTACCCGTTATATAAAACTGTACATCTAAGTCACAAATATCACCTATCGCTGACTTTAGTATTCTGACTTCCACTAAATTAGTAGGATTTGCAGCGAATTCTGTATTAGTTACTGATGAACCTACACCAGACCAACTTAAACCATTCCAAGTATGAAATTCAGCATAACCTGAAAAAGTACCTCTGAAAATATAATCAGGTTTGTCAGTATGTGCGTAATCAATTGCACGTGACCAGCTATCTGCGGTGCCTCCGCCATTTTTAGTGTTTAATAAAAATGCCCAAGATTGCCAATTAGGTGCATTCAGTTTTGCACCTAAATAAATGTAAGTTTCATCTTGGGTAATATAAAGTTCTTGCGCATTTGCATCTGCCCATCCTGCTATATTATTGGCAACTGCTACTGGTGTTCCCCAAATAACACTACTATCAAAAAGACCGTCTATTACTGGTGTTTGATTAGTTACAATACCTCCATCAGTGACTACAACATCATATACATCAAGTTCATCAGTTGCTCCAGCATTTTCTATTGTAATACAATAAAAACTTCCTTCTTGGTTATAATCAACATATTTATAAGGGCCAAATGTAGTACCATCGATAGTTACAATAAATTCTTGCGCATTTGGTGTATTTTGAGCATTAAAACAAATTTCTAAATCATAAGAAACAGGGTTTGTGCATGTTTGATCTACAGAAGTTATCGAAATGTTTGACACAGATACAACTAGTTCCGCTGCTGGACCTTCGCAATTACCTACTGATTCAGTTACCCAATAACTAGTATTACCAGTTGTATTGGTTGAAGGAGTTGGTGCAGATGGTAGCGGGCTTGCTGGCCCAGGATTAGGGTTTTGATTGTACCAAACTAACGTACCTCCAGATTGCGTCGTCGCCGTAAGTGGAACTGCCATTTCATCCACACAATAATAAATTGTCTTTGTGAGCGGAGCAAGAGTAGGACAAGGTAAACAAGCCACAGGAGTGTAGTTTCCTAACTCTTGACAAAGATCTGGGTAATAAATAACGATATCTGAGATATAATTATCTAATTCGTTAAATGGACAACATTCATTCCAGCTATCCGCAACTTGATCATTGGGCACTGCATCAAAGGTTCCATGTTCCCCAGAATTATTTCCAGAAACGTAAAATTGAACATCTACGTTGGTTGGATTGCCTAAAATTGATTTTAAAATTCTAACTTCAACCATTCCTGCTTCATTAGAAGCAAAATCAATAGGAGCTAAACCAGCAGGAATACCTGCGTTATTAGTTTGTATCCAAGCACTTCCATTCCATTTTCTAAGTTCAGCGTATGGGCTACCACCTTGGCCAAAATGACCCTTTATAACAAAATCAGGCGCTTGTGCATGATTATAAATGATAGGATAGGTCCAAACTTCTGATGTTCCACCTTGACCATCAATTGTATTTATTGCAAAACCCCAAGATTGCCAGTCTGCAGCATTGTTGAAAGTTGTTCCAAAGTAAACGTAAGATTCGTCTGATGATATGTATAAGTCATTAACATTTACTCCAGCCCAACCTTCAATATCATCTGAAGAAGCTACTGGAATATCCCATTCCGTATCTACAACGCTGTTTCCATCAATAATCGGGGATGCTACTTCATTACCTAGATCTGTTATGAAAACATTCAATTCGTTTTGGTTGGTAGCATCAAGATTAGGAACAGTTACGCAATATTGTCCTTGATTAGGACCATTTGAACTGTAGCTGTATGGGCCATAATCTACTCCATTAATAGTGACTTTAAACATATCTGCACTTCCTGGAATATCTATCGCAAAGCAAATTGTTAAGTCATATAATAATGTAGAAGTACAATTTTGTTGGAAAGTTATATTTGAAATAACAGGGCAATCTGCTGCACAATCTTCTGTTACGACTGTCATACCAGATAGTTGTCCCATCGGAACAGTACATCCATTAGCATCCGTTACCGATACTAAGGTTAAAGTTAATGGATTGTAAACAACTATCGAGAAATCACTACCAGATATGTAATTGTTTACTGTATATTGATTTGTACCGTCTGTAGCAACCACTGAATATGGAGATGTACCACCCACTATGGTTACAGTGGAAAAGTTTCCAGTATTACCTTCAAAGCAAAAAGTTCCATCTCCTGATATGACTGCACTAGCTGGACAAACCGCTGGAACTGTAGTAATGGGGTTGCTTGACGGGCTAAATACATTTGAATCTGTATTACAAAGACATCTCGTCTCAATATTTTGAGCAGGTCCTGTCTGAGCATATATTGGAAGTGTGGTTGTCCAAGCACCAGAATTTACCCTATATTGTAAGGTTGATCCCATTGGACAAGGACTACCTGTAGGAGCGGTGATGTTTCCACCTGAAACTGTACATCCTGTGCCACAAGTACTATTCGTAATGGCAACATTGCCAGGTGCATTAGAAAAGGTTGGACAACAAGAAGGGCAAGTAGCAGTATGCATACCTAAATCCGCTAAATTATCTATTGAAAATACGGCCCATTCGGTAGTCAATGAAGTAAAAGATGTCGTAGAGCAAGGTCCATTTGGATTTGTTGAAATTCCTGTACTGACATTGCTATTTCTTATTAAAGTTTTGTCTAAAGTTGAATGAGCACCAGAAACCCACTGTGTACCAGGATCGCAACCTATTTGACCAATTATATCAATATTTACAGCTGATTTAGCTAAAGCTACTGCATCATCTCCATTAAAAGAAACACTACCACTAGTTTGATCAGCTAATGCAAGAAATGCAGCTCCTGCACTTGGATTACAAACAACAAAAACGTCATCTGGCGCAATGCTTCCAGTTAAATTTATTGTTGTTGGCGTTGAAGAACCATTGGCATAGACTCTAAGCGTATATACACCTGTCAATGTTATGGTACTACATGTTGGATTATAAATTTCAATACACTTATTATTAGAACTACCTTCAATATACTCAGATATAAATAATTCAATACAAGGTTCTGCTACGGCACTAATTGTGAAATTAACATTTGACACATCAAAAAAGATATTATTAGAACATTTTATCCAAACTCTTGCAGTAGTAGATGATATATTCGGCATAGTGACACTTTGCGTACCATCATTAGGTGTATTTGCAACTAAAGTTGTAAAAGTATTTCCACCATTTGTTGTTAATAATATATCTACATTTCCACAATTGATTGGTGCAGCTGTAGTACCAGCAACATCCCAAGTTATTATTTGAGTAGAATTGCCAGCATAACTTACAGCTGAATTTGGAGATGTTACTAAAAAAGGACCTGCTGCAGATACTGTGGTTACGGCACTTTCAACTTCCCCCGTACACCCAGCTGTAGCTACGTTGTCTCTTACAGTAACTCTGAAATTCATTGTTCTACCAATAGAAGGAAGTTCTTCCCAAGTAGGATTGGTATTGCTTAGGATATCTGATAAATTAGGAAAATATCTACTTGGACTTGCTACAGGAGATAAAGAGCGGAACATTGGCCCTGTTAAATTAGTAGAAGCAGGTGGCATTGTTTGTGTCGGAGAAACCCAAGTATTAATTTGTTCCCAACAATAACTGAGTGTACCATCAGGATCTGTTGCAGACGCAGTGAGTACAAATGGAGTTAAAATTGGAATAGAATAATTAGAAACAGGCGTTACCGCTGGAGCTGAATTAGTAACTGTAAATTCAGTATCGCATGTATTACTTGCAACAAAGGGGCGAATTTCATAAAGACTTGCCGTACTGAAATAAGCATTACTGTTTGCTTGTACGTCAGGAGCACAAATACCAGCATAACCCATTATTGTGGATGCACTTCCTGGCTCTATTGATGTTGCATCATTTCTGTTGCAATCGTTGTATTGTGTATGGTTAGCGTTAAATTGATGCCCAATTTCATGCGCTACATAATCTATATCAAAAGGATCGCCTATTGGGGCACCACTACCAGTCACTCCCAATGCTTTAAATGAGTTATTACAAACTACACCCAAACCTGCTAATCCGCCAGAATTTGTCCCAAAAACGTGTCCAATATCATAATTTGCATTACCAATTACGGCATCAATATTTGTTTGATTTTGATCAATCATTAAACCAGGATCGCCGTTGGTATATGGATCCGTCCCTGCGTTTGTGTATATGATTAGATTGTTGTTGGCAATTAGAATCATTCGAGAAGCACATTCAGTTTCAAATACACCATTTACTCTATTCATTGTTGTAACAATAGCAGCTTGTGCTAGTGCAACCGTTCCACCATGAAAAGTTGTATATTCCCCTGTAGCAGCAATTGCTATTTGGTAATCATGGCGAATACCACAGTCGCCGATTCTTGAACCATTACTTTGATTATTTCTATCTTTTAATCCATTATTTGTGACGCCACAAAACCAAGGGGTAGTCTTGGCATAATCTTTTTTGTAATATACAATTTTATGGTTTTTATCATTTCGTTGGTAATGATCTATGAAAATATAACCTTCTGGCGAAAAAATCATAGCTCTAAGTCCATGAGCCGTGTAATCAATCCTGACATGATTTGATGGGTTTACAATTGAAACACCCAAATAAGTTTTTATTTCTGGGAATTTAGCTGCTAAGCCGTCTTCCATCATTTTATATTCAAATATTGAAAACTCTTCTATTTCACCATCAGGAAGACCAAGTTTTATAGTGGTTTGATCATTATTTCCATTCTTGTCTTCTTTAGGGGCAGAAGATAAAATAGTTTTTATTTGATTATCATCTAATTGATAAATTAAGAATTTGTTTGGTTTTATATCCTTTTCACCAGTATTAGCAATTAAGTCAGCATTTTGAATTATATTCCAATTTTGTCCTAATAACTGATTTGTATGGAAACATTGTAGGATTGTTAGTACGAATACTAATGCAATGCTACTAAGGCAATGCCTAGAAGGAATCATGAGATTTTTCATTCTTCAGGTTGAGTTTATGGTTCTAAAATCGAATCAAGTGTATTATCACCTCACTTGACAGCTCAAAGGTATGACAAAAATCCAGGATAACAAAACAATAATTACAAATAATATAATACGATTATATTAATTCTATATAAATATGATAATCAATTGATTATATAGTTATTTTTCCTTTGTTTTGTGATTTTGTTAATAATTATTTAATAATAACTTACATTTGTAGTTGTAAATTTTGTCATATGAAGTTCAATGTTAAATATCTTATTGCATTGATTCCAATCTTGTTGGTTTCAGGTATCATTTACTATCTCAGTGACATAGTTACCTATATTTTAATTGCTTGGGTCATATCGATGATAGGGGCGCCAGTGGTTGTGTTTTTACGAAAATTTATGAACAAAAACATCGCTGCCATCCTTACCCTTAGTCTGTTTGTGCTTAGTTTTTTATTTTTGGTTTGGATTTTTGTACCACCTTTGGTAAATCAAGTGGAAAACTTATCAAAAGTAGACTATAATAGGGTAGTGTTGGCCCTAGAAGAACCTATTAGAGATTGGGAAGAGTGGCTTGTAAATAAAAAACTAATGATCGATCAAGACTCCATAGTAGACAAATCTGATACACCCCAAGATGTTCCAAAAAACTTCATCACGCACCAAATTTTATTAGATTCATTTAATCAACAAGCAGATACTTCTGTTCAATCTTACAAGTCTATAAATCTACTTATAAATGTTCACTCAGAAAGTCTTGCACCCATTCAAAATATTGAAAATGAGCAATCTAGTGATCAAGATTTTTTTGGTAAGTTCAAAAATATGATTTCTGATTATCTGAATCCTGCTACCATTCAATCTATTTTTGGCTCTACCGTTAATGCTTTTGGCAATATTATCGTTGGTGTTTTCTCAGTATTTTTTATTGGCTTTTTCTTTTTGAGAGAGCAAGGACTTTTTGACAACATCATTGCTGCTTTAGTACCTGTGACATATGAGGGGCATGCTAGGCAAGCCGTAGATGAAATTAGTAAGTTGTTGATTCGATACTTTATAGGCATTTTATTTCAAGTGGTCATAGTCACTGTTCTTGTGTCCTTACCACTCACAGTAATGGGCGTTAAAAATGCGTTATTGATAGGATTTTTTGCAGGAGTCATGAATGTCATTCCCTATATTGGACCAATCATTGGGGTAGGTTTTGGATTGATGATTACACTTTCATCCAATCTGGAAGTACCTTTCTATTCTGAAATGGTACCTATCTTATTTAAGGTTATAACTGTGTTTGCAATTATGCAACTTATTGATAATGTGTTGCTTCAACCAAATATTTTTTCTAAAAGTGTAAAAGCTCATCCTTTAGAAATATTTATTATTGTCATGGTAGGTGCAAAAATAGGTGGAATATTAGGTATGGTATTGGCCATTCCTTTTTATACAGCGTTTAGGGTGATAGGTAAAGTTTTCTTAAGCGAATTTAAGGTAATTCAGAAACTTACTAAAAACATGTAGGTATCATTAAATGATGACCTGAAGTTTCGGACTAAATACTTAGCGGATGAATTGCAAATTTTGTTCTGCATATTTACGCTTGGAGATGAAGTTTAATAGTGTAAATTGATTTTAACTTCTTTTTCTTTTGTTTACGCTAAAGTCGTGACAGGCTTTAACACAAAAGAAACATGCGCCGCGGCGCACAAGTCTGTTTCATTTTCTTAACGCCATTTTATGAAGTTTTGACTAAAAATGAAAAGGACGGTCAGACAATACAATAGGAAATGTACTTAACAAAAATGTATATCATTGTAAGAAGGGAATGCAAATAATGACAAAAATAACAGATAATTAAGAATACATGTTACAAAATGGACAATTGCGTGCAAGGGCCATTAATCATTTCAACTAAAATTCAGGCACTTAAATTTAATTTAATCGTCGCCTCATGCCGGCTGGGCAAATACTTTTTGCATTGCCAAAAAAGTATTCAAAAACGCTAGTTCAAAAAAATGCAATTGCGGAGCATCGTTCATTCTCGTTACAAAATGCTTTTTCTATTGCCATTTTTAGTCATTCTTTTAAATTTTGTAAATGTTGGGCAATAGACGCACTTTTGCAACTTCATTCACTATTGCTGTTTTTTGAACAAAGGTCTCCGAAATAAAATCTCACCAAGTGAATAGCTGACGTTTTCAGCAGATACTATTTAATTTAAAAGTCCATCAAAAATGTTTTAACATCCTTATTAGCTCGAACAGTTTTCGCTTCTTACACCATTTTATGTAGTTTTGACTAAAAATGAAAAGGACGATCCACAATGCATCTGGACTTGAAGATAACAAAAATGTCCATTATTAATAGTGTATATTAAAATGTAGGTAATCAATACATTAAGTAAATTTATATTGTTTTATAATAACTGTCTTTTCCAGATTAAATAATTTTTTCAAACACCGAAACTTTAATTATGACAATACTATCATGAAACACATCAATATCCCATACAAGCAATGAGGATATCTTTGTATATAGCACTATTTTCGCCACGTCTGACACCAACGCCTTTTGAATTTAAATCTGCTTTTTTTAAAGCTTGAAAGACCTTTTTCAACTGTGATGGTGGATAATTATTGGCAGCAACTTTGTAATCTTTGACAAAAAAAGCTGTACCAAGTCCCAAGAGTTTAGCTAAATTCTGGTCACTCTCTTTGGCATTCATAGCTGTAATAAAAACTTTGTTAAAGTAACTATATAAACTACCGACGATCACAACGGGATGATTTGCACTTGCGTTCTCACTAAAATATCTAACAATTAAACTAGATTTGGCAAAGTTTTTCTCACCAAGCGCTTTTTGTAATTCAAAAACGTCAAAATCTTTACTTACGCCA
>Ga0209812_10002595_pt1 | contig 10630 bp, 8 predicted proteins | sample JI71714BDNA_FD_187502 | JGI IMG/M metagenome (GOLD analysis project Ga0209812, IMG submission 187502) | Wastewater effluent complex algal communities from Wisconsin, to seasonally profile nutrient transformation and Carbon sequestration -... | ecosystem: Engineered > WWTP > Effluent > Algae...
AAGGAACGTTTATTGCTGCTTCTGATAATTCGTTCTTCAAGCATTTCTATTCGATCGCCTATTTTATCCATTACCACATAGTAATTATCAACAATCATATCTATCATGGCATAACACAAATAGTCGGCTCCACTTAATCTTAGTTTTGAATCGGTCATTCTTAGTTTCTCTCTAACCGAATCAAACACATCTCTGCTTGCATCTTCTTGATAGCTAATGACAAAATCCTTACCAAGTAAAATGCTGATTTGCTCAGTTTCCACTGTACCAGATTGGTCATTAAAATACAGCATATTCAATAAACAATAAAGTACAGGATTGATTTCATCCATTTTTGGTCTCTGACCTACGCTTAAAATATCTTCGGCAATTAAGTAGTGAATACCAAAATGATTACACAAAGATTCTACTTCCTTTTTACGAATGCCATCAATATTGATCCAACTAATATTTCCGTTGTTATTGAATTGGTTGCAAGTTTCAATGGCATCAAAACTGTATTCATTTAAAGTAGAAGGGCTGTAGTCAAAAACTTTCACTACTATTTTATCTGCCTCTGTTCTTTCTGGAGGTAATGTTGGGTTCACTTTAAAAATATCTCTGGTTCTCTTGGTGTTAAACAACGCCAAAGGGTTCAAGAATTTTAAGTATTGGGATCCAGTCATAGATTGAAGTTAAATAAAATGGGGTATTTAATACCTTTGCAAATAATTTATCCGAGTATTTTTAGAAAAGTCTCTTTTGTTTATGCTAAAAGAGAAAGATTGGAATTGCCTGATGGTGATTTTGTAGACATAGATTGGTCAGTAGCCAAAAAGTCGTCTAATCAATTGGTCATTATTACGCATGGATTAGAAGGAGATTCAACCAGGCACTATGTTACAGGAATGGCTAAAATATTTTCAGCAAATGGTTACGATGCTTTGGGATGGAACTGTAGAAGTTGTAGTGGAGAAATGAACAGATTGGTTCGGTTTTATCATCATGGAGATGCCAATGATTTAAGGAGCGTTATTCAGCACGCAATTGATCAGTATGGCTATCAAGAAATTGTATTGGTAGGATTTAGTATGGGTGGAAGTTTAACATTGCGTACCATCGCAGAGTTTCCTGAAATGGTACCCACTCAAGTAAAGAGCGCGATTGGCTTTTCGGTTCCTTGTAGCTTAAAAGGAAGTGTAGACGCACTATCAACTAAAGAAAATAATATTTATTTAAAGCGATTCTTGCGTAAGCTGGGAGAGAAAATCAAATTAAAAGCACAATTATTTCCCGGACAAATTGATGCTTCCAATTACAATCAAATAAAAACATTTATCGAATTTGACAATCGATATACAGCTCCATTGCATGGATATGCTGATGCATTAGACTTTTATGAAAAGGCAAGTGTAGGACCATTATTACACCAACTTAAGATACCATCTTTGATTGTACAAGCGCTAAATGATCCATTTCTATTACCGAACTGTATGCCTATTGAAGTTGCAAAAGAAAACCCGTTTTTGTTTTTAGAAATGCCACAAAAAGGAGGTCATTGCGGATTCATGCTCCAAGGACAATTGCATACTTGGGCAGAAAACAGGGCAGTTGAATTTGCAAACAAATACTGTTAATTATTCAAAGGCCTGATCCAAATATTTCTAAAGCTTACCGGATTTCCGCCATCCATTCCGTGGTCCTGAATAACCAATGATTCTTTGTCTGCATGCTTTTTGTATGAGGCGGCTCCAATCCACTCTGTACCCCCTTGAATTGTAAAATTGTTTTGCACCAAAACTCCATTGTGAAAAACGGTTATAGTTGCAGGCTGTTGCAATGTTCCATCCGAAAAAAAGCGAGGGGCATTAAATACAATATCATAACTCTGCCATTCGCCTGGTTTTCTAGAGGCATTTACCAATGGGATAGATTGCTTATAAATACTCCCAGCCTGGCCATTGGAATAAGTTGGATTATTATAAGAGTCCAATACCTGTAATTCATATTTACCCATTAAAAAAATGCCGCTATTCCCTCTGCTTTGACTAGACCCAGCAATTATTGCAGGAGACTTCCACTCAATATGTAGTTGACAACTTCCGAATTTTTCTCTGGTTTCAATATTGCCTGAACCTTTCACAACATTCAATATTCCTTGTGCATCCATTTTCCATCCAATTGTGCCACCTCCTTCTTTTTGAAATGCGTTGGTGTTTTTGCCATTAAAAAGTACAATGGCATCGGAGGGAGCATCACTGGCTAATTTTCCTGGCGTAACCATGGCAGGTAAAGGCTCCCACACTTCGGTTTTTTTGGCTTCTTTTGCTAAGCTGTCCATATTGGGTTTTTGTTGAGCAAAACTGTAAGTAGCAATAAAGCCACAGATCATGGTGGTTAAAAGCAATTGTTTCATAGTTTGAATATCGTGAAAAAAACATAAAAAATTCGTATTTCTACGATATTGTTTGTGACTGTTAATAGAGAATTTAGGTATTCATTCTTTCACGATTAAATGTTTAGATATGAAAAGTGCCATTAAAGTTTTTATTGCAGACAATCAATTGATGTACAAATTGGGTTTAAAAAGTATTTTGAAATCCTATGATTCCTTGTCTTTAGTAGGCGAAGACCAGTATAAAGAAAGCTGGTCGGCCGATATTAGTAAATATGAGCCCGATGTGGTTTTAATAGACTTGGAATCTGATTCAGCATCCGTTGCAAAAACAGTACTTCAAACAGCTCCTCATACTGCTATTGTGTTATTGTCTTATGCAATTACTAATGAAATGATATTGCATTTATTAGATGTAGGAGCACTGGGCTTTGTATCAAAACATGCAAACCCAGATGAGATTGTTGAAGCTATAGAAAACGCTTATTTGCAGAAACCCTATTTCTGTAAAATTAGTTCTGTTTGTTTAACCAATATTGTTTCTAAAAATTATCAACTACCACATAAAATCACTGCAAATTTTACAGAGAGAGAGCTACAAATAATTGAAAGAATTTGTGACGAAAGAACCAGTAAAGAAATTGCGAATGAATTGCATTTAAGCAAAAGAACAGTGGAAGGTCATAGAACAAGAATTATGTTAAAAGTAGGAGCAAAATGTAGTGCAGGCATTGTTACCTATGCTTTAAGCAATGGCATTTATCAGCGAACAAAATATGCTTAGTTCCATCCACCCCCCAAGGATCTATACAGGTCTATCAGGTAAAGAAAGACTGTTTTCTTGCTATTGATTTGCTCTAGCTCTGCTTCTAAAACACCTCGCTGTGCTGTAATTACTTCTAAGTAAGTTGCCAGTCCGCCTAAATATAAATCATTAGATGCAGCTACTGCAGCTTGCAAACCTTTAGTCTCTTCAACTTTGAGTTGGTATATTTTTTTGTATTGTTCTATACCACTCAATTCTGTTTGAACTTCGTGATATGCATAAATGATATGCTTTCTATAAGTTTCAAATGCTTGTTTTTGCGTGGCAGTTGCCAACTGATAATTTCCTTTTAACATGTTTTTACTTAGAACAGGTGTAACCAAGCCACTTAATAGCCCATAAGTAAGTGATTGAGGACTAAATAAAACCGAAGACTTAAAGCTATTGAGTGCTGTATATGCACTAATATTTAAAGATGGCAGAAATGCTTTTCTACTTGCCTCTAATTCTGCCCCTGCAGCTTCTAATAATAATTCTGCTTCTCTAATATCTGGTCTGTTCACCAATAGCTGAGCAGGGATACCTATTTGTATATTTTCAGGAACTGCTAAATCAGTAATTGATTTCCCCCTTTTAATAGTAAAATCATATTTACCAGAAAGAGCACCAAGCTGATTTTGGATAGCAGTAATTCTTTGTTGCATTACATTCAGCATACTTTTAGTACCTAATAACTGTGCATTAAATTGTTGTACTGCTAGTTCTGTTGCTCTACCACCAGCTTTTTGAATTTTTACTATCTCAACAGCGTTTTCTTGAAGCTTGATATTATTTTGTAAAATTTCTAATTCTTTATCTAAAGCCAATAGTTCATAATATAAGCCTGCAACCTGAGAAACAATTTGCGTAGTTACCCATTGTCTAGCTTGTTCGGTGGCTAGATATTTAGTGTATGCTGCTTTCTTTTGATTGGATAATTTGCCCCAAATATCTGCTTCCCAGCTACTTCTGAACCCAACAAATAAATCAGGCATATTCAATGGAATTTGTTGGTCCTTCCGAATATTGGGAGACAGATTCATATCATAATTACCTAAACCGTTCATCGTATAATCTCCAAACTTGTCTACCCCAGTTGATACAACCGCGTCTAAGCTTGGTTTAGTGATACCCTGTGCTATTCCAAATCCTGCTTTAGCTGCTGCTATTCGTTGAACGGCAATTCTTATATCAGCATTGTATTGAAGAGCAGTATCTATTAATTCTTGCAATGCAGGATCAGGAAAAAAAAGCTTCTTTGGATGAGTAGCAATACTACTGCTATCCAATGAGTTTTGAAAACTTGGCGGTAATACTTCAGCTTTATTTATACTTACTGCTTTGGGCATTGCGCAAGAGAATGCAATAGAAACACAAATAACAAAACCAAAAACGACAGGAATATTTTTCATATAAAAGGGTTCTATTGATCAGATAGTTGTTCAGGATGTTCAACAATGGAAACAGCTACAGTAGTTGATTTCTTTTTCGTAAACTGTTCAGACAATTGTGCAAAAATTACGTAGAGACCTGGAATAATAATAACACCAAATATGGTTCCAAATAACATTCCACCAGCCGATGCAGTACCAATAGATCGGTTACCAATAGCTCCTGCTCCAGTAGCAATTACCAAAGGAATTAATCCAGCAATAAATGCAAATGATGTCATTAATATGGGCCTTAATCTGGAGACAGCTCCTTCTTTAGCAGCTTCTAAAATAGAGAAGCCTTGGCTTCTTCTGAGCATTGCAAACTCTACAATTAATATGGCATTCTTACCCAATAGCCCAATCAGCATGACCAATGCAACTTGCGCATAAATATTGTTTTCTAATCCCAATAATTTTAATGCAACAAATGCACCAAAAATTCCAGTAGGTAAAGAAAGTATTACAGCAAATGGCATTAAAAAACTTTCGTACTGAGCAGCAAGAATAAGATACACAAATAACAAGCAAACAACAAATATAGATGCAGCTTGACCGCTTGATGCAACCTGGTCTCGCGTTATTCCAGACCATTCATAACTATAACCCCTTGGTAACTTTTCTTTAGCCACTTTTTCTACTGATTCAATGGCTTCCCCACTACTAAATCCAGCGCCCGCATCTCCATTTACCATTGCGGATGTGTACATATTGTATCTGGTTAATTGTTCTGGTCCATACACCCTTTCTAGTTTAATGAATGTGCCATAAGAAACCATTTCCCCTCGGTTGTTCTTTACATACATATTCATTAAGTCATTGGGTTTAGCTCTGTAGTTGGGATATGCTTGAACCATCACTTTATACATTTGACCAAATCGAATAAAATTGGTGGCATAATAACTACCAATTAAGGTTTGTAAATCGGTCATGGCATTGTCTACAGAAACTCCTTTTTTTGCGGCCATATCATAATCTATATGAATCATGTATTGAGGGAAGCTAGGATCAAACCCAGTATAAGCAGCGCCAACCACACCAGCAGCTTTTATATCTTCAATTAATTGATTGGTTACATTGGCTGTTTGTTGCAAATCTCCTGAACCTGTTTTATCAATGACCCTTAATTCAAATCCACTGGTATTACCAAATCCAGGTACGGTTGGAGGGGGCATGAATTCTATATTTGCATCTTTTATTTTATTGGTTTTTTCTTTTAATATTGGAATCAATTGAGCAACTGTTTGATCTCTTTCTTTCCAAGGTTTTAAGTTAATCATCATCATTCCATAGGATGCACCTGCGGCCTCCGTAATTAAACTGTAGCCACTTAAGGTAGTTACGTTTTCAACAGCCGGAATATCTTTTATTACTTTTTCTAATTGAACTAAAACGTTTTCTGTTCTTTCAACAGTAGCACCAGCAGGGGCAGAAACATTCACATAAATAATACCTTGGTCTTCAGTAGGAATAAAGCCTCCAGGTAGAATGCTATTTACTCCAGCCGTTCCAACAAAGAATACAACCAAAAGAGAAATCGTCACCATTTTTCTAGCACTAATCCAGCTCACCAAATTCATGTACTTGTTTTCTGTTGCTGAATAACCCTTATTAAATGATGCAAAGAATTTTCCCAATATATTTTTTCGTTTGGGTTGTCCATGTGTATTCTTTATTAGCAGGGCACAAAGTGCAGGTGTTAAGGTTAAAGCATTAATACCTGATATCACAATTGAAACAGCAAGAGTAAGAGAAAACTGTCTGTAAAACACACCTGCTGGTCCAGATAAAAATGCTACTGGAATAAATACTGCAGACATTACCAATGTAATAGCTACAACCGCACTCGCTATTTCTTTAATGGCAGCAAGTGTTGCGTCCATTGCATTTAAGTGTTGCTCTTCCATTTTTACGTGAACTGCTTCTACCACTACAATGGCATTGTCTACTACAATACCAATGGCCAGCACCAACGCAAACAGCGTTAATAAATTAATTGAGAAACCCATCACTTGCATAAATGCCAATGTTCCAACCAATGCAACTGGAACTGCTAATGCAGGAATCAGTGTAGACCTAAAATCTTGTAAGAATAGGAATACAATGATGAATACTAAAATAAAAGCTTCAATTAATGTTTTTACCACTTCTTTTATTGAAGCGTCTAGGAAGCGAGAAACATCATAAGCAAAATTGTACTTCATGCCCGGTGGAAACGAAGTTTCCTTTAATTCTGCCATTCTTGCTTTTACCTTGGTAATAACGTCTTTTGCATTAGAACCCGGACGTTGCTTGAGCATAATTGATGCAGATGGTTTGCCATCTGTTTTCGAAATCATGCTGTAAGTCATTGCGCCAAATTCAACATCGGCAATGTCTTTTAAATATAAAATTGAACCGTTGTTTTCCGATTTTACTACTACATTTTTATACTGATTGGGTTCAAAGAATTTACCTGTATAACGAAGAATATATTGTAAGCTCTGCGGATTTTTACCAGAACTTTCTCCCGTTTTTCCTGGAGCAGCTTCAACGTTTTGATTACGTAATGCATTAATCACATCCTGTGCAGAAACATTGTATGCCAACATTCTGTCGGGTTTTAGCCAAACTCGCATGGAATATTCTTTTTGCCCCATGATTTCAGCAAATCCAACCCCATCAATACGTTTCAGTTCTTGTAAAATATTTATATCTGCAAAATTGTAAATAAATTGCTCGTCAGCAGCAGTGTCTTCACTCATTACATTTAAGTAAAGCAGCATACTGTTTACATCTTTTTCAGTTGTAACACCTGCTTTGATTACTTCTTCAGGAAGCTCATCTAATACTGTGCTCACCCGGTTTTGAACACTTACTGCAGCAACGTCAGGATCTATACCAACTTTAAATGCTACAGTAATTAGGGTAATTCCATTGTTGCTGGAAACCGATGACATATATGTCATCCCTGGCACCCCATTGATGGCTCTTTCTAGTGGAGTGGCAACCGCCTTTGCACACACTTCAGCATTTGCTCCGGTGTATTTTGCCGTAACAGTAACAGAAGGCGGAACAATATCAGGAAACTGGGTAATGGGTAGCGTAAATAATGATAAGACCCCCAGTAAAGTAATGATAATTGAGATGACCAATGATAGCACCGGCCTTTTTATAAAAGTTTCTAGCATGATTCCTTTAATTGATGGTTAGTGCTGATTGCATAAGACTATCTAAATTCATCTTCATGGGGTTTATCTTAGTGCCTTGGCGAATATTCTGGACACCTTCATAAACAATATGTTCTCCCGGTTTTAAACCAGCTTCTACTATATAATACTGCGCAACTCTTCTGCCTGGTTTAAATGCACGCATTTGAATGATATTGTCTTTATCTACAATAAAAACAAATGTTTTATCTTGAATTTCAAAAGTGGCTTTCTGTGGAATGATGATTGCATTTTCTACAGAAGTAGTTAGTCTTGCTTTTCCTGAAGCACCGTGCTTTAATAATTTATTAGGATTGGGAAAACGGGCTCTAAATGCAATGGCTCCAGTATTTTCATTAAACTCCCCATCACTGGTTTCAATTTTACCCGTGTATCCATATTGTGTACCATCTGCTAATACAAGATTTACAGGACGATCTTCTTTTAATCCTTTTGAAACCGCTTTTCTATACTGTAAGTATTCGTTTTCAGAGATATTAAAATAGGCAAATACATTATGAACATCAGAAATGGTGGTCAATAAAGCACCAGGATCTATTAAGCTTCCCATTTTTAATGGAATTCTGTCGATGATTCCATCAAATGGAGCCCTAATAAAAGTATAAGACAATTTAGTTTCGGCACTGGTTTGTGCAGACAAAGCTTCATCAATTTTAGCTTTAGATGCATTTACTTTTGAAACAGCTAATTCATATTCGGTTTTAGCAATTACATTTTTCTCTACCAAAATTTTAGTTCTACCTAATTCTAATTCTGCAGCTTTGGCTTCAGCCATTGCATTGGAAACTGCGGCTTTGGCTTTGGCTAATTCTGTTTTGTACTCTAAGTCGTTTATTTGAAACATGGGTTGCCCTTTTTTAACCTCATGTCCTTCATCTACCAAAATCTTTTCTAAAAATCCTTGAACCCTGGCCCTTACTTCCACATTTTTTACAGCTTGAATGTCTGCAACATAATCTGTTTGTAAAATGGTGTCTTTTTGAATTACTTCAACTACTGGTAGGGAAGGAATTAACTCAGCAGTCCCCCCTTTTTCCTTGTCTTTACAAGCCATAAAGGCAAATAGCGAAAAAAGCAAAATGGGTAAAAAACGATGATTTTGAGCTGAAATACTGGTTTTCATGACTTATTTTCAGTTAAATAAGGGGCAAATATAGGTTTTTAATGTTTTTTTAATGTTAGGGTTTATAGATGAGGGTTGTACTTTAACATTTCTAATAAATTAGGGTAATTGGTCGATTTCAAATTAAAATTGGTGCGTAGACCTACTGATTATATTTTTATACTATGAGTTTACTGGAAAAGATTAAATCGAACCCCGGTCTTAAGAAATTTGTATACTGGCTCATTGTGCCTGAAAGCGCTCCAGGATGTAGGTTATGGGTTCGTTTGTTTCTAAATCCCTTTGTACACAAAATTTCCCGCAAAGCCATCATTAGAAATTATGCAAGACTAGATACTGCACCTTGGAATAAGTTTTCAGTGGGTAAAAAAGCGGTGATTGAAGACTTTTGTTGTGTGAATAATATGGTAGGTGATGTTCATATAGGAGACAACGCCCATTTAGGTTTTAGTAACACCTTAATAGGCCCCGTTTCAATTGGTAACAATACTATTTTAGCCCAAAATATTGTTTTATCAGGTTTAAATCATGGGTATGCTGATCCAGATATACCCATAAAAGATCAAAAGGAAACTACTGCGCCAATAATAGTAGAAGAGGATTGTTGGATTGGAGCTAACTCAGTAGTAGTAGCTGGTGTAACAATCGGAAAGCATTCCATAGTGGCTGGAGGATCGGTAGTTACTAAAAATGTTCCAGCCTATACTATTGTAGGAGGAAATCCTGCAAAGGTTTTAAAACAATACAATCCCCTAACAAAAATTTGGGAAAAACCTTAAGCATATATATCTTTTTTTATTGTGTGATAATCTGCTGTGCAATTACAGCCAATCATTTTAACTTCAGTCATTAAAAAAAGATTTTTGTATGAAAGAATGTATAATCTTTGCATCTCTTTCAACGAAATCCATTTGATTCTATGGCTGCCATTATTATTTTCTTAGTACTTCATTGGTATCTTTCTCTTTTTGGACAAACCTTTTATTTACATAGATACTCTGCACACAAAATGTTTACCATGAATAAATTCTGGGAAAAATTTTGGTATATCTATACTTGGGTAACACAAGGCACTTCTTACTTAAATGCAAGAGCTTATGCTATATTACACAGGATGCACCATGCCTATAGTGATACTGAAAAGGATCCTCATACTCCCCACTTTTTCAAGGAAGTGTTTACAATGATGTGGCATACCAAAAAAGTGTATCATGGAGTATTAAAAGGGACAATGCCAGTTGAACCAAAGTTTGATAAAAATTTTCCAGTTTATCCAATCATAGATAAAATTGCAGATAGTTGGATTACAAGAATATTTTTTGCATTGGTTTATGTTACATTCTATTATTTCTTTGCAACAGAATGGTGGATGTTCTTATTCTTGCCAATTCATTTTTTAATTGGACCAATACAAGGAGCAGTAGTTAATTGGGCCGGACATAAATATGGATACAGAAATTTCCCACAAGAAAAAGATCATTCTAAAAACACCTTGATTATAGATTTCTTAATGTTGGGTGAACTATTTCAAAACAATCACCATCATGCAGGAGCTAGACCCAATTTTGCTGCTAAATGGTGGGAAATAGATCCTTGTTATCCAATTATTAAAGTTTTTCATTGGATAGGAATCATTAAACTAGTTCCAATAAAAGCGAAGAACTAATTTTTCGACCATATTTCATAGAT
>Ga0209812_10002599_pt1 | contig 10611 bp, 6 predicted proteins | sample JI71714BDNA_FD_187502 | JGI IMG/M metagenome (GOLD analysis project Ga0209812, IMG submission 187502) | Wastewater effluent complex algal communities from Wisconsin, to seasonally profile nutrient transformation and Carbon sequestration -... | ecosystem: Engineered > WWTP > Effluent > Algae...
CACCCGGCCGGTCGAAACTGATCCGGCTGCAATCATCCAGCACGTCGCGGCCAATCAATATCCACGGGTCGCGGCCACGCTTCTTGCGGCCCCGGTCGGCGGAAACGGTGATGGTGTCATCATCATCATTTTCGGTGGATGTTCCCTTGGCCCTGGCATCGATCGCCCGCGCTTCGGCCTCGGACACCCGCACCGACATGCGGCGCATGGGCAGGCCAACAATGGTGAGGCCGGCTTTTGGCATCAGGCCCTGCATCGGCAGGGCGATGCCCGGAAAAGGCCGCCAATAGCCGATTTCGGCGGCACGGCTGACCAGGCCGGCATTCAGCAGTGCCTGCCCGGCGCGGGCATTCATCACCGTGGTCGGGATGTTGAGTTCGAGGCTGACCGTCACCTCTTCGGTGCCGATGCGGGTGCGGATCAACGCCTCGCCCTTGCCCTTCTTCGGGATGATATAGGTCTGACTGCCAGGCGGGGTGGCGCCGCGCACGAAATCAATCCGATCGGCGGCGAGCGACCCCACCGGCAATATGCCATCGGCATCGGCAGCGGTGGGCGTTTCCAGCCAGGCGATGGGCAGCTTGCGGCTGGGCAGGCCCTGCGGGGTGGCCGAACCGATGTTGAAGCGGATCACCGTCTTGCCGCTGGCAAAGGGCGTGTTGTTCAGGCTGAACTTGCCAATGATCGGGAAAGGTTTCAGTCCGGCGCGCTGCACCGCCGCCGGGTTGAGAATCAGGCCCTGATCATAGCTGAGCGCGATGCGGGTGTTGAGCGTGGCGTTCTTCACCACCACCGGCATGTAGGGATTGCCGTTGTCGCTGATGTTGAGGGTGAAAACCGCCGGCGCCATGGGTTTCGCGGCATGCGCGGCACCAGGCAGCAGGGCCAGGATCAGGCTGGCGGCCAGGTGCCTCATCGCCGGTCGGCCGGGCCGCCGGCCAGGATGAAACGGCGATCACAATAGCCGCAATCGGCAAAGCCCGCAGCATCGATCTGGATCCACACGCGCGGGTGGCCGTCGCCGCCCCGCGCATCGCCGTCGCAATACACACGGGCAGTTTCGCTGACATAGGTTTCGGGGGCGGGGATCGCCAGGGCGCGCGGGCTGCTCATGAACGCTGGTTATCAGGCCGGCCGAGCAAAGTCACCATGTCACAGCCCGTGCAACATGTTTGTCACGCCGCTGCCACATGGCCGCAATCAACCGCGGGCAGACGGCCCCCGTCGCCGTTGCCGATTGTTCGCGCCCGGCCAACATGGGGATTTGAGATGCGTCGTCTGTTGCTGCTTGCCACTGCCAGCCTGTTGCCGGCCCTGCCCGCCCTTGCCGATGAGCAACTGGCCGAATCGATCGGCGAGGAAATCGTGGTCACGGCGCAGAAGCGCGAACAGAAACTGGTGGATGTGCCGATCACCATCACCGCTTATGCCGGCCGCAGCCTGCGTGAGATTGGCGTGACCCAGTTTGATCAGCTGTCGGCCTATGTGCCCGGACTGAACGTGCAGGAACAATCGCCCAACAATCCGGGCTTTGTCATTCGCGGCATCACGTCGGACAGCGGATCATCGCAGGGTGCGCCGGCAGTGACCGTGTATCTGAACGGCGTGGACGTGTCGCGGTCGCGCGGGTCCTATTTCGATCTTTATGATCTGGAACGGGTGGAAGTGGTCAAGGGGCCGCAATCGACCCTGTTCGGCACGGCGGCTGCGGTGGGTGTGGTGAGCGTGATCACCGCCAAGCCGCGCGCCGGCACGTCGGGCGAGGTGCGCGTGGGGCTGGGCAATTACAACCAGCGCCGGATGGATGGCCATCTGAACGTGGGCAATGATGTGATCGCCGTGCGCCTGGCCGGCGCGGTCAAGCTGCGCAATGGTGTGGTGGAAAATATCGCTGGCCGCGTGAATTCGCAGACCCCGAACGGCCCGCAGGTGGATGATCTGAACGGCCAGGGCCAATATGGCGCCCGGCTTTCGGTGCGCTACACCCCCACGGCCGATTTCACGCTGGACATGGTTGGCACCTATGACGGCCAGCGCGCACCGGGCACGGCCTTTTCGTCGGGCACATTTGCGCCCACCGGCGGCACCACCAGCCCGTTCAGCTTCAAGGAAGCATCGGGATCGCCGGTCAGCCTGGCCGTGCTGGGCGCCGATCAACCCAGCCTGAACCGCAACGTCTATGATCTGAACGTGACCAGCAGCTACAAGATCGATGCCAGCTGGAGCGTTACGGCGATTGCCGGTTATCGCAATTTCGACAGCAACGAAGTGTTTGACGCGGATGGCACACAGGCCTGGTATCTGGAATTTGCCGAAGATGCCCGCGGCGAGCAGCTGAGCTTTGAAGCGCGCACCAATTACAACAGCGACAATTTCCGCGCCTTTTTCGGGGCCAATTATTTCTGGGAAACCGGTTTCCAGCGCGTGCCGTTCAGTTCGGAAGAAGGCATTTTCCTGCAATGCGCGGCGCGGCTGGTGCCCGGCCTGGCCTGCATCAACAACGCCACCGGCGTGGTGGAAGCCGCGCGCGCCACCGCCGTGCTGACCGCCGGCCGTTTCACCACCCTGCCCTATGCCGCCGAACTGTTCCGCAATTCGGCCACCATCGACACGTTCAGCGTGTTTGCCGATGCGACCTGGATCCCGCTGCCCAGGCTGGAAATCAACATCGGTGGCCGCTGGCTGACCGAGAATCGCCTGGGCGGCATTTCCACCAATATTCCCAACAGCGTGATCACGCGCGGCCCGCTGATTGCCGGCGGGGTCAACACCGGCGGCCAGGTACTGAGCGGTGCGGGCCGGTTTGATGCCTTCCTGCCGCGCGCCAACATCCTGTTCCGGGCGACGGACAATGTGAACCTGTATGCCACTTATTCGCGCGGCCGCCGTTCGCCCGTGGTGCAGGTGAGCGCCAGCCGGCCCGGTGGCGTGCTGGCCCCGGCGGTGCGGGTGTTCCCGGCCGAAATCGTCGACAATTATGAAGCCGGCATCAAGGGCAGCCTGGGCAAGATCAACTTCAGCCTGGGCGCCTATATCCTGAAGTACAAGGATTTCCAGATCAGCGTGCCGCAACAGGGTGCCCCGGCCCTGATCGTCAACGCCGATGCCACCAACAAGGGCATCGAAGCCGAAATCAGCGCCACCATCTCCCCCAATCTCAGCCTGTTTGCCAACGGTGCCTATATCGATGCCCGGGTGAACGATGATCCGCGCTTCGGCAATTTTGCCGGCGACCGGTTCCGCCTGCAATCCGAATGGCAGGGCGCCATTGGCGGCACGCTGAAGGTGCCGGTGGGCGACAAGCTGGAATTCTTTGCGACGCCCACGGTGACGCACCGTTCGTCGATGTTCTTTGAATTGCCCAACAACCCGGTCACGTCGGAAGGCCCGGTGACGCTGGTCAATCTGCGCGCCGGCATCCGCGACCGGGAAGCCAAGTGGGAAATCATCGGCTTTGCCAACAATCTGCTGAACGAGGAATATGTGATGGACGCCGGCAACACCGGCGGTGCCTTTGGCATCCCCACGTTCATCCGCGGTTTGCCGCGGTTGTTTGGGGTGGAAGCGGTTTACCGCTTTTGATCGCAGCCGGCTGGGCAACAACCCACCCCCAACCCCTCCCGCAAGCGGGAGGGGAGTTGTTTCGTGCTCCCCTCCCGCTTGCGGGAGGGGGCGGGGGTGGGTCTTTTGTTTGCCTTGCCCCTGCCCACCCCACCGTCTATCCCGGTGGCATGAGCGAACCCGCCATCCGCCTTTCCGGCCTGACCAAGACCTATGCCGGCGGCAAGCAGGCGTTGAAGGGGATTGATCTCGACATTCCGCGCGGGAGCATCTTTGGCCTGCTGGGCCCCAACGGCGCCGGCAAATCGACCACGATCAACATATTGGCCGGCCTGGTGAACAAGACCGGCGGCACCGCGCGCATCTGGGGCTTTGACATCGACGAGCACCCGCGCAACGCCAAGGCCAGTATCGGCATCGTGCCGCAGGAACTGGTGTTCGATGCGTTTTTCACGCCGTTTGAGACGCTGGAATTGCAGGCCGGCCTGTTTGGCGTGCCCAAGGCCCAGCGCCGCACCATGGAATTGCTGAAGGCGGTGCGGCTGGAGGACAAGGCGCATGTCTATTCGCGCACCTTGTCGGGCGGCATGAAGCGGCGGCTGCTGGTGGCGAAAGCGCTGGTGCACAATCCGCCGGTGCTGGTGCTGGATGAACCGACCGCGGGCGTGGACATCGAACTGCGGCAATTGCTGTGGGATTATGTGCGCGAGTTGCACGCGGGTGGCACCACCATCGTGCTGACCACCCATTATCTGGAAGAAGCCGAAAGCCTGTGCGACCGCATTGCCATCATCAACCACGGCATGGTGGTGGCCAATGACGAGACCAGCAAATTGCTGGGCAGCACCGGCGACAAGGTGCTGGAAGTGGTGGTGGACCGCGATCTGGATGGCGTGCCGGCCGCTCTGCAGGGCTGCAAGGCCACTGAATTGAAGGGCGCGCGCACGTTGGTCATCACCTATGACAAGCGCAGCAACAATGCCGGGGCGGTGCTGGCGATGGTGGCCAACGCCGGCTTGGGCGTGGTGGAGGTTTCCACCCGCGAAGCCGATCTGGAAGACGTGTTCCTGGAGCTGACAAGTGGCCCGAACGCCAACACCGCCGCCTGAGGCGCAGCATTTCGATGCAATCGTCATCGGATCGGGCGCGGCCGGGCTGACCGCGGCGCTCAATCTGGCGGCCCATGGCCGCGTTGCCGTGCTGGCCAAGGCCGATCTGGCCGCCGGTTCCACCGCCTGGGCACAGGGCGGCATTGCCGCCGTGCTGGACGCCGGTGACACGGTGGCCGCCCATGTTGAAGATACGATCGTGGCCGGTGCCGGCCTCAATCACCGGGCAACGGTGGAACTGGTGGCCAGCAATGCCTCGGCCGCGATCGACCGGCTGGCATCGCTGGGCGTGCCGTTCAACCCCGGCGAGACGGTGTCGGAACGCTGGCATCTGACCCGCGAGGGCGGCCACAGCCATCGCCGCATCGTGCATGTGGATGATGCCACCGGCTGGGCGGTGAGCCAGGCGCTGATCGCAGCGGCGATGGCGCATCCCAACATCAGCCTGATCCCGCACATGGCGGCGGTTGATCTGATCACCCACCGCCATGTGGTGGGCCGGCGTTTTCCGGCACGGCGCTGCCACGGGGTGTATGCGCTGGACACGCGCAGTCGGCGGGTGGTGCGCTATGTGGCGCCCGCCACGGTGCTGGCCACCGGCGGTGCTTCGCGCGTGTATCTTTATTCCACAAACCCGGATGGGGCGACCGGGGATGGCATTGCCATGGCCTGGCGCGCCGGCTGCCGGGTTTCGAACATGGAATTCAACCAGTTCCACCCCACCTGCCTGTTCCACCCCGAGGTGCGCAATTTCCTGATCACCGAGGCCGCGCGCGGCGAAGGTGGCCATCTGAAACTGCCCGACGGCAGCCGTTTCATGCAGCGTTATGATGAGCGGCTGGAACTGGCGCCGCGCGATGTGGTGGCCCGCGCCATCGATGCCGAGATGAAGCGGCTGGGGCTGGCGCATGTGCTGCTGGACCTGACCCATCTGGGCGCCGACTTCGTGCGCGGCCATTTCCCGACCATCCATGCCCGGCTGCTCGAACTGGGCATTGATTGCACGGCTGCGCCGATCCCGGTGGTGCCGGCGGCGCATTACAGCTGTGGCGGCGTGATGGTTGATCTTGATGGCCGCACCGATCTGGACGGGCTGTGGGCGGCCGGCGAAGTGACCCAAAGCGGCCTGCACGGCGCCAACCGGCTGGCATCGAACAGCCTGCTGGAATGTCTGGTGTTCGGCCAGGCGGTGGCCGATGACATTGCCACTCGCCGCCGCGATGAGGCGCTGCCGGACGTGAAGCCGTGGGACGAAAGCCGCGTGACCGACAGCGACGAGGAAGTGGTGATTGCCCACAATTGGGACGAATTGCGCCGGACGATGTGGGATTATGTGGGCATCGTGCGCACCGACAAGCGGCTGGAACGCGCCGCCCACCGCGTGAAGAATCTGCGCAAGGAAGTGCAGGATTATTATGGCAATTTCCGCATCACCGCCGATCTGATCGAATTGCGCAACCTGGTGACGGTGGCCGATCTGATCGTGCGGTCCGCCCGGCGGCGCAAGGAAAGCCGCGGGCTGCATTTCAGCAGCGATTATCCGGCAATGCTGGCCGAAGCGGTGGACACGGTGCTGGATCCGCTCCAGGGGCGCGAGGGCTGAACGGTCAGGCTGCCGCCGAGCGCAGTTCCAGTTCGGCGGCCGGCCCATAGGCCGCGCCCTGGCCCAGATCGGCGGCCATGGCATTGACCAGTGTGCGCTGAATCTCGGTATCGACAGCCTGGACGATGACCCGCTTGCCCAGGCTTTGGGCGAGATCGATGATGGCATGCACCACCTGGCGCGCACCGTCGGAACCGCTCAGATTGGCGGAGAAGCTGCTGTCGATCTTGATGAAATCGCAGGGCACGTCGCGCAACTGGATCAGGCTGGCCCGACCGGTGCCGAAATCATCCAACGCCACGCGCACCCCGGCATCGCGCAGGCATTCCAGACATTCGAACAAGGCAATACCAAGGCCGCCCATGGCGACGGCTTCTGTCACTTCCACGATCAGGCTGTCCGGCGGCAGACCCAGCCGGTTGAGTTGATCGAGGATGGCGACAGCGGCATTGGGGCCCTGCAACTGGCTGGTGACGAAGTTGACCGAAACGGCGGCGTTCGGATGTTCCCGGCGCAGTTGGACGGCGTTGCTGAGTGATTGTTCAACCACCCATTGCTGCAGGGCCAGTGCCAGCTGCGCATCGGCCATGACATCGGCGAATTCCGATGGCTTGAGCAGGCCCAGTTGCGGGTGACGCCAGCGCAGCAGGGCTTCAAAGGCCGCAACCGCGCCATTGGCATCGGCAATCGGCTGGAAAAACAGGCGGAATTCGCCGTGCTGCAGGCCGGTGCGTGCTTCGGACACCAGGCGGCTGCGGGCATCAACGGCTTCGGCCAGGCCGGTGTCATAACTGCGCCAGCACCCACGCCCGGCGGCTTTGGCCTGATACAGCGCCAGATCGGCCAGCTTGTGCACGGATTTCAGATTGGCTGTGCCGTCCGGATCGGCGGCATGGCCGGCACACATCGAGATGGTGAGATTATAGCCGGCATGGCGCATCGGCGCTCCGGCCGAAAGGGCGATCATCTGGCGCACCGCATCCACCCGCGAGCGCGCTGCGCCGGACAGCACGATGATGAATTCATCGCCGCCGATGCGGGCAATGGTGGCCTGCGGGCCGGCGGCTGCGGCCAGACGTTCGGCCACGGCCACGATCAAGGCGTCACCGGCATCATGGCCGGCCATGTCATTGGTCTGCTTGAGAAAGTCGATATCGACCGCGATGACGTCAAACCCGCCCTTCTGTTCAGATGAGCGTTCGATCAGGCTTTGGAACAGGGCCCGGTTGCCCAGCCCGGTGAGTGGATCGGTGGTGGCGACCCGGAGCAGGGTGCGCCGTTCCACATCGGTTGCATCGGCTTCCTTGCGCAACTGGCGGAAGCGATCGGCAATGGCCAGGCTGAGCATCAGCGCTTCCCAGGCCATCATCAGAAAGCCGGCCTGATCAACAATGTCTTCCTGCGGCAGCAGTCCAAAATTGCGCATGATGCGCAGCGCAAGCATGCCCAGCACCGGAAACCAGCCGATGATGTAATACCAGACCGCCCGGCTGCCCCTGACCGCCGCGACCACACTGCCAACCGCCAGTGTCGCTGTCACCAGGATCATGGCCAGATTGAACATGAGATCGGTGAACCGGGCCGGAAACACGCTGTCAAAGGCCGCGACGACACTGGTGATCGAAACCAATATCCCGCCGGCCTGGCCAATATCGACCAGGCGGGCCGGCAGCTTGCCCTTTTCAACCAGCGTGAAGAAAAAGGCTGCGCCGGAGACGATCATCAGGCCCAGCAGCAGCAGGGATGTCCGCGCCGAGGCCGGGCCGGCCATGAACGGTGCCCATTTCAGGATCAGGCCAGACCAGATCATCAGATAGCAGGACGCGCTGCCAACCCAGATGACATACCAGCGCTGGAAGGGGGCATGCAGCCACGACAACAGGAAGACATTGTAGGTGAAGGCCGAGAACATGATGCCGATCACGACGGCGACAAGCGTTGTCCAGTCTTCGGAATAATCCCGCAGCTCATCCGGGCTTAAAGCCTTGATGCTGCGCATCAGGCTGGGGGAATCGATGCGGCGGAAACCGATGCTGATCGCAGCGACATCCTTGCCGGCGATCGGGATGGTGAACCGCAGATTGTTGCCGACCGCCCAATTTTCGCTGAGACCGAATTGATCGCGCTTTAGAACAAAGACCCCGCCCTTGTGCCGCACCCTCACTTCGATGTCGCGGAAGCGAATATTGTCCACCAGCAGCTGCCAATTGGGCTCCAGCGCGGTGGCCGCGCGCGGATCGGCAGAAAACCAGACCCAATCGGGATCAGGGTTGGCCGCGCAGGGCTTTTCCGGGCAGGCCTGCACGACGAAATCCAGACGCCGCGCCGCTGCATCAGCGCGGCCGGCGAAGAATATGCCAGCCAAAAGCACAAGCACCAGCATCGCCAAACGCAATGCGCTCTGACTTTCAAGATACGCCACGCGCCCGCGGCCATCCAGGCTGACCTGAGAATCCATTGCCTTAACTTGCGACCCCTGTGAGATAGTATCTCGCAAAAAAGCCTTAAGATAAGGTTTAGGTCAGTTAATTTTTCAGAAGCCGCACATCTGTCAAACGGCCGGTCACGGCGGCAGCAGCGGCCATCGCCGGCGACAGCAGATGGGTGCGCGCGCCGGGCCCTTGCCGGCCGACGAAATTGCGGTTGGACGTGCTGGCGCAGCGTTCACCGGCGGGCACCTTGTCTGGATTCATGCCCAGGCACATGGAACAGCCCGGTTCCCGCCATTCAAAGCCGGCCGCGATGAAGATCTGGTCCAGGCCTTCGGCTTCAGCCTGGCGCTTGACCAGGCCCGATCCCGGCACCACCAGCGCCTGGCGCACATTGGCGGCCACCGTGCGCCCCTTCACCACTTCGGCCGCAACCCGCAGATCTTCGATCCGGCTGTTGGTGCAACTGCCGATGAAGATATTTTCCACCGTCACATCTTCCATGCGGGTGCCGGGGGTGAGGCCCATATAGTCCAGACTTTTGGCAGCCGCCGCCTGCCGGGACGGATCGGCAAAGCTGGCCGGATCGGGCACAGTGCCGGTGATGGCCACCACATCGTCCGGGCTGGTGCCCCACGTCACCAACGGCGCGATGGCGCTGCCGTCGATTTCGATCACCTTGTCATAAACGGCGCCGGCATCGGTTTTCAGCGTCTGCCACCAGGCCAGCGCCTGATCCCAGGCCGCGCCGGTGGGCGCCCGCGGGCGGCCCTGCACATAATCAAAGGTCTTCTGATCGGGCGCGATCAGGCCAGCTCGGGCGCCGGCCTCGATCGCCATGTTGCACAGGGTCATGCGCCCTTCCATCGACAACGCCTCGATCACCGGGCCGGTGTATTCGATCACATAGCCAGCGCCGCCGCCCGACCCCAGCGCCCCGCACACCGCCAGCGCCACATCCTTGGCCGAAACCGAAAAGCCCAGCGCGCCGGTCACATGCACCTGCAACGTCCTGGATTGGCGGAGCAGCAAGGTCTGGGTGGCGAAGACATGCTCCACCTCCGATGTGCCGATGCCGAAGGCCAGGGCACCAAAGGCGCCGTGGGTGGCGGTGTGGCTGTCCCCACAGACCATGGTGACGCCCGGCAGGGTGAAGCCCTGTTCCGGGCCGATCACATGAACGATGCCCTGTTCGGGCGCATCGATGCTGTAAAGCTCCACGCCGAAGTCGGCGCAATTGGTGACCAGTGCTTCCAGCTGCGCCTTTGACATCGGATCGAGGATGGGCAGCCGGCGATCAGTGGTGGGCACATTGTGATCGGGCACCGCCAGGGTGAGATCCGGGCGGCGCAATTTGCGGCCGGCCAGCCGCAGCGCCTCGAAGGCCTGCGGCGTGGTGACTTCGTGGATCAGGTGGCGATCGATGAAGATCAACGCGGTGCCATCATCAAGCGTGCTGACGACATGATCATCCCAGATCTTCTGATACAAGGTGCGCGGCTTGGCTGTCATGAAACTGGCTCTGCCAAGCCCCGGCTGCAAAATCCAGCGGCAATTGTGGTTCCGGCCGGCAGCACAAGGCTGGCATTGGCTGCACCTGCGGCTTAAGCAGGAGGGCGATGTACAGTCTGGTGGATGATCTGCCCGTTCAGATGGTGGGGCTGCTGCTGCTGGCCACTGGCCTGGCAGCGATCATGGCTGGCCGCATCATCCGGCAGCGCCTGGGCGAGCCGCCGGGCGAGACCATCTATGCCACCACGGCCACGATCAGCCTGTTCACCCTGCTGGTCGGCTTCACCTTTTCGGTGGCATTGAACCGGTATGACACGCGCCGCGATCTGGTGGTGGAAGAAACCGCCGCCTGTTTCGCGCTGTGGCAGCGCCTGCAATTGCAGCCGGCGCCCTATCG
>Ga0209812_10002601_pt1 | contig 10606 bp, 11 predicted proteins | sample JI71714BDNA_FD_187502 | JGI IMG/M metagenome (GOLD analysis project Ga0209812, IMG submission 187502) | Wastewater effluent complex algal communities from Wisconsin, to seasonally profile nutrient transformation and Carbon sequestration -... | ecosystem: Engineered > WWTP > Effluent > Algae...
CGATCGGGCTCGCTACAATTGCGGCTGCGATCGGTGCCGGCGGTTTGGGAGTGTTTATTTTTCGGGGTGTGGCGACAGTGAATAATCAGTTACTTTTTGCAGGGGCAATTCCGGCGGCTTTGATGGCGCTAGCTGCTGATTTTGGGTTGGGTTTGATTGAACAACGGCTGTCGAAAAGTGAGATGAAAACTATCAATTCAATTGGAGTTTAGACTAAGCAGGTCAAAAAGTGCGATCGCTGTGAGACTAGCTCACAGTTCTCAAGAACGGCAATGGTCGCTGGCGACAAGCTATCAGACTCAACCATAATATAAATGCCAGTCGTACTCAAAGATGTCGCTATCCTGTGGTAAAAAAGGGCAAAGGTCGGTTCCAAAAATCAACAAAATTCGTAAGTTAACCTTGAGAACCTCTCGCTGATTAACCATTCTTTCCACTCAGCTCATGCTGAGTCAATTTGTGCTTAGTCTAAACTCCAATAAGGGTGCGATCGCCATCCATCAGGGCGATCTTATATAGAGGCAGAGCCTCCGCATCTGCATCCCCAGGCCAGAGCCAGGGGACGAGTTATATCTGTTAGGCTAAGCCCCGAACTGGTAGGCGCTGGCCTTGCAAAACCTGTGCATAGAGCTTTTCCAACTCAGTAATATTCTGACTGAGAGTATACCGATCGATCGCCCGTTGGCGAGCTTTTTGGCCAAGCATCTGTGACATTTCCGGGTGATCGCAAAACAACGGTAGCAAGGTTTGCAACTGACTCCGCACCCGCTGAGTATTTAAAACTATCCCAGCCCCTTCCTCCAAGGCTTCGCCGTCAGCGCCGGCATCGGTGGCCAAACAGGCTAAGCCACAGGCCATCGCTTCCAGCAGTGACAGCGACAATCCCTCTACCAAAGAAGGCAAAATAAACACATCTGCACCCCGCAGAATTTCGATCCGCCGTTCCTCGTCGGCGACAAATCCGAGCCAGACAATGCCCTCATCTTCGCCGTAGAATAGTTGCAGCGAGGCGGCTAGGGGCCCGTCGCCGACGATCGCCAATAGGTTTCCAGGACCAAAATTACATTGTTTCCAGGCCTTTAGCAGGGACTCGACATTTTTCTCTGGGGCAATGCGGCCTTGATAGACAAAAATGCGATCGGCCTTTAGTTCCGACTTCAACCCAGAAGGCCCTGGAGAATACTTAACTGCGTCTACTCCGTTGGGAATCACAGCCACCCGCTCTTCGGGTACTCCCAACTTCACCAATATATCCCGCTGAATCTGAGAAAATACGATCGTGGAGTCGTAGTGAGCTAAAAACGGAGCGTACAGTTGATACATCAGGTGTTGGGTTCCCGATGTCAAATTCCGCAATTTGCGATCGAAGGGCGGGTGAAAAGTTGCTACCAGGGGTATATTCAATTCTTGGCAGATTTCTGGTAGCAAAAAGTCTAGAGGCGAAAGGGTGAGCGAAGCGTGAACGACATCCGGTTGCAGCCGCCGCAGAGATTTCATCAGCACTTTACTGGATTTGAAAGTGGGAATTGTATAAATTTGCGACTTGTAAAGACAGGGTAAGGAGACTTCGTTGCAACTCACGGGTGGGAGCGATGCAGCAAATGAGGTGGGAGCAATTTCTGCCCCCCATTTCCCATTAGCCATACTCCACGCTGCCTTATTCCTTTCTAGTTCTGCTTCTTGGGCAAAGTGCAGAAAACTGACTTGGTAGCCCCGGTCTAAAAGTGCGTTGGTGACTTCCCTAGAATAAGTGACGTTACCGCAAAAAGGTGATTTTTTTCCCAGCCAAGCAATGTGCATTCAAGTAAATTTGAGTTTGTTATTTTATGGGAGTCGATCGACTGTGGTATTACGGGAAATATACCAGGTTAAGACACCACCTGCGATCGCTAACCCAGCCAAAGCCAAAAATACTTTTGGCAAACCCAGAAATGTTTCAGCAACTCCTGCCAAGGCCAAGGGTAAACTCAAGGCGATATTAGTGGCATTATTTTGCAGCCCGAAAACTTTTCCCCGCATTTCTTCTGGAGTTTCTGCTTGAATTGTAGTCTGCATTGGCACTCCGACGATCGCCGCAAATACACCCAACAGGGTAATGAATAGTACGGATATCCACAAATTGTGTGTAAATAGAGACAGACCAATCAGAGCAACTGCCATGCCGATGGAGCCAATTAAACTGAATTGGGAGTGAGAAAATTTGTTACCAAGATAACCAACTGTTGTGGCTCCTGCTGCCATACCCACACCCACCGCCGCCAGCAAAAAGCCAAATTGAGAAGCCCTCATACCTGGAAGTATTTCGGCCAACCGCACTGCTAAAACTGCTAAGGCTGCAAAAATCGAAAACAGAATAATTAGTTGGATTAAAGCATTACGGACTTTTGGTTGATCGTTTATGTAACGTAGCCCATCTTTCAAGTCAGCTAGGGGATGTGGCGGTTCGTGTTCCACCTCGGTTTTTTCGCCAGTTTTCAGGGAAAGCAACAAGACTCCGGCGACTGCGTAACTTCCTCCTACTATTAATTCTTTGCCAATGCCGATGCCGCCACCAAGGTTAGTAAAGAGAGTATCGGCTAAAGCTAGTAGGGGTTCTCCCACTGCAAAACCAATAATCACCGAACCCATCATGGTTGTAGTGTAGAGGGAGTTGGCGGTGAGCAAGTGGCGACGTTCTACCATCAGAGGAATGGCTGACTGTTCTGCTGGGGCAAAAAATTGAGTTAGGGTGGAAACTAGGAATGTCACCAGCAGCAGCAAACAGAATCCGAGGGGTAATTGACCTATTTCTATGCCTTTAGAGAGCCACAGCACTATGGGCAGGCTTAAAACTAAACTTCCCCGCAGCAGGTTTGTGGCTACGAGCACTGCTTTTTTTGGCCATCTATCAACATAGACACCGGCGGCGGCTCCGAACAGCACTGCGGGAATTGTAAAGGCAATCATGATTGCGGACACCCACCTGCTGATGGTTTGATCCGCTGCTTGGAAGTTGCTGGCTACCAGGGCGATGGTCAGTACCAGATACACTTTATCTGCTAGCTGGGAGAAAATTTGGCCGCTCCACAATGCTAAAAAATTACGGTTTTTCAGAATTGGCAGAAATCCTGTTTCTGGTTCGGGATTTTCGACAATTGCTGCTGAGTTGGTGGGGGCTGATTCGGGGGTGGTTTGCTGGGGGAATTTTTGTTCCGGTTGCTTGACGCGGCCATTTCCCCTGTTTGGTTCGGGAGTGGTGGGATATTTATCCATTTCTGAGTCTTGGGCCTTGCTCCATACATCGGAAACTGGATGAGAGTCGAAGTTGGGCAAATTTTCTCGTTCTTCCATCTGGTGATGAGTCACGCTTAAAACAGATCTTGTCAAATCAGAATCGGAAAGTCGCATCATGGGGTTTGGGGCAAAATCGCTCTTGACGATCGAGATTCGGCGGGATGTGAAATTCAAATTAGGGCTGGAACAGCCAAGTTTAATAATTTGTAACTTTTTTATTATCCAATGTTCTCAGAATCTTTGGACTTTACCTGCAATTACTTGCTGGTTCGGGTTTCTCGCTGATTGGGGTTCGGAGCGTGCCGATCGCTCTTTTTCCTCTGCTCAAAACTCAAAACTTTCTAAATAAGCATCGATCGAACTTCCCGATCGAATCGCACAACCTAAATGATACTGGGCATACTGCCGCAAAATATTTTCTACTGATACCCAAGCTCCGCCATCGCCAATCGCTCCTATTTTTAGTTCTGGGCTACCCAACTGTTGCAGTGCGTCTAGTTCCATAGCATTAATGCAAAAATCTGTCAAGTGTTTGCTGGTAGAAGTTTTAGGGGAACGGGAAGCCCCAATGTAAGCCGAACCCGTTGCTGCCAATCTTTCTGTCTCTAAGTTAGCTAACTCGGACAAGCTAAAGGTTCCCCCCGAAGGTATGCTAAATCCAATTTGCCACTTCGGATCGGTGAAATTTGGCATCAAGGGGCGTCTGGTGGCGCAGCAGACTTGGACTTGGGGTGCAACGCCGGCGAGGGCTAGCAGGTGAAAAATTGCCTGATCCAGGTGGGCGACAAGTAAGGCTAGGGAGTCTGTATCGGTGCGATCGGACAAACGCTCCAAACGCTTCAAGTGTTCGCTCAGCAAGCAAAATAGTTCTTCTTGGGGTTGATCGGAAAGGGCGCTGGCGATCGCCAATTCGGCCAAATATTGGGCGGATGCGAGTTTTCCCAGGTTGCGACTCAAGCCCGGATGGGACTCTACAGTTTCGGCTTGGGTAATTTTGTCGAGCGATCGACCTTTGGCCAGGAGCAATTCGTTGACAACAAATAATTCGCTTCTACCGCCGATGGTCGATCGTTGTTTGCGAACACCGGGTGCTACGGCTCTAATTAAGCCGAACTCCCGCGTTAAAACTGTCAAAACGCGATCGGATTCTCCTAGGGGCGAACTCTTGAGATTAATGCCAGTTGCTTTGTAATTTCTAATCATCTAACCAATAACAATTAACCATTAACTATTCATTTCTCTTGTTCAAATTATCCCGCTGGCGGATTAGTTCAGGGCCGCGAGAAGTCCCCAAACGAGTCGCACCAGCCATTATCAAATCTAGAGCTTGTTCATGAGTGCGAATGCCCCCGGCCGCTTTAATCCCAATCCGCCCCTTCGTAACTTCCTTCAACAGCCGTACATCGCCCACTGTCGCCGCCCCAAAAAAGCCGGTGTTGGTTTTAATGTAAGCTGCCCCAGCCTCCATACAAATCTCCGCCGCTAATTGTTTTTCCGCATCCGAAAGGAGAGAACTTTCGATAATTGCTTTGATAGTAAGATTAGTTTCTTCGCAAATCTCCGCTAATTCCCGATGGAATTCGTCAATTTTTCCAGCTTTCAATAATCCTAAGTTAACGGAAACATCTAACTCTACGGCTCCATTGTCAGCGGCTTCTAGGGCTTCGTAAAGCTTCACCCTGGAAGTCGAAGCACCGGTAGGAAAACCTATCACAGTACAAACTTTTGGACGTTTTCCGTGCAGTAGCTCAACAGCTTTGCGGACGTAGCATGGATATACGCACACTGTGACAAAGCCAAATCTCTCTGCTTGTTGGCAACAGTTTTCTAATTGGTCTGGCGTGGCTGTCGGGTCGATTAGGCCGTAGTCGATCGAGGGGGCAATATCTATGTCTGACTGGTTTACAGGCATGGTGGTTTTTATCCGCATTCACTACTTCTTTATTATGTATCTAAATCTATTTAATTATTAAGAAACCAGGGTTAAGTATTAATTTATATTATGAGATAAAAAAACTCGCCCCTAGGCGAGCTTTGGTATTTTTTGGTGGCAAATGCGAGAAATAAAATAGTATTTTGGCAATTTTTTCTCTGGCAATTGAGACTATTGCAGAGAAACTTTGATTGCAGGCTTGATTGGTCTGTTGGCAACTACGAGGACTCGGTAAATTCCCGATTCTGGCAGTTGAGCGAAAGTTTGACCTTCCCCTTGATCGAGGAGTGTTCCTGACGGAGATTCGATCGCCACATCTAGATTTTTGTTGCTCGCAGTGACTCTCATTGTCTGTCCGCGTTTCCCTTGAATTGTCAGGGGCTGGATTTGGTAGCCGGACATTTTGAGTTTAATTTTACCTTCTTTTTCTCCGAATGCTATGGGAATTACGCGATCGGGGCGATAAGTCCACTTGGCACTAAAGTCACGTTCCAATACAAAACTACTGGTTTCGCCTTTAGGGATGGCTCGGACGCGGTAGATGCCCGACTCCGGTAACTTCCCTACCCATTGATTATCTCTTTTGTCAAGGGTTCCCAAATTTTCGCCACTGGGAGTGTAGAGTTCGGCGCTCAGTTCTCCAGCCCATAGGGAAAGTGTGAGTTCTCGTCCTTTGATGCCTTCAAAAATATAGGTGGTCGATTCTTTGATGGTCTCTCGGATTTCCGATGTTGACATCGGCTTGATGGGTTCAATTTGTGGGGGTGCGACATCGTTGCTCGGTTTCTCAATGGTTTCTCGAATTTCCGAGGTTGCTATCGGATCGATTGTTTCAAGCTTTGGAACTACGGGGCTGGCAAAGGCTGTTTTTACCATCATCATCAGTAGCATCCCAGTCAGTAAAATTAGTTTTTTCATGTCGTGTTTCTAAGGGTAATGAGTTGTATATGGTTACTTATGCTTCCCTGTCAATAGCTGGTAAAAGTATAGGCATTTATGACATGACTAAGGAGGCGTTGAGTCCCTCCCCCTTCGCTTTTACTTCGAGCGGATTGACCCGCCTTGGCTGAACTACGCCCACGACCTATCCCATCGCTGAACGCATAAGGGAAAAGCTTTTCTGAGGATATTGTAAGACCCGTTGACATCGGAATTAATTAATTGACCGACCGATGTCTTGTACAAACCTCTTTTAATCCGCTTGCCAGTGAACACAGGCTCTTTATCAGTTTTTCCGTAAACAGGAATTGGGTCTAAACACAGAAAGTTGGCCCGTGAACTATAGGATTCTTCCTGCACAATTACTGTGATTCCCACCAAGCGAGCTTTGTATTCTAACATCTCAATTAATCGAGAGTGAGGAATAGTGACAAAATTTTGGTTGGTTTGCTTACCTAACTCGATTTCTGTTTTCCACTGTGCATTTTTCCCAACCACCAATGTCCCAATTTGCTTCGCTACCAAGTTGTAATTGACATAGCCCCATCCATAAATAAAGTTCTGACGAATGACGTAATTGGCGGCATTGTAGAGGTTTTTGGATTTAAAGGCTAGTTCGTCAATTTGGGCGAAACGATGTTCCGTGGATTTAATGATGTGCCTCTCTGTTAACTGCATTTGAGATTTCCGTTCTTCAGGCTGTGCGTATTCCTTATTCAACACTCACAACATAATACCATTATTGTTTATAATTGCTTATAAACTCAATGAAGTTTTACAATACCTATCGGCACATCTGAGTATACCCTACCGATACACAAGCTGCGATCGGTAGTTCCATATTAAAAACAGCACCAGAAAACAACCTGGTTAGGGTACGTCATTGACATACACACCGCCCTTTCAGGTGCCGTGAGTATGTCAAGATTCATCCAGGTTCTGCTACCTTTGGCAGTCTTACCCTGTCTCAGCCTCAGTCAAGGGTGTCTATGCCTATTGGACACCTTCAAATCCTCCTAGGCCACCAAATGGTGAGATATAAATTTTTGTGAACTGTTTTTACCCCCGCAAACGACCCGATCGCAGAATACTAATAATTAACCACAAACCCAAAAAACTCGCCGCTGCAAACAAACCATTGCTCAAAAAAGATAGTTGAGCAGTTTGAGAATTAGATGAAATAATTGCCGCTCCTACAATCAGCGAACCCACAACAATACTAAAAGAAAGTCGATTCGCAGAATCCCCCAAAGTGCGGCGCAGAGGATCGATTTCTTTCACAGTCAAATTCCACTTCAAACTTTCCGAAGTAACTCGGTCTAAAAGCACTTCTAATTGGCGGGGAGATTGCAGAGACAAACTTTTCAGATCCAGCGCTGTTCTGAGCAAAGCTTGCACCGGATCTTCTCCGAATAACTGACGCCGAAATAGATCGGTCATCAGCGGCTTCACCTGTTCTACAATGTTGAATCTGGGATTGAAAGCGCGCGCTAGACCTTCTAAATTAGCGAGAGTTTTGGCATATAAACCGAGGTTGCTAGGCAGTCGGATTTTATTTTTGCGGGTGATGGCCAGCATTTCATAAAATATCTCCGACAAGTTCATTTGCGACAGGCTGACATTGTAATACTTACGCAGCATTCTCGCCAAATCATTCTCTAGATTGGCTAAGCTAGTAGGCTGAGCAAATTCTGCCATTTGTAATGTTAATTGAGTGCAGCGTTGAGAGTCTAAATCTACAATTGCCAGTAACAGTTCTGTCAAACTCTGTTGAGTGCGCGGATCTAATCGACCAACCATGCCGCAGTCTAGGAGGGCTATGCGTCCATCTTTGAGGTAAAATAAGTTGCCCGGATGTGGATCGGCGTGAAAAAATCCGTCGATATATAACTGTTGAAAGAAAGCGCGGCAAAGCAGCGTGGTAATTTCTTCGCGTTCTGCATCTGCATCGCCGTTGTGGCGAAGTCCTTGCAAATCACCTAACAAAATTGGTACGCCGTCTAGCCACTCCATTACTAATAGTTTTTTGGTGGTTAATTTCCACTGAATTTCTGGGACGACTATTTGTTTGGGGTCAAACCAGCGGCTTTTAGAAAGGTTGCGTTTGAGTTCGTCTGTGTAGCTGGCTTCTTGAATAAAATCAAGTTCTGCGCGCAGGGCTGTGGCAAATTCTTCGGCTAGGGCGACGATATCGTATTGTTGACCGTAGTCTGTGAGGGAAACAAGTTCTGCTAAGGCTTTGAGGACGGCAATATCTCGTTCTATGATGATATCAATGCCGGGACGCTGAACTTTGAGGGCGACTTCGCGGCCGTCTTTTAATGTGGCTTTGTGGGTTTGGGCGATCGAACCGGCGGCGACGGCTTGAGTGTTAAATTTGGAGAAGGTTTCTTCGATCGACACTTTGAGTTCCTGGCGGATAATCACTTCTACTTCCGACCAGGGTACGGGGGGAACATCGGCTTGCAGGGAGGAGAGGGTGTCGAGGTAGGCGGTGGGTAAAAGGTCGGGACGGGTACTCAGCAATTGTCCCAATTTCACAAACACTGGGCCTAATTCGATCAGGATGTTGCGGAGGACTGCTGGGGGTGGCAGACTGGGTTCGTCGGTTTTGCGGCCGGTGAGGAGGCTTTTCATGTAGTCCCAACCGTTGCGGAAGACGACTTCTAGGATTTCTCCTTGGCGAGAAGTGGTTTGAACTAGACTGAACACTGGGCCTCCGGGTCGATCGGGTTTAAGGACTATAACTACTAGGATAGCGCTGTTGAGTGGGCTGACCAGTATCTAGGGGAATAACTTGGGGTGAGGGGGCGAAGGGGCGAAGGGCAGGGCGGTTTCATTCTCTTGTAGGGGCAATCCCACGCCCGGTTGCCCCAATCTCTGAAATGACGGAAAATGGTCGGTGGGGGGGTAGGCACGGGGGCACTACCCCTACAAACCCCTCGTTTTTTGGAGAATGAAACCGCCCTGGGGCGAAGGGGGCGATCGAATTTTGGGGAAGGAAGTGGTAGTTAAGTTTGGCTGTTCAAGTAGCTTTCAATTATTTGCCTTAATAAAGCCTCTGAGCTAATTCCTTGTTGAATAGCAAGTGCCTTAATTCTTTGGATGTCAGAAGCCGATATTTTAATTGGGGCAAAAGTTTCAGGAAATGCCCAGGCACACTGTGTGCACTCAAGTTGGCATCCTCTACAGGCTGTGCTTTTAAAGTTATTGCATTCTGCACATAGCGGTTGCCAATTATCCTCTTCATTTCCCCCTCCTCTCAAACGCGGAATTTTATGATCTCGATCTAATCTGACAAGAGGCGGTTGTCTGCCACACACTGCACAGCGATATTGATAATTAATCAAAATTTTCTGCCAAAAAGCATCGCTGATTTTGATTCTCTGTTCGCGTTTGGGACTGATTTCTATGCTGATTAGCTGATATCTTGTTTTGCTACCACTACCGAATCTAACTATTCCCAAAAATCCTTCTTCCCCTTGCAACTCTCGTATGCGTCTAGGCGTATCTGCATAAGGTTCTCCTCTAAAATTGTTAATAACTTGACGTAAATGCGATAGGGGAACTACTGGCCCTGGAATGCTGTGACCGGGAGGCCAAAGCGTCTCTAAAATTAATCTATAATAATTTATATTGGCTGGCTTGGTGGTTGCAAAGCCAGCGCAAGCGTCTCCGATCCACTGTTCGCGGTTTGCCCCCATCTCACTCATGGGAGTTTGCCTCATCTCCGCGCAACAGCCACTCTGGAGTGACTTGCAGTACACGCGCGATCGCATCTAGCTCAAAATCTTTGACCCCACGCTTCTGGCGCTCTATCTCTGAAATGTCTGACTGATCCAGCTTAATGTGAAAGTCTACATCGATTGCGGCGGCTAGATCGCTCTGCCCCCATCCGAGTTTTTCACGAGCCTGCTTGATTCGTGAGCCACTAATATTAGCTTCGCCCATCTGATAAAGATGTTTTTAAACTACGATTGAGGATGATATCGTGTGGTGTAGCAGTGCAGTAGACGATTTTCGTCTATAAAGCCAATTAAGTCTACAAGCTGTGTAAATAAAGAACTATCATTAAGATGCGAATTGCGTCATTTTTCACAGGGATTGGTGGTTTCGATTTAGGGTTTGAAAGAGCTGGAATGAAAGTTGTATTTCAATGCGAAATAGATAAGTATTGTCAACAAATATTAAAACGTCACTGGCCCAAAGTACCGATTTATGAAGACATCAGAACCCTCACACATTCAACTATCCCTGCCGCTGATTTATGGTGTGCAGGATGGCCCTGCCAAGACCTCAGCAATGCCAACACAGAAAGAAAAGGACTTGCAGGAGAAAGAAGCGGACTTTTCTACAAATTTATGGAACTTGTTGCAGAAGTTCAGCCAGCGTGGTTGGTCTTGGAAAATGTGCCGGGGCTACTCTCGGCACAGCAAGGAACCGCTCTTGAGGTCGTTATCG
>Ga0209812_10002603_pt1 | contig 10601 bp, 7 predicted proteins | sample JI71714BDNA_FD_187502 | JGI IMG/M metagenome (GOLD analysis project Ga0209812, IMG submission 187502) | Wastewater effluent complex algal communities from Wisconsin, to seasonally profile nutrient transformation and Carbon sequestration -... | ecosystem: Engineered > WWTP > Effluent > Algae...
GAGGTCACTTCGTGAATTAAATGCCGATCTACATACAACAAATCGGTGCTAGGATTTAACTTACCCACCACATGACTTTGGTAAATTTTTTGGTATAGCGTCTGGCCCATTTAGTTTGTCTCCTGGCGTAATGTTGCCACTATGGCGGCACCCACGGCGGCCGTGCCATAAGTTGATTTTGGATTGATATCGCGCGTCACTATATGCTGTTCTAAGCAATGTTGTACGGCCTGCTCGATGGCTTGCGCCGCGGCCTCTTCGCCAAAGCTATAGCGTAGCATCAGCGCGGCACTTAAGATCTGCGCGATGGGGTTGGCAATACCTTTGCCCGCGATATCTGGCGCACTGCCACCGGCGGGTTCATATAAACCAAAACCGCTGCCATTTAAGCTTGCTGAAGGCAGTAAACCTAGCGATCCGGCAATAGCAGCAATTTCGTCTGATAAAATATCGCCAAATAAGTTATCGCATAATAAAACATCAAATTGCTGTGGGCTTCGGATCAGCTGCATGGCGGCGTTATCGATATACATATGCTCTACAGTCACATCCGGAAATTCTTTGGCAATGTGTTCTACGGTTTCACGCCATAAAATACTGGTTTGTAGCACGTTGGCTTTATCAATAGAGGTCACTTTTTTACTGCGCTTTTGTGCGGCAGCAAAGGCCACGCGGGCAATACGGCTAATTTCTGCAACGCTGTAACGCTGGGTATCAAAAGCATCATTGTCACTACGGCCTTTTTCACCAAAGTAAATACCACCCGTTAGTTCGCGTACGCACAGTACATCCATGCCTAAACTGCTCACTCGAGGATGCAAAGGCGATAAATCGGCAAACGCCGGATAAATATGCCCCGGGCGTAAATTACAAAATAAATCAAAGGTTTTACGAAGAGGTAATAATGAACCACGCTCAGGTTGTTTGTCGGGTGCTAAGCCCGTCCATTTCGGGCCGCCGACCGAACCAAATAAAATAGCATCGCTTTGTTTGCAAAGTGCTAAGGTGTCGGCCGGTAGCGGCTCTCCCGTCGCATCTATCGCTGCACCACCCACTAAGGCTGGCGTTAGGGTTAAACCAAACTGAAATTGTTCAGCGACAACGTTAAGGACTTTAATGGCTTCTGCCATCACTTCTGGGCCTATGCCATCACCGGCCAACACGGCTACGTTATAGTGCTTTGTCATTGTTCACCTGCTACTTTTTTCATGGTGGTATCGCTTTGTTTAGCTTGTTTGTGGGCGTGAATGGTATGCGCGCGCTGGATCATATTTAACACATGCACATACGCCAGTACCGAGGCGCGCACAATATCGGTGGCTAAACCGGCACCGTGAAAACGGCGGCCTTCGTACTCAGCAATAATGTCAACCTGGCCTAAAGCATCTTCGCCGCTCCCTTTTGCGGTTAAGTTAAAATCAACCATCCGAATGGATAATTGACTAATGCGTTGCACGGCCTGAAACGCCGCTTCTACCGGGCCATTGCCCGTGCAGGCTTCGGTAACCACAGTACCATTGCAGTTTAGGCCTACAGTGGCGCTAGCCACATGGCCGGTATGGGTGGTAGAGCTTAAAAACTCCAGCTTGTAGTACTCGTCTTGTTCTTGCAGGTTCTGGAAAAACACTAAGGCTTCTAAGTCATAGTCAAACACGCGGCCTTTTTGGTCAGCCAGCGCCACAAAGCTTTTATACACGGCTTCTAAATCATAATCTTCTTTGGTGTAGCCTAGTTCGGCTAAGCGATGTTGAATAACATGGCGGCCAGAGCGCGAGGTTAGGTTTAATTCGTTTTGGCGGATCCCCACTTGCTCGGGCGACATAATTTCGTAGGTATTTTGTGCTTTTAATACGCCATCTTGATGAATACCTGAACTATGCGCAAAGGCGTTTTCACCCACAATCGCTTTATTAGGTTGTATTGGCATATTACAAATTTGACTGACTAAATGACTACTGCGGTAAATTTCGGTGGTTTTAATATCAGTATACAGGGGGGCCAACACATCCTTGCGGGTGTTAATAATCATCGCCACTTCTTCCAGTGAGCAGTTACCGGCACGCTCACCGATACCATTTACGGTGCATTCAATTTGCCGTGCACCGGCTTGAATAGCGCTAATGCTATTGGCTACCGCTAAGCCTAAATCGTTATGGCAATGCACACTTAACCGAGCCTTATCGATATTGGGCACTTTGTTTTTTAACGTGTGGATAATAGCGGCAAATTCATTGGGAATGGTATAGCCCACCGTATCCGGAATATTAATGGTGGTAGCGCCGGCGGCAATAGCGCGCTCTACTATCCAGCATAAATCATCCAGTGGCGTTCGCCCGGCATCTTCACAGGAAAATTCGATATCGTCGGTATAGCGGCTGGCCAATTTGATGGCAGCGACAGCTTGTTCAGTTGCTTGAGCTAAGGTTTTACGCAGTTTGTATTGTAAGTGCAGTGGCGAGGTAGCAATAAAGGTATGGATACGCCGACGTTCTGCATCTTTTAAGGCTTCTCCGCAGGCCTCAATATCTGCCGTTACTGCTCGCGCCAAGCCACAGATGATTGGGCCTTTTACTTCCCGCGCGATGCGTTGCACCGAGTCAAAATCACCAGGGCTGGATACCGGAAATCCGACCTCCATCACATCGACATTTAAGCGGGCAATAGCATGCGCCAGTTGAATTTTCTGCTTTTGGCTTAAACTCGCCCGCAGCGCTTGTTCGCCGTCTCGCAGGGTAGTATCGAAAATCCAGATTTTATTATCAGCACTCATTACGCGTTCCTTTAACATGATCTTTTGCGTACTTTCTGCCGGGCTAAAAACGAAAAACCCCGGCTTTGGGCACGGGGTTTTTGGGTTTATCGGTAGTGAGGTTTCACCAATAAGCACAGCCCCGCGCAGCGCAGAGGAGCACGAGGAGGAGGCTATTGAAACGTACTTTTACCGAAGAAATCATTTTACTGCCTGTTAGTGATTAATTGCAGAACGCACTATTAATAGCATGGTTATTTTTCATGCGCAACAGTATAGATGGCTAAATGGATAAAAAAGTGAAAACGTAGGAAATAGCCGCAAGCTCAACGCCATGTTGTGCAGTGTTGAAGAGGTTTTACTGTGAAAAATGCGTAAGTACGCTAAACAACGATTGCACCAAGTAACGGCTAACGCTAGATTAGCTCACCTATGTGCTGTAGTACCCGTTAATCAAGGAACTGCTTTGTGAAAGCGACTCATTTATTACCCATTATCACGCTGCTGTCTGCTGCCTTTTTGCAGGCGTGTAGTAAAGCACCAGAAGATGTCAGCACACCAGTGACAGATTTAAACCCACTTGCCGAACACTATGTTGGCTTAGTACTGGCGCTTGGTGAACACGATAGCAGTTATGTCGATGCTTATTACGGCCCCCCTGCGTGGGCTGAAGCCGCCAAGCAATCAGGCCAAACTGCGGCTGATATTGTGACACGTGCGCGGGCACTTCAAGCGCAAGTGCAGGCGTCAACCTTGTCTGATCCGACTTTACGGTTACGCCAGCATTATCTAGATAAGCAACTCACCGCATTAATCAGCCATGCCGATAGCCTCGCCAATGGTAATCATTCGGGTTTTGAGCAACAAGCAACTGATCTGTATGACACATTACCACCGCAACGAGAATTAGCGACCTTTGATCCCATTTTACAACAACTTGAGCAACTTGTACCCGGTAAAGGGGCGCTGACGGAGCGTGTTGTTGCTTATCGAAAACAGTTTGTGATCCCAGAAGACAAATTAGCGGCAGTGTTTGAGCAAGCCATACAAGAATGTAAAACGCGTAGTGCTAAATATTTAACTTTACCTGCGCACGAAAGTTTTACGTTAGAATTTGTAAAAGACAAACCTTGGAGTGGCTACAACTGGTTCAAGGGGAACGCGTTTAGTTTGATTCAAATTAATACCGAGCGGCCTATTGATATCTCACGCGCGGTCGATTTGGGGTGTCATGAAGGGTATCCAGGACATCATGCTTATAATGCTCTGCTAGAGCAGCATTTAAGTAATGAACTAGGTTGGGTTGAATTTCAGGTATATCCCTTGTTTAGCCCGCAATCGTTAATTGCCGAAGGAACGGCCAATTATGGTATTGAAATGGCGTTTCCAGGCGAGCAAAAGTTACAATACGAACGCGATGTGTTGTATCCGTTAGCTGGGTTAGATGCGAGCAAAGCAGCAGAATACGATCGGTTTTTGAAACTGCTGGCGCAATTAAGTTATGCTGGAAATGAGACTGCAAGATTGTATCTAAACCAAGAGATCGATGCCGAGCAGTTTGTTGCACTTCAGCAGCAATATCTACTGCAAAGCGAAGCTGAAGCGCGCCAACGCTTACGTTTTGTTGAAGCATACGGTGCTTATGTCATTAATTACAACTGGGGTAAAGATCTCGTAAAAGCCTATATTGAGCAGGCCACAACGGAAGAAACACGCTGGCAGCGCTTTAAAACCTTACTGACCAGTCCGCGGCTACCTTCATCGCTAGAATGGTAATGCACAAGACACAACTTTACTGGCTGGGTGTGCTTGTCGATGCGAGCCAGCGTATAATGTGTGTTGATAAACTCGCGCTTTGCGCGTATTTAAAGAGTAGGAAAGAGAAATGGAACGTATTTTTGAGCGCTTGATGTATGCCACACGGTGGATAATGGCGCCAATTTATCTGGGGCTAAGCTTATGTTTACTGGCCCTCGGAATTAAGTTTTTTCAGGAAGTCATCACCTTTATACCTCATCTTTTTAGTATGAAAGAGGTCGAGTTGATCCTCGTTACGCTTAGCTTGATTGATATTGCGTTAGTGGGGGGCTTAATTGTCATGGTGATGTTCTCGGGTTACGAGAACTTCGTGTCCCGTTTAGACTTACATGGGCATGATGATAAGTTAGGTTGGTTAGGTAAACTGGATTCTAACTCACTAAAAAATAAGGTCGCCGCATCTATTGTAGCCATTTCCTCGATTCATTTATTAAAAGTGTTTATGAATACCGAGTCGATCCCTAATGACAAAATTATGTGGTATTTACTTATTCATATTACCTTTGTGGTGTCAGCCTTTGCGATGGGTTTGTTAGATAAAATCTTACGTGATAAATCAACAGATAAGGCAGTGTCTGAGGCCAGTTTAAAAGATAATTTATAATTTTACCGTGGTGTTTAAATTGTTTTAAACGCGTACCTTGGTACACACAGCGTTGCCTTACTTAGGTAGCGCTGCTTTCGCGTGTTATTTGCTCCTCCTTCCGCAGCATGCTCTGCTCAACAGGGCTTACCCTGCTAGTGCGCACTGAACAAGTGCGTCATGTGTAAGTGCTCACTTTGTGCGTGCTAGCTGTGTTAAGGCACACGGTATTCGTGCCTTGCATCATTTTCCAGCAATAAAGACCAAAACGACTACTGGTGGCTACACTGAGTACGACACCTATCGCTTTTGGTCGTAATTTGAACATAAAACCGTTGCCATAAACTTGATGGTGTTTATAATCCGCAAAATTCGCTATACAGCGGTGTTAAGGACATTACATATGTTTGTGGTTTATGGATAAGATAGCGTCTTTTGCCGTTAAAAAACGCAATATGCGTTTTTATCAAGTGTTTTGGGTGTGCTTTGCTGCAAACGTTGCCGGGATGTTACTCTCGGGGCCCAAATCTGCTTTGGTGCTAGGCTTATGCTTGGCCATGATGTTGTTCATTCTCGTTCTTAGTCGATTTAAAGTCGATCATCGCCTCTTGGTTAATTTGTTTTTGTGGTGCTGTACACTGGAAATGTGTGCGCTTATTGCATTGAACAATGCGGTATACGATTTAATGATGATGGCCATCCCATTAATTTTGTTTTATGCCGCGCTCTTTGCCAGTAAATATACGTTTATTAGTTTGTTGTTATTTATTAGCGTTTATTGCTCTGGGTTAATTTGGCTAATAATGCAAGGTGCTTGGCCAACGCCAGTACCCATTATTCGCTGGCAGGCCATTGTTGCGGTGAATGTTATTTTAGCCGTTGCGGCGGTCAGCAGTGTCGTGGTGGCGCAAGATATTCGACAGCTCATCTCGCGGCTTACCCGGCAAATTGTTAAATTACGGCGATCGCATCGGAAAATCGTTAAGCTACACAAGCATGATGCACTAACTGGTTTACTGAGCCGCTATGATGTGAGCGCGCGCTTTAATCGTTTAGCCAGAACCAGCGTGGCACTGGATGTGGTGTTTATTAATATTGAAAAGTTTAAACAGATCAATGATGCCTTTGGGCATACCGTGGGTGATCATTTATTACAGCATATTGCAGAGCAACTATTACAGCGTTTGGGCCCAAATGAATATGCTTGTCGCTTTGGCGGCGATGAATTTGTTTTGGTATTACAAGCAGGACCTAGATCTACAAATACCTCGCGCTTACATGAACTTATTGCTGCTCTCTCAACAGAGACCATGATTGATGGGCATGGTGTTACTATCGCGGTTTCAGTTGGTGTCGCGACGTTCCCTGAGCATGGCGAACATTTTGAACCGCTCTGTTTAATGGCCGATACGGCAATGCATAAAGCCCGGATGCAGCGCGAACACGCATTTTTAGTGTATCAACCGCAATGGCAGAAAGATCATCTTGCTAAACTTAAGTATATTCGCTTGCTTAGCGAAGCGATTATGCAGCAACAATTCTTTGTTGAGTACCAGCCTAAATACCAATTAAACACGCTGCATATTACCAGCGTCGAGGCGCTAGTACGCTGGCAAAGCCCTGAACTGGGGCTGGTATCGCCTGCGCGCTTTATTCCACTCGCTGAAGAAACGGGCTTAATTGAACAATTGGGGGCATGGGTATTACAGCAAGCCTGCGCCGATTGTCAGCAATGGCGTTTGCAAGGCCATAATATTGGCTTAGCCGTCAATATCTCTGCAGTGCAATTGGCTTCGGGCCGTTTGCCAGCCGTGGTTGAGCAGGTGTTACAAGACACCGGGCTTCCGGCCTTTTATCTAGAACTAGAATTAACCGAGTCAATGCTTATGGCACATGATACCCATATAGATGCGCAAATTAATCAGCTCATCATGATGGGATTACGCTTTTCTATTGATGATTTTGGTACTGGGTATTCCAATTTGCATTATTTAAGCCGTTTTAGCATGGCAACCTTGAAGATCGATCAATCTTTTATTCGTAACTTAGTGCCTGAATCGGCTAATTATAAATTAGTACAAGGCATTATAGGCTTAGCAAAAACGCTTGGCTTAAGCACCATCGCAGAAGGGATTGAAACAGCAGATAACCTAACACTCTTAAAACAACTTTGCTGCGATACAGGCCAAGGATTTTTACTCTCTCGCCCGTTAAATAAAACTGCGTTATTGGCGCTGCTTGCCAATAACACCAATCATTCGTTGGTAACGTAATGTGCCTGCAAGCAGCTTTAACCACTTTTTTGAACAACACGATAAGACAAAAATAGGTAATTTATGATTCGAAATATAAAAATTGGCGCACGTTCTTTATTGGCGTTTGGCTTATTAGGGGTGATGACATTGGCCCTAGGCGTTTTTGCCATCATACAGTTGTCTGGTTTAAACGATATCACCGATACCCTAGCAGAACATCGTTTGCCAGCCTTAAACACGGCGACAGCGCTTCGACGCGATATCATACGTGCCCGAGCAATCATTAATGAGTTATCCGATGCACAAAATTCATCAGAGTTACAAGCATTAATCCAACAGATTAATCGCTTAGAGCAAGATTATCTAGCCAATGAGCAAAAGATGGCGTCACTCGTTAGAACCGACGAAGCCAAAGCGATTTTTGCCTCGACCCAACAGGCACATGATAAGTTTGTTGCTACCTTACCTGAACTTTTTTCATTGTCAGCACAAGATCGCGCGATAGAAGCAGTGGCGTATCGGCGAAACACGGTAGCCCCAAGCATTTCTACGCTAACCGAAACCCTTAATACGTTGGCTGAATTTCAATTACGTCGCTCTAACGAATTAAATCAGCGCGCCACGGCAACTTACAAACAGTCTAGAACGTCTTTAATAATCGGCATTTTGGCAACCTTAGTACTGTTGGCCATTTTAGCGTTTTATTACAGCAGGAGTTTGATTTTACCGCTGCGCCAGGCGGTCAATGCCGCCCGTAAAATTGCCGACGGCGATTTAACTGCGCAGATCATCGATCCGCATCAAGACGAAGCGGCTGATATGCTAAAGGCTTTAGCCGATATGCAAAAACAACTACGGCAAACGCTGGCATTAATTGGTGATTCGTCACAACAATTAGCCACAACCTCTGAAGAATTAAGTGTTGTAACAAATCAGTCTACGCTAATTGTTACGCAACAAAGCGACCAGTTAGAGCAAGCGGCAACGGCAGTTAACGAGCTTACCGCTGCCATAGAAGAAGTGGCTCGCAATGCTAATTCAACCAGTGACAATGCTGAAATAGCGGATGAAAAAACGCAGTTAGGTCAGGCGAAAATAAATCAAACCATTCAAACCATAGAGTCGCTAACCGCCGAGATACAACGCTCGGCGACAGGTGTTACGGCGCTGGCGGGAAATATTAAAAACATTGGCTCAGTGCTCGATGTTATTCGTGCTATTGCGGATCAAACCAATTTATTGGCACTAAATGCGGCGATTGAAGCGGCGCGCGCGGGCGAAAGTGGTAGAGGTTTTGCCGTTGTGGCCGACGAAGTGCGCGCCTTGGCTCATCGTACGCAGCAATCTACGAAAGAAATTGAGCAGATGATTCAAGCCGTTCAGAACGAGACAAATCAGGCGGTTGCCAATATGAATGCCAGTAATCAGCGTGCAGAAGCCACCTTAGTGGTTGCCAATGATGCTGGGGTGGCCTTTAGCGAAATTACTCGTCTAATTAGCCAGATTAGCGATCAAAATATGACTATTGCCAGTGCCGCAGAAGAACAAACGACCGTGGCCCGTGAAGTAGACAAGAACCTGCTACAAATTCGCGACTTTTCGGTGCAAACCGCGGCGGGCGCTAATGAAACCAATGCGTCAAGCAATGAGTTGGCAAAATTAGCGGAGCAATTAAATACCCTCGTGTTACGGTTTAAACTGTAGCGTAAACGCGACCTTAACTGATGTTTGAAATAAGGTCGCTTGCTTTTGGCGTATAAAAAATCATCATTTAGCTCACGGATAGCGTTGTCACTATAACGTTTCAGATCCAATCCGTACTTCGCTCAAGTATAATCGCTGATAGGTTGGAATTTTAGTCAATCGGGGTTGGCGAGTACCATAATACGGCGATACAGCAAGCCTTGCGGATTATAATCCGTGGCTTATTGGCCGCCAAATTTTCATAGTGCACTCCTAACTACGAGGGAGTGTAATGAGCGAGATTTCGACGGTTATAGGTACAAAAATACGTCAAATGCGGCGAGCAGCTAAAATGAGCCAAGATAATTTAGCGCTACACGCTGATGTCGATCGCAGTTATCTGGGGCGAATAGAGAGAGGAGAAGCAAATATTACGTTATCCATGTTGTATCGAATCGCAGCAGTACTGCAGTGTGATGCCAAAGCGTTGCTACCTTAATATAGTGGAAATGCTAGTAATATGACCATGTTAGGCTAAAAAGTGTGCGAAGAGTGCGTTTATTGCAATAAGGCGTTATAAATTACTTGCAATAACGCCGCAGCTTTAATATGATGCGCGCCGTTCTGCTAATACTTTTACACGCTCGATGCCCGGGTGGTGAAATCGGTAGACACAAGGGATTTAAAATCCCTCGGGGGAAACCCCGTGCCGGTTCAAGTCCGGCCCCGGGCACCATTTACTTTTTGAATCATGTTTACTGGATTCAAGCAGAATACACCAGACGCACAATGTGCAATTGCGAGTTTAGCTCAGCTGGTAGAGCGCGACCTTGCCAAGGTCGAGGTCACGAGTTCGAACCTCGTAACTCGCTCCAAATTCTAAAAAAAGCCGCTTATCCAAGCGGCTTTTTTATGTTCATTTTTTCAGGGTATCGCGTCAGTAACAACCGGTTTAGCACTGATCCGCCGCAGGCTTACAAAAAATACCACTGATAATAAGGTGGTGAATAATGCGGCCCAAAACCACTTTGCTGCGCTGCCATTGTATAAAACAAAGTACGCTAATTGTCCGATGTTTAACACGGCAATGCCGCGTAACATCCACTCTTTGTTGACCCTGCTAAGGATGTAAGCGCCAAACGGTGCCATCATTAATACTATCGGATAAGCACAAAGCCACGTTTGATATTGGTAGGGGGTTAAAGCGTTATCAACCAGTGCGCGATACGTAAACCCCCCGATACTAATGGCTGCCATCAGCATTATGGCCATATGGGTTGCCACTTTTTCATGCATACGAAAGCGGGTGACCAAGAGTGTGTATAAAATAATATCTGCGCCGGTACCAAACAAACTGGCACACATCCCACCCAACAGGAGTATGGTTACTATCATCGCCCATTCGGTGTGTATAGGGGCGCGCATTGCCATGCTATGGCCACGATGCTCTGAAAAGCTGTATACCACCGCAAAGGCGGTAATTAAGCTTAAAAACAGGGCTTGAATAATATAT